>Ga0315555_1000527_pt1 | contig 26820 bp, 30 predicted proteins | sample SalMarSW160380MG_FD_202113 | JGI IMG/M metagenome (GOLD analysis project Ga0315555, IMG submission 202113) | Salt marsh sediment microbial communities from the Plum Island Ecosystem LTER, Massachusetts, United States - Salt Marsh Sediment SW1603-80 ... | reverse complement strand
CAATCCAATGGACGAAAAATAAGATGCCAAATCGGATATGTCCCCCAAGACTTCATGGTGAAACCCGGAGAACCCTACACTGCCCTCGACGTCGTGCTGATGGGACGTTACGGACAAATAGGATTTCTTCATCACCCTGAAGAGAAGGACAAAAAGAATGCTCTAGAAGCCATGAAACTAATCGGAATCGAAGAGCTTGCAGACAGATCCATGGGCAAACTTTCTGGCGGACAACAACAAAAAGTGATGCTAGCCCGAGCACTAGCAAAAAACCCGAAAATCCTTCTTTTAGATGAGCCCTTCAGCAACTTGGACCCCGATTCACGCGGACAAATCCCCTCCCTAATCATCAAACTTCACAAAGAAAAAGATTTGACCACTCTTATTGTGACACACGACATCCACCACATGCTGGACAACTGCAACAGGGTCGTAGTGGTAACCGACGGCAGAATCATGTTTGACGGAACACCAGAAAAAGCATTACCACTCGTAGAAAACCATCCACACACCACTTCGTTGGAGGCAACCCACCGATGATCTGGCTCGAATTCGCAATCATGCAACGAGCCCTGATTGCCTGTATCCTAGCAGGTTTCCTGATGGGATTAATCGGAGTTTTTGTTGTGAGGATGCGACTCTCAGCCATAGGCTACTCCATGTCCCACGGCGCCTTTGCAGGAGCAGCATTAGGCGTAGCCACCTCAACGAACCCGCTTGCAACTGGTCTGCTTTTCGCGTCAGCCACCGCCTTTCTGATAGGACCCATAGCAGACAAGGCACGATTGCACGCGGATACCATAACCAGCATAGTTTTTCCCCTCAACATGGCTTTGGCTTTCGTGTTTCTGACCTTAGCGCCTGAAGTGGGGCTAAGCAGCCAAGTAGCCAATGTGCTCTGGGGTAGCATAATCTCCATGACCAACAGTGACTTGGTTTACCTCACCACCTTGTTTGCGGCGACAATAGCAATAATTTATTTCATCTGGAAGGAGCTCTTCGCCATAATGTTTAACAGGAAACTAGCTGAAGCAGATGGAATCAACACCAAACCCTTCATCTACCTGATCATACTGCTATCCGGAGTGGTCGTAACTTTTTCTCTCAAACTTGTGGGAGGGCTACTCATCTACGCCCTTCTCTTTAATCCTGCTTCTACAGCCCTCCAGTTTCTTGAGGACATGCGAGCGATAGTGGTTGCTTCCCCATTAATTGGGATGGCTACAACTACCGCTGGTCTTCTGGTTTCTTTAGCTCTTGATTTGCCAGTTGGCTCCTGCATAGTTATTGTCTCAACCATTGTTTTCGCCATCGTACTTCTCCTATCACCGAAAAGAAGGAGAAAGGAGGTGTAATAAAGAAATGAAAAATAATAAGCTGTTAACTTTGGGCATAGCCTTGATGGTGCTTCCTCTACTGTTTCTATCGATAACAGTGACCGAAGCTCAGGCTGCAACAGATAAACCTATAATAGTGTGCACAACAAGCGCGGTTGGCAACATAGTTGAAGAGTTTTTAGGGGACACAGCTAATGTTGTGGTGCTGGTTCAGCCCGGTTTGTGTCCTGCTGATTTCGACATGAAACCTAGCGATGTCTACGCGGTGAGCAACGCGAAGATTCTGTTTAAACAAAACATTCAGGGAGAGTTCTGGTTAGAAGGATTAATTGAAGCTGCAGGAAACTCAGACCTAACAGAGGTTGCTATTCCGGGGGAATACAATACTCCTGCGGGCGCAAAAAATTACATAAGCTGGGTAGGAGGAAACCTGAGCCAAATTTTGGATGTTGACTTGGATTCAAAGATTTCGGAGATGCTAACTGATGTGGATGATGTTTCCAGCTGGATTACAAGTCAGGCTGAAACCTTGCAGGCGTCAACAGTGAAGGTTATCTGCATGAAATGGTTACAAACCTTCATAGAATCGGCTGGCTTCACAGTTGTAGCAACCTACAATCCACCAGAAACGCTGTCAGCTGGCGACATACACAGCCTCTTAGAAACCGCGCAGAGTGAGGGAGTGGCTTTGGTAGTAGACAACCTTCAAATCGACGTTGAGTTCGGAGCGGGAATAGCCTCTCAAGTGGGTGCTGAACATTTGGTGTTAACAAACTTTCCCGGCGCCATTCCCGGAACCGAAAACTTGCCTAAAATGCTACGCTACAACGCAGAACAACTTTTCAACGGTACAATCACATGGCAGTCTACGTCCACTCTCAAAGCAGAAAAAGCCGACTTACACAACCAAGTGACCATATTCCAAATCACCACATCGTTGGCGGTTGTAGTTGCTGCGGTGGAAGCAGTGCTGCTCTACGTTAGAAAGAAAAAGAAATAGAGATTGCCAAAAATGAGTAGGAAAACATACTTCAACGAACAGGCAAACACTTGGGACGAGAGGTTTCACACTCCCAACCTTTCATCTTTTTTGGAGAAGCTTGTTCCCCAGTTCGGTCTAGAACATGGACAGAACATTCTGGATGTGGGTACCGGCACTGGAGTTTTGATTCCTTACCTAATCAAAGAGGTTGGACCAGCCGGATCAGTTACTGCAATCGACTACTCGGAAAATATGATCCAGATATGCAAAACAAAGCATTCACACCTCAAGAACGTCAGTGTAGAACTTAAGAACATCGAAGAGGATGCTTTCCCAACAGAATCTTTTGATGCTGTTATCTGTTTTGGCTTGTTTCCTCATCTAGAGCACCAACAAAAAGCCTTGCAAAACATTAATCACCTGCTAAAACCCGGTGGCGCCCTCATCATCGCCCACGCCCTCAGCAGTGAAGAACTACAGGCACACCACAACAACGCTTCATCAGCTGTAGTACACGATGTGCTGCCCGAAGAAGCTGAGATGAAACAGTTACTAGAGCAGACAGGATTTGAGGGAATCGGCATCAAAGATGAACCCGGATTCTACCTATGCATCGCCCATAAAGCTTGAAACTTAAACTGCTGCTTGAGTTTTGGGTGGTGTTGGGGTCTAGCTTGAGCAGTAAATCAAAAAAGCGAATACATGAGAAGAGGGGACACATGAAGATAGGTAAAACTCTATATGTAGAAAACAGAAAAACTTGGCGGGAGTGGCTTTCGAAAAACCACAACAAGGAACCTGAGATCTGGCTAGTTTACCCGAAGAAGCACACAGGCAAACCCCGGATACTTTATAATGACGCAATTGAAGAAGCATTGTGTTTTGGCTGGATTGACAGTACAGTCAAGAGAATTGATGAGAATTTCTATGCCCAACAATTCTCACCGCGAAACCCAAAAAGCGGATATTCGCAAGCAAACAAGGAGAGATTAGCAAAACTTGTAAAACAAGGCAAGGTACTAGACTCGGTGCAGGCAACACTTGAAGACATTCTTAATGAAGAATTTGTAATGCCGCCTGACATTTTAACTGAAATAAAAGCTAATAAAATAGTATGTGAAAATTTCACCAAGTTCTCACCTGAATATCAAAGAATCCGAATCGCATTTATCGATGCCGCAAGAAAACGACCAAATGAGTTCAAAAAGCGGCTAAATTACTTCATTAAAATGACTGAAAAAGGCAAACAATTTGGATTTGGGGGAATAGAGAAATATTACTAGGTTCTGCACAAGAGAAACAAGGACTATGGAAAAAGTCATTTCCTCAAATAATTGAGTGTTCAATCAAGATAATAAGGACAGTTTAATTGCCTAATTTGCTAAAATAAGCTTAAATTTGGGTTATTTGGTGCCGGGGGCGGGAGTCGAGCCCGCGACTTCTGGGCACCTATTTTTTTAGGAGATTGCTCTCCAGATCATGAGTCTGGCGCCATAACCAGGCTAGGCTACCCCGGCTTGCTTTTCTTTGCTATTCTGATGAATAACATTGAATTAAGGTTTTCTGGATTTTCTCTCCAAAGAATTGGCAAGGTTTTATGGTTGATGTTAAACGCGACATTGCGAGTCTTATGATATCATCTAAACTGTTTTTGAGAGTAAGCCATCCTTTTGAAGTTTTCCACAAGTTGATTTTGAAATACCCTTAAGAATTAGAACTGAGATTTCGTTGGTGTGATCTGCATTGAACCGAAAAAGTGTCTTGCCAATGATTTTTGTGCTTGTTCTCATTCTTTTTTCAGGTGTAGAATCTGCATCAGCTGAAGGCGAAGTTGGCGTCAGTGTTGGGCAGACAGCTGAATATACTTATGCGATAAGTATGACCTATCGGAGTAGGATTAATGGAAGTTTGTTGGCGTCAGTTCCATACCAAGTTGGGTACATTGAATCTATCACAGTTCAAGAGATCTCTGGAACAAACATTACAGTTCAAAGCGTAAAAACTTACGTGAACGACCAAACTAACGAAACAAATCTGGGTTGGGTTGACCTAAACACAGGAGATGGACCTGCAAGCGGATATATTATTTTAGCAGACTGCAATGAGGGTGATTTGATATACCCAAATTGGGAAGGGGGGTCTCAGGACTTACTGTATGTTTACATGATAAACGACACTACTCTGATGAACTATGATGACACAATCATGGAAGTGAATCACGCAAATCTTACAACCACGATGAATAATCAAACGACTTATGTGAATTATTATTGGGAAAAAGAAACGGGTTTGCTCATAGGATACACCTTGGGTAGCACATTAGAGCAGGGAAACGTGACACAGAATGTCTATTATAACTATCAAAGAGTTGGTTTGCCGCAAGTTTTCCAGCCATTAATCGACCGCGCCGACTATCCAGTGACCGTGGACACCAGCTCCGCCATATTAGGCTTTGCTTTCAATCAGTCAGAGAAACAAATTAGCCTATATGTTTCCGATTCAACTGAAACTTCTGGTTTCTGTGACGTTACAATTCCTGATGATCTGCTTTGGGGCAGTTTCTCATTGAATTTGGATGGGTTTCCATTGGTGGATGATGTAGACTACACCCAAACCCATAACTCCACTCATTATAATTTCCATATTACTTATAGTGCTAGCGTGCACATGATTGAAATCGTAGGCTCAGATGCTATTCCAGAGTTTCCATCATGGATCATTCTGCCAACATTTATGGTTGCCACTCTGGCAGCAGCAATTCTCTACCGAAAGAAACTACGATAGAACATTGATTCAATCAATTACTTAGGTAATAACTTAAAGAAGTGGTCAGAGCACTCTTTTGTCATCTGCTTAAAGTTTGCTATCCGTAAATGATGCTACACTAATAGGCTGAAACGCATAAAATATTCTCTGACGCCCTAAAGCAATTCAAACCAGCAATGCATCTGGTTTTGCAACTTGAAATCTCTAGGAGACGTGGATTAATATGAATAATCATTATCTTTGATCAGTAGAAACTGTATTATGAGTTAATGCTAATTAGAAAAATCGTTGTTAGATTCTTATTAAGGCTCCTCAAAGGATATAAACTATTCTTGCATATAATAGAACTTGGTTTACAGCCTATGAGACGTTCAAAATTGGAAATTCACATAGACATTCTTCGGGCTCTGGCTTACCATGGAAGATTAAAGCCAACCCATATCACGTATAAAGCTAACGTAAACTGTAGTGCATTAAAAGAGTGCTTGGACTTTCTATTGGAACGGAATCTAATTAAAGAACAAACAATTAACAAAAAAAGACAAAAAAGAAGAGTCTACGCCATTACAGACCTAGGTCTAACCGCACTCCGAAACGTCAAAGAAATAAACAAAGCTCTACATGTATTTGAAGCGCCAAACGTGACAGGAATTGAGTTTGCATACGAAAACCAGCGAACTCCCTTCTAAGCAACCCTTTCAGATCAGATGAAAATCGACGAAATTCACAGATCAAACTGCTTCTTATATCGATGCACTAAATGCATAAAAGAGCGTTTATTGACAGTTTTAGGTTAGGCTTGCACTAACTCTGCAACTGCAAATCTGCGTCCAACTTTCGTTATTTTAAATTTCACATGTTCTCCCTTCTTACTGTTTGGCACGAATATGACGAAGCCCTCGATTTTTGCAATGCCGTCGCCCCTTCTGCTTATGTCCTCGATTTCGCCCTCGTATTCTTGTCCAAGTTCAACTGGGGCTTCACGGTCGAATCCAGATTCGCTGTTTGAATTGTATGAGTATGACATTCTCTCACCTCGATTGTTTTGTCAGCTAGAATTGCCCTGAAAAATTAGAAACCGTTTTATCCGTTCCACTTTTCGAAAAGCACCTAACTGCTGAAGCCCTTAACCCCTAGTCCAGCTTATTAACTTTTGTATGTTCATCACTGGATGTAATATCGTTGGTCTTCTGTCTTCTTTATTCTGCCAAGAAATACTCCAGCAAAATAATCTAGCCACATTTGCTCTTGGTAATCTAAATCTGCTTCTCCAATTGTCACAGCGCTGTCTCTTGAAATGGCTCCTGCTTTTCTAAGTTTATGAAGAATTTTATACTGCATCTTGAAGTGAACGCCGGAGAGAGACAAGCCGTTACCCTTCTTTTTTTAGATGTTTTCAGTAGAATAGAAAGATAAATGACAAATGTTATGGAAGACTTTTGTCAATTCTCTTTGCCGAAATTCCACCAGAATATAACTATGTGTGTTGCCCCTATTTATATCAGGCTGTAATTATCAGTCCCTGCTGTCAAAGATTTTTAGACGTTGCTTTGTGAAGAATATTTGGGTTATGTAGTGTTCAAAAAAGAGAAGATTGATTTTGTTTTTTGCTTACCTGTAGGTCACTCGTTTTCTTCATTCCACTTCTCTATCTTGAGTTTGTTGTCTCCTACTGTGAAGCTGATTTTCACTGGAACTGCAGAGTTCGTTGAGAAGGGGAACATGCTGTCTTCAGCCAAGTCTACAGGGATATAGATTAGATATTTGTCATCTTTTCTCTTGAACAGTCGCCCTTTTGCTTCGTTAACCATGGCTGCCACCAATCAAGAAGAATGCTGGAAGCACGCGTATATTTAAGGTTTTTATGCTCCTGTTGGCTTATAGGGACGTTACTTTGACCCTAAGGTAAATTTATGTTACACATTAAAAATTCAACTTTGAATGATACACTGCTCTGCTGCTCGTTGAGTCTCGTAGAATATTTTAGCATTCAGTCAACTTTTTCGTTGCCCACATACTTCTCAAAAAGTTTCTCCCAATCAATCTTAATCATTGCCACAATTATAAGAATCAGGAGAACGGACGTGATTACTGTTCCCAACAATCCTGACCCGGCAAACAGGGTTTCAATTATAGCGATGGACTGCTGACCACTGTAAGCCAGAATGAAGGTCATCAGCGTCTTGCCTAAAAGTGCTGGTATGAAGGCTTTCCAAAAGGCGTAGCGCATGACACCCAACGGAATAAAAAGCAGATCATCAGGTAGAGGCGTCAGGGCAAAGAGGAAGATTGCAACAGGTCCGTAACGGTCAAAGACTTTCACCATGTAATCCATCTTTCTGCGTCTTTCCTCGCTCACTACTGTTCTTCCATAGTAGCCGAGCGCATATCCGGAGAATTCGCCTAGAGCAGAACCTAATCCGCCGCTGACTGCGATAAGAAAGGGATCCAGAACAGTTCCTAACAGATAGATTACGATGGTGTAGGGTACAGGAAAAACAACCGATACGGAGCCGATGAAGCTTATGATGAAAACGCCAAGGTAACCAAACTGATGCGCAAATTGCTCCATCCAATCTAGAAGCCAATTCCCCCCTATCTCCAAGATATGATGCATGTATTTCACGTTACCCATGTTGCTTTAACTTTTTTTCGGAAAGCCCCTAAAAATCCTGTCAATACTAATGGTCGTCTCAGTAATTGCTCAAGCGGTAATCTGAATTAGTAACGATGGCCTTGGAAGGTTGCTTGCTAAAGCGTTCCTTGGATTCCTATGATACTTTGCGCGCGCGTGCTGTTTTTTGAAGGATTAATGTGAGCGCCTTTGTTCGCTTGCGTATATACGTTCGTTATCGGCGAACATCAATCAATTCTTGAATAATATGGACCTGCTTCTCATGAGTTGCGCACGCAGTATAAACAACAAGACTTTTGATTAGAATGTAAGAAGTTAATATGTAACGTAAGAACCCGAGAAAAAATTAGGGACGAGTGTTCAATGGAAAAAAGTTTTACAGGCAAGATTTTAAGGGTGAACCTGAGCAACGAGAAAATATCTTCTGAGACTATCAAGGAATCTTTTTATCGCCGCTATTTTGGGGGCAGAGGACTAATATCCTATTACCTGCTCAAGGAACTAGAGCCGAGAATAGACCCTCTTGGTCCAGAAAACAAGCTGATTTTTGCTTGTGGTCCCGTGACCGGCGCACCCGTCAGCGGCAGTGGACGCAACAGTGTAGGCGCCAAATCGCCCCTCACAGGCGCATACGGAGAAGCAGAAGCTGGAGGTTTCTGGGGGGCAGAACTAAAACAGGCAGGCTTCGACGCCATCATCATTGAAGGAAAATCATCAAGTCCCGTCTATTTGTGGATTAAAGACCAAAAAGTGGAACTCAGGGATGCTTCCCGTCTGTGGGGACTTGAAATCAAGAAATCTCAGGAAACGATTCGAAGCGAATTGGGCGACAACAGGGTGAAAGTGGCTCAGATTGGTCTAGGAGGAGAAAAACTGGTTCGATACGCTTCCGTAGTTAATGACCTGAATCATGTGGCTGGTCGATGTGGCATGGGAGCAGTTATGGGATCAAAAAACCTGAAAGCCGTTGCAGTCAAAGGAAGCACAAGAGTCCCAGTTCGTAAACCAAAGCGGCTCGGAAAACTCGCCAAGTGGATGGCACAAAACGTGGACAACGTTGCCTACGCTTTACATACCTATGGAACAGGGGATGCCATGGATGCCATGGAGGAGACTGGAAATCTTCCGATTCGCAACTTCCGGGACGGCGACTTCGCAGAAGTGGACCAAATTTCGGCTCAAGCCGTCAAAGAGCATGTGCGCGTTGGAATGGGAACCTGTTTCGCTTGTGCTGTTGCCTGCAAAAAAGAGGTTAAAGTAAAAGAACCGTGGAATGTGAATCCAGCGTATGGCGGACCTGAATATGAAACCTTGGCTTCTCTGGGGTCAAACTGTGGAGTATCTGACCTCAAGGCAGTCTGTAAAGCGAATGAACTGTGCCAAAGATACTCTATAGACACCATAAGCACAGGAGTTACGATCAGTTTCGCCATGGAATGCTTTGAGCATGGATTACTCACAAAAGAGGATACAGACGGTATGGACCTGAGTTTCGGAAATGCAGAATCTATGGTTAAAATGGTTGAGCTAATCGGCGAAAAAACAGGATTAGGCGCTCTATTGGCTGAAGGCACCAAACGTGCTGCTGAGCAAATCGGAAACGGCGCAGAAGAATTTGCGGTTCACGTTAAGGGACAAGAAGTTCCCATGCATGACCCCCGACTGAAAAGAGGTGAAGCTCTGGGCTACGCAGTGTCTCCTACTGGGGCGGACCATGTTCACAATATCCATGACACTTTCTTGTATCCTAAGCTTCCCAAAAGCTACAACAGTCTAGGAGTCTTGGAGGCTGTGCCAGTTGAAGATTTTGGACCCAAAAAAGTGCGGTTATACAAATATGTTAGTGAATGGCGTACCCTCAACAACTTTCTGGTGATGTGCCTGTTTACGCCATGGAGTGTCATACAGAAAGTTGAGATTGTGCGTTCCGTGACTGGTTGGAACACCACCGCTTTTGAGTTGATGAAGGTTGTGGAAAGAGGGAACACGCTTGCAAGAATCTTCAACATCAGGGAAGGCTTCACTGAGAAAGACGATTGGCTTCCCCCAAGATTCTTCAAACCCAAAACATCAGGCTCCCTAAGCAAAACATCTGTAAACCCTGAAGAACTGCAGAAGGCAAAGCTTCTTTACTATGATATGATGGGCTGGACTGAACAGGGAATCCCAAAACAGAGCGCATTAGAGGAGCTGGACATCTCATGGGCTGCAGACAAAATCTCTGTACAATAGACGAGTGATAAGCTAATATCCTACAGTTTTTAATTAATGGTCAACCATACAGCTTGATTGTTGAAGGTGCATAGTTTGCCTGTGAAGAGACAGAAATGGAGCGAAGACTTCGGTGAATGGTTCCGCGATGTGCTCATAAACGCGGGCATAATGGATTACCGATACCCCATCAAGGGCTCGGGTGTCTGGATGCCCTATGGCTTCAAGATCAGAAGAAACGTTCTCCAGATTCTACGGGATTTACTGGATAACACAGGACATGACGAGACTCTGTTTCCGTTACTGATTCCCGAAACCTCCCTAGCGCAAGAGTCCGCTCACGTGAAGAGTTTTGAGGGGGAATGTTTCTGGGTGACCCATGGCGGTTTTGAACCATTAAAGGTCCGCTATGCTCTGAGACCCACAAGCGAGACTGTTATAGCTCCTATGCTGAAGCTTTGGATTCGCTCCCACGCAGACCTGCCATTGAAACTGTATCAGGTTGTGAACGTTTTCCGTCATGAAACCAAGGCAACCCGTCCGATTCTGAGGATGCGTGAGGTCTCCACCTTCAAGGAAGCCCACACCTGCCACGCCACTTTTGAGGAAGCTGAAGAACAGGTACAGGAGGCTGTGGAGCTCTACAAGCGGTTCTTTGATGAGGTTGGTGTTCCCTACTGTGTTTCCCGGAGACCAGAATGGGACAAGTTTGCCGGCGCCCTTTACACAATAGCCTTTGACATGCTATGTCCTGACGGTAGAGCTCTCCAGATTGGAACCGTGCATAATCTAGGGCAAAACTTCGCCAAAGCCTTCGACATAACTTACGAGACCAAGGATGGACGTCAGGAGCATATCTGGACTACAAGTTACGGGATTTCTGGTAGAGGAATCGCCGCTGTTCTAATTATCCACGGGGACGACAACGGCATCGTTTTGCCTCCAAAAATAGCGCCCATACAGGTGGCGGTTGTTCCGGTTCCGTACAAGGGAAAAGAAGATCAGGTAAACCAAGCCTGTGCGGATGTTGCCGCTAAGCTTAAGGATGCTGGTTTTCGGGTTGAGTTGGATTTGCGAGGAGACTTGACTCCCGGAAACAAGTTCTATTACTGGGAGTTGCGGGGTGTTCCCATCCGAATCGAGATCGGTCCCCGAGACTTAGCGAATGGAGTGGTGACTATTGTTAGGCGGGACACTCTGAAGAAGCAAACGTGGAAGATGGATGATGTAGTCTCGGTTGTGCAAACGTTTGCGGAAGAGATGACTGATGACCTGAAGGCGAATGCTGAGCAATGGATGAAGGAACGAGTTTACCGTGTGAACAGTTTACCTGAGGCGAAAAGTTTGCTGGAGAAAAGGGCGGGCATCGTTGAGGTTCCGTGGTGCGGCAAGGACGAGTGCGGTCACAGCTTGGAGGAAGCGGTTGAGGCGCGGCTGCTAGGATTTCCCGAAGATACTGCAGAAAAGGTGGATGGGAAATGTCTTGTCTGCGGAGAAAAGGCAGTGAACGTTGTAAGAGTCGCCTTAGCCTACTAGCCTTCACGAAGCTGTTTAATACGTTGTAACACCATTAAGGTAACAAAAATCGTTAAGGTTATTCCAGCAGATGTTGAGATGGCGAAGCTTGGCTGATTAGAGGTTGTAGGGTTGCTGACAAAATTCAAGCAAACAGTTCAGTTGCAGTTGACCTCTGTAGCTAAATCAATCCATAACTTGGGCTTGTCCCCAAATCAGGTAAGCATTCTAGGAATAGTCTTAGCCGTGCTTTCCGCCATTACTTACTGGCAGTGGAAGCCCAATTCCTTCCTTCTGATACTGGCGCCTCTTCTGATGCTTGCCTCTGGTCTCCTTGACGCCCTAGACGGAGCATTGGCGAGACTATACGGAAAAGCCACAAAGTTTGGCGGATTCTTCGATTCCCTTCTTGACAGATACGCTGACGCAGTTATCATCTGCGGAATCATCCTCGGCGGATTAACTGAAGTTACATGGGGACTTGCCGCGCTTATGGGCTCCTTGCTGGTCAGTTACGCTCGGGCAAGGGCAGAAGCGGCGGGAGTTAAGATGGAATCCGTGGGCTTAGCTGAACGAGCTGAACGCCTAGTATTACTGGCATTAGCAAGTTTCCTCAGCTTTGTTTGGCTTGACGCTTTAAGTTGGGGGGTCCTTGTTCTCGCTATCCTCACAAATCTGACTGTAATTCAGCGGGCAATCTATTTCCGCAAGGCGTCACAATGACCTAAAAAGAAAAAATTGTTTTGGTTTAGCGCCTAACTCTTCTTTTCGGGGAGCCTGTTCTCCGCTCGTTTTTCGAGCGCACCTTTACTACGCCACGATGCACCGCGCATGAAATGCAATAATATGTTGTCTCGGTGCGGCTGGCAATATATGTGCCCTTCTGACGAAGTTCCTTGTAGAGGAGCGAGTCCACCAAGGAGACTCTTCGTGACACTCGTTTGGCTTTGTCGCGGGGGACTTGCTGACCGCAACCGCAGCACTGAACCAATGAGCCTTTACCTTTGCTGCCCTTTGCTCGGCCTCTGGACTTTCGCTTGACTGGCATTACTTTTCCTCATTATTTGTAATTTGAACGGGGTTTATTAAGTATCACCGGAATCAGTTCATATACCTTACGTTTTTTATAAGTTAACACCTATATGCCCGCGCGGGGAGCCTCAGCAAATCCTTTCACGTTGCCGTCATATTTAGGCTCGAATTCAAAAGAATTAAATGAGTGCTGGTTTAATATGCGATAAAGTCAACTGTGTACGTGAAGAATCGGTGATGTACTTTGGGTCGGGTTGGTAAGGGTGTTAAATGCAGTGTCGTAGGCTGTGACATAGATTCAGTTCGTTCCATCTCTCGAGATAAGGTAAGCGCCGCGGGACTGAAAGTTGATGACGCTAGACGCTCCTACCTCTGCAGGCTTCATTACAAAGAATACAAGAAGGGCTCCAAAAAAGATAAGCTGCTTGAGAAATGGAGGTTCAAAGGCTGAGAATCCTCCAGTTACATTCAAACTTCATAGAGTATGAGGTTGTAGAGAAAGAGATAGCGTTAGCTGAGGAACCTGAGAAAAAACATGACCGCCTTGAAGAACTCGCCGTATTATTCACTGCTGTCGAAGAGGGAGACACCACAGATGTCGCCAGAAAAGCGATGGAAAACACTAAAGCATCCCTTGACAAATTGAAGGTTAACCGGATTCTGATCTACCCCTACGCGCACCTAAGCAACAACTTGGCGAAACCAGATGATGCTCTGAAGCTCATCAAAGAAATGGAAAAAATTGCCAAGGAGCTAGGATTCGAAACATACCGGACTCCTTTTGGTTGGTGCAAGAAATTCTCGGTTTCTATTAAGGGGCATCCTCTAGCCGAGCACCTCAGAATTGTTACCTCTGAATCGGTTGAGGAAGAGGTTGTTTGCGAAGCCTTGAAGGCGGAGGAGAAGCTCAAGTCATTCTGGTATATTCTGCAGCCCGATGGGGAACTGATTCCAGTAGAAGAATTCCGTTTTAAAGGCTGCAAAAGCTTGGAGAAGTTAGCCAAGTATGAAATAAAGAAGGTTAGGGCTGTCCAGCAGGTTCCGCCTCACGTTCCATTGATGAAACGCTTGGAGATCGCCGATTACGAGCCTGGAAGCGACCCCGGTAACCTCCGATGGTATCCTAAGGGACGTTTGATTAAATCGTTGATTGAGCAATACGTGACGGAGAAGGTGATCGATTATGGCGGGATGGAAGTTGAAACTCCGGTTATGTATGATATTCAGCATCCAGCCATTGCACATTATCTTGAACGATTTCCTGCCCGACAGTATCTACTATGTTCTGATAAACGGGACTTCTTTTTGAGGTTCAGCGCCTGTTTTGGTCAGTTTCTTATGGTTCATGATGCCCAGTTCTCTTATCGTCAGCTTCCTTTGCGAATCTATGAGTTGACTAAGTATTCGTTTAGAAGGGAGAAGAGCGGTGAATTAACTGGCTTACGGAGGCTCAGATGCTTCACGATGCCGGACTGCCACGCCCTAGTGGCTGACTTGGATCAGGCGAAGGAAGAGTTTCTGGTCAGGTTCAAGCTTTCCATGGGGATTCTGGAGAATGGCTTGGAGCTGAGCAAGGATAACGATTATGAGTTGGCGATCAGGTTCACGAAAGACTTCTACGAGGAGAACAAGGATTTCATTCTTTCTTTGGTGAAATTGTTTAACAAGCCTGTTCTGGTTGAGATGTGGGAGGAAAGGTTCTTCTATTTTGTTTTGAAGTGGGAATTCAATTTCTTGGATAATCTGAACAAGGCTTCCGCCCTCTCCACCGACCAGATTGACATAGAGAACGCCCAAAGATACGACATGACCTACGTTGATGAGAAGGGCGAGAAGCAGTATCCCCTGGTTCTTCATTGTTCTCCAAGCGGCGCCATCGAGCGAGACGTTTATGCATTGCTGGAGAAGGCTCACAGAGAATCATTGAAGGGCAAAGCTCCGATACTGCCCCTCTGGTTGGCTCCTATTCAGGTGAGGATTATTCCTGTTTCGGAACGGTTCTTGGATGACGCTGAAAAACTGATGAAACAGATCGAAAGCAACAACATACGGGTTGACGTTGACGACAGACCCCTAAGCTTAGGGAAGAAGGTCAGAGCAGCCGAGAAAGAATGGGTAAACTATGTTCTCGTTATTGGCGAGAAAGAGTTAAGCTCGGATGTTCTGCCAGTCCGAGACAGAACCGCCGGAAAACAGCTCAGAAACATGAAACTCCAAGAACTAATAGCTGAAATAACCGAAAAAACAGCAGATAAACCCTTCAAGCCCCTAGCATTGCCAAAGTTGCTTTCAAAAAGACCACAATTCGCATTCTGAGGCAGTCGCTTTCAAAAGAATCTGGTAAATCTGAACAGGCGTTGATGTTCGATAAGCATATTAAAATTTAAATAGCTAGCAGATAGTTTATGGTTGAAGTTTTCGTTTCGAAGGAGTGTTTGGTATGCCTGAAGAGCTTCTAGTTTACATTGATGGCAAGTTTTATCCTAAATCTGAGGCTAAAATTTCTGTTTATGATCATGGTCTCCTGTACGGAGACGGAGTGTTTGAGGGAATCCGAGCCTACAATGGCGTAGTGTTTCACCTGAAAGAGCACATAGACAGGCTCTACAAGTCTGCTCATCCAATCTTTCTGAAGATACCGCTGACAAAAGAGCAGCTTACAGAAGCCGTGCTGGAGACCCTCAGAAAGAACAATCTGACAAACGCTTACATCCGCTTAGTGGTCACGAGGGGCGTCGGAGACTTGGGACTTGACCCCAGAAAATGCCCCAAAGCCACAATCATCATAATCACTGAGCCGCTGCTTCAGTTGCACTCCACTGAGAAGGTCGAGAATGGAATAAACACTATCATAACATGGGTGAAACGGAATCCAGTGGATACTGCCACTCACGAAATGAAGTCCCTAAACTACCTGAACAGCATATTAGGCAAAATCGAAGCCAACAACACTGGCGCGGACGAAGCCATCTGCCTCGACAAGACAGGCTACGTTTGCGAGGGTGTCGGCGAAAACATATTCATAGTGCGCGATGGCAAACTTTTGACTCCTCCACTCTCTTCCGGTGCATTGGATGGAATAACAAGAGCATTGATTATACGGTTGGCGAAGAAGCTGGGAATCGAAGTTCTCGAGAGAAACATCACTCCCAACGAATTGTTTACTGCTGATGAGGCTTTTTTCACTGGAACAGCCGCAGAAGTTGCGCCAATACGTGAAGTAAACAAGCGTGTGATAGGAGCTGGAAAGCCGGGTCCGGTTACGAAGCGGATAATGCAGGAGTTCGAGAAGGCTACGAAAGACCCGAATGAGGGGACGCCCATCCAGTAGAACTTGCGAGAAAATAGTATTAGGGGATTCCCTGAAACTTTTTGGTTCAGAACTGTAACCGAATCTTTAGGGTGCATTCTACGGGATTGTCTGCTGGAGGTAGCCAAGGTATCCTTCTGGAGTCTTAACCGTAATCGCGATAGTTTCTCCTCGGCTATTCACCCAACTCAACAGACACTTCAATGTGACAGTGTCGCCTATTGGAAGTGTGTACGGTAGGTCAGGTGGCGATTCCACGGACACTTCTTGAGTTGTGCCGTTGGCGAATAGTATCTCAACAAGCGTGAGGTCGGCTGAAACAATCGAGTTTTCAGAGTTTTTAACTGTAATTTTGAAGACGGTCACATTAGAGGTACTGAAGACGGCGTCTGTAATCGACAATTGCGCTGGTTTAGGTGTGGTTTCTGTTCGATGGAATGCATAACCCTGTGACGTGTACACGTTGATTGTGGCGTTCATGCCCCGGTAATACGTCCAGCCCCATGAGCAAGTGAACTTGGTGGATGCGCCTACAAGAAGCAGTTTTGGAATTGATGGCGTTATTTCGCGTACCTGAAAGTCTGTTCCGTTCTCCATGGTCACGGTTATCTTTGTGACATTAAGGTCACTAGCCGAGCCTTCAGGGTTCTTTATTGTTACATCGAAGTGTTGAGTGCCAGCTGTCGTGAAAACAGCGGATGTTACCTCAAGCTCCACTGAAACTGTCTCAATTTCATAAACTGCGCCCGTTCCATCTTCAACTAAGACTATGACTTTCAAGGTTTCACTGGTGTAGTCTCCCCAGTTCTAAATACAATTGATAGTTTCTTCCTGCCCCTTATCAAGTCCATAGGGCAGTTGCGGGTCTACGCTGAATACTTTGTGGACTTTGTTGTCTTGTGTTGCAACCGAGATTTCTGTGATTTTTGCTTCTGTGGGCGAGTAGGTTGGGTTGAGGATAGTTATGTCAAACGTTTCCGTGGTTTCCGTATTTAGGCTGACGTCAATTACTGAGAGTGTGGTGTTTTCTGGGACTCTGATATCCAAGTTTATGTAGTAACCTATCACCAATAGGTAGGAGAAGATTGAGCCGATTATCATGGCGAGAAGTAATAAAAGGATGAAGAGGAGCTTTGAGATGGCGTTTAGGTTTCGGGCGATTTTCACTTTTTTCCTCTCTTATGTGAGTCCATGGTTATTGTTTTGGTTTTGGAAGTTTATTATAAACGTTTATGGACTATTTTAATTCTCTCTTCTATGTCCATCTCTTTTTAGAAGGTTTGGAGCATTGTTTGTGTGGACAAGAATGTTTGAGTTGCGAAGTGTTTGTTACTTGTAGGTTTGCAGCATTTTCACTGCTTTTTCCGGCGTTACATACAGGTTTTCGCCGCAGTAGGGGCATACCTTGAATCTTGGAAGCACAATGTTTCCGCAGGACGGACAGAGATTCGGTTTTTTGAAGTTTTCTTTAAGATTCTTCAGTTCTTTTTTCAGTTCTTCAATTTCTGTGCTTAGCCTCTCGGTTTCTTCTGGCAGGGTACGTAGGTTAACGAGTTCGGATCTTACGTTGTAGGTGATGTCTCTGGTTTGGGCTAGTACCTTGTTGTTTTCGGTTATGGTTTCGCACATCATATCCAATACTGATCGGTTGTCTTCCACCATTTCGCATTCGATTTCGGATTGTTTTTTCGCGTCTGAAAGCATTGTATCCAAAAATCTTTCTACAGGGGTTTCGACAGCCACCTTGCAGGTTATTCCCCAAATGGTTATGGTTAGTGCTATGCTCACCAAAAAGTATGTGACGGGAGTAATGTTTAGCGTGTTGATTATGGGGTATGATTTCAGTAGGATGGCTTCTGTGTTGAAGAAGAGTGCTAAACTTGCTTCTAGAGCATGTATGGCTGCCAAAAAACTTAGGCTGCTAAAAATCCAGACGGTTATTCCCCTTTTGCCCATGTTTCTGTCTCCTGAACTGGTTTCGGATGTGTATTCCTCCTATAAGGTGTCTCAATAATTAATACACTATTTCCACACGGTCACATATCGAAATTCGTAATATCGAAACATTGTTGAAAACAGTCTTCTTCTTTTATTAGTCTCCAGTTATACGGGTTAGGTTGTTGCTTCTTTGATAATTTATATAACAGTCTGACGTGAAGAAGTATCTACGGAGATCATGGAGAGGTCGCTTATGCATTTACTCACTCTCAAGGACTGGTCCTCAAAAGAGATCAAAGAAGTTGTTGACAGTTCGTTGGAAATCAAGAGGAATCCAGAGGAGTACGAGTTTGCCTTGGAGGGCAAGTCTCTGGCGCTGATCTTTCAGAAGACCTCAACTCGGACTAGGCTCTCCTTCGAGGTGGGTATGACGCAGCTGGGAGGACACGCAATTTACATGGACTGGATGACCACCAATCTGGTTCTGGCGGATCTTGGAGATGAGACCCGGTCTATTTCGGGATACGTTGATGGTATCATGGCTCGGGTGCTGAAAAATTCTGATCTGAAGGCTATGGCTGAGGCTTCTGGGGTTCCGGTGATTAATGGTTGTGACGAGAAGTATCATCCTTGCCAGATTATCGCTGACTTGGTGACCGTCAAGGAGAAGCTGGGAAAGCTGAAGGGGCTGAAGCTTGCGTATATTGGGGTGCATAATAACGTCTGTAACTCGTTGATTGAGGGCTGCACTAAAGCAGGAGTGAAGATAGTGAATGTTACGCCCCTTGTGAATGAGGCTTCTGTTGATGAGGGGCTGGTGGAGGCGGCGAAAGCCACGGGCTTGTATCAACATTCTATAGATGTTAAGGCGGCTGTCGAAGACTGTGACGTAGTCTACACTGATACGTGGGTGGACATGGAGTTTTTCTTGGATTCCAAGTTCAAGAAGGAGAAGGAGAAACGGATCAAAATGATGTTGCCCTATCAGGTTAACAGGAAGCTTTTGGGGGACAGCGATGCCCTGATAATGCATGACATGCCAATCCACAGAGGCTACGAAATAGCCGACAACATGATAGAAGACCCCAACTCAGTAATCTACCTCCAAAGCGAAAACAGACTACACTCAGCAAAAGCAATACTCACAAAACTACTAGGATGACCTGATAAAGACTAAGCATAACTCAAACCACAAAACACAACAAACGACTTTGGAAGGAGAAATAATTCAAGAATACCTTTACTATGTATTGGGTTTTGTTCCAGCCGATGTTGTCCGCCTAAAAAAAGACGCTTGATTTAGTAAATTAAGTAATGAACAGATAATATTGGTTGAAAATTTTTTCCATGAATCCTATAATTAGGATTAGAATAATAATTGTTTTAAAATTAATGAGTGATAATCATTAAGGGGGAGTCAGAATTTGAAAAACAATTGGGTTCGTCCACTGGTCATTTTAGTAATATCGTTGTTGATTTCAAATTTCATCATTTATTCCTTGTATGACAACTGTTTACAAAAAAATAATGAATTGATCAATGAACAACAGAAATTGGTTACTAAAAATAACGACCTTAACGAGACTTATCAGACATTTCGGAGTAGCATTTTCAAACCTGTTGAGGTAAATTGTACTGCTGTCACGATTGTATATTATACAAATTTTAGTAACAATGAGCAAAAAATCACATTATCGGTGCCTTATGAAAAATACAATTCTACTAATTACTCAAACCATCCTACTTGGCATAACCAAACTTTGGAATCTGCTAAAGATTATATCACCGACAATGAAACAATAATTAGTCAAATTGTTGAAACCGTAAAGAATCAGACACGAAGCGAGGAAGAAGTAGCAAACGCGTTGTTAGATTTTGTTCAAGATAAGCAAAATGGGTTGAGTATCCGATATTATCCTACTCGTGAATTGAAATATCCAATTGAAACCCTTGTTGAAATGGGTGGAGATTGTGATACACATGCGATTTTGTATGCAACATTAATGAAAGCAGCCAGATTCAAAGTCTTGTTATTATTCTCTAATGAAAAAATAGACGGCCAGCACCATGTAGCGATTGCTGTACACTTTGAAAACCAATTTACAAATTCCCTACCAGATATTGAGGATTCTATTTTTACTTACAATGGAGAAAAATATTATTACGCTGAAACAACAGGTTGGGGCTGGCGAGTTGGGGATTTACCCCCAAAATTTCAAAATTTGACATTCCAGATGATGTCCTTATGAAAATGTTGACTAAACCTATCAATTGAGCGGATTAGTGCGGAAAATTACCTTTAGGCGCGCGCCGCTCATTTTTTAGCCTTTGTATTTGTTGATCATTGGCATTTTCCATCCTATGCCGAAGGCTTTGGGGGTGATTTTGATGCATGGTGTTGCCTGTCGTCGTTTGTATTCTGAGTTTCTTACTCGTCTGTACGTGTCTTCAACTGCGTCTCTTGGGTAGCCCATCTTGATCAGGTCTTGTTTGCTTCTTCGGTTTTCTATGATTTCGTCAACCAGTGGACTGACAACATCAAAATCGAAGGGATCAAACTGGCACTCTTTTAGTTCGGGTGACGGCTTTTTCTCAAGCACACTTTTGGGTATTACTTGTTTGCCTGCCTTTTTGTTGATGTATTCTGCGAGTTTGTAGACTTCAAGCTTGCTCACATCGCCGAGTGCTCCGATTCCGCCTGCCATATCTCCGTATAGTGTGCAGTAGCCGAGGGCAATCTCGGTTTTGTTTCCAGTGTTTAATACCAGTATTTTCAGGTCTTTCAGGCGGTTGGAGATGTCCATTAGAAGGTTTCCTCTGGCTCTGGGCTGAATGTTCTCGTCAGCAACAGGGTCATCGTCTTCCTTTTTTGTGCCGAAATGTTTTCTTATTTGCTCCAACGGTTTTTCTAAGCTTTTGCGGTAACTGTCAACGATATCCTGTATCCCAACTTGAACAAAGAGTATTCCAAGGTTTTCAGCCAGCTGCTGCGCGTCCGTTCTGCTGTGGTCACTGGAGAACCTGGAGGGCATGGAAACTCCGAGAACATTCTCTTTGCCTAGGGCTTCAGCGGCTATGCACGCAGTTACTGACGAGTCGATTCCGCCGCTCATCCCAACTACAGCCTTCTCGAAGTCTGCCTTCATGAAGTAGTCACGTATTCCCAGCACTATGGCGCCGAACATTTCCTGCGTCTTATCATGCACTGGAGCCTCGACTTTCTGTGCGACACCCTTTTCCAAGTCAATGTCCGTGATTACCAAATCTTCCTCAAACTGCTTGCCCAGCGCTATCAGATTACCCAGTTTATCCACTGCCATGCTTTGACCATCAAAAACAAGCTCATCCTGCCCCCCAACAAGGTTCACATAAAAGATTGGCACCCCATTCTTTGTCGACTTCTCCTGTAGCAGCCTGTTTCGTTCAAGAGTCTTTCCAACAAGAAACGGTGAAGCAGAAATATTAACAATCAACTCCGCCCCCCGTTTAGCCAGCAAATCCGTAACTTTCACATCATAGTTTTGATCCCACAGGTCCTCACAAATCTCCACGCCTAACCGGACAGTCTTTCCATCTATAGCCATCGACACTGGCGCAATTTCCTTCTCTTTTAAGGGCTTGAAGTACCTGTCCTCATCAAACACGTCATACGTGGGCAGAAGCGTCTTGTAGATTACACCGACTATTTTGTTCCGGTTAAAGATGGCTGCGGCATTGTACAAATCCTTTCCTTCATAATCAACAAAACCAACCACCCCAGCAACATCAAAATCGTTACCCCCGATCAACTGTTCCAGCAACTCTTTGTTCTTTTCAACAAACCCGTTCTCAAGCAGCAAATCCTGAGGAGGATAACCAGTGACTGCTAATTCAGGAAACACAACCAAATCAGCATGGCAGCTTTTTGCTTCAGCAAGAAACTTCTTTATCTTCGCAACGTTTCCTATCAAATCTCCCACGGTTGAATTAATCTGCGCCATGGCAACCCTCAACATTGTTTTCCTCCAGCCTCCTGACCGAACCCGAAAATGCAGAGACTAAATTACCCAACTTAAATGAATCGTTTATCCCTTAAAAAAGAGTTTTTCTACTTGAGAATCATCTGTGTGAACTGTTCAGGCTCAAAGGCTTTTAGGTCTTCATAGTTTTGTCCTACTCCGATGAATATGATGGGTTTTCCTGTTACGTGGGCTACGCTCAGGGATGCTCCGCCCTTAACATCAGCATCAACCTTCGTCAGTATGGTTCCGTCAATGCTTACACTCTTATGAAACTCCTCAGCCTGCATAACCGCATCATTCCCTATCAACGCATCAACAACCAAAATCGTCAAATCCGGATTAACCACCCGCTTAATCTTAGTAAGCTCACTCATGAGATTCCTGTCAGTCTGGATGCGCCCCGCCGTGTCAATCAAAACAACGTTTATTCCCCGAGACTGAGCATGACTAATAGCATCATACGCCACAGCCGCAGGATCAGAACCATACTTGTGTTTAATCATACGCACACCCAGCCTCTTAGCGTGCTCCTCCAGCTGCTCTATAGAACCCGCACGGTAAGTGTCACTGCCGGAAAGAACAACAGAGTATCCATTCTTCATCAGAAACTGCGCCACCTTAGCTATGCTGGTGGTTTTGCCTGTTCCGTTGATTCCCACAAAAAGAATCGTGTACGGCTCTTTAGTCTGCCTCTTCTGCTCAATATTCTCCAGCAGACTGATTTCTTCTTTTGTCGTCAGAATCTCCATTAAGACTTCATGAAGGGTATCTTTCACAAGCTCTTTCCGGTCCCCAAGCCTTTTCATCTGAACTCGGTCAAGACGCTTCTCCAGCTCCTCGGTGATGTAATAGGCTACGGGCACCGCCACATCGTTTTCGATAAGGTTTAACCTAAATTCTTCTAAAATTGGACGCAGCTTTTCTGCTTTCAGTTCAGTTACTACGATCTTGTTGACGGCGCTGCTAAGTCCTTTTCTTAGCTTCTCGAACACCGATCTGCTTCTCTCCTTCCCTCAGCTTCGCCGTAACCTCTTCGAGTCTGCCTCTGTTTTCCTGAATCCTTCCAATAACCTGATTAAATTGCTGCCCTAAAACTTCCCTTGTCTTCTCCAGCTCAGCTATGCGGACTTCCAGTTCCTCTTTTGCTTCCTTAAAGGTTCTTTCAACAGCCACATCTGCTCCTATACCCACAACAACCTTTTTTGCAGTTTCCAATTTGGCTTTGACGTAGGAACCTCCGCCTATAGGAACGAAAAGTTGTGTATCTTTCTTCTCCTTCTCTAATCCTTCCAGGGTCATGCTTGAAACTCGCAGTTCTGTTATGGCAGCGTTTGTCATGTTGATTCTGGACTGCAACTCGTTGACTGCTTCCTCTAGATAACGTGACTCCACAGCCAATCTACGGAAAGTCTCTTCGTCACTTGACAGATTCTTCCGCTCCTGGAGTCATCTTCTTCACTAGAATGTCCTCAATCTCCTCAGGACCTATCTCCTCCACCTTGGAGATTTTAATCTGAAAACGTTTGACTCTATGTTTGCTCCCCAACAACATGTAAACTTTTTCCACTGCATCCTCCGGTTTCAAGGCTCGAACTTCTTTCCGGAATTCTGTTTGAAAGTTGGGTTTCCTGATCTTCCCAACCACTCGGAAGACTTTAACTTCACTCATTTTACTTCACCACATCAAGGGCTTGTCCTATTATGAACATTTCGGGTCCAGTCGTCAAGAGCCCAACCATAGCCCCATTACTATTCCCTAAAAGGCCTGTGGCAACATAAGGTATTCCACAGTTGATTGTTCCCACATCCACCGGAACCTTCAACACATCCTCCAACACTTTCCGTTCCCCCTCCTTCAACATGGGATGAGCCAGCACACCCTTATTTGTGGCGGTGGCAAGTGACCCAACATACGGTAGCCCAGCTATCTCGCTGGAGACCACTTCAACTCCCAATGTGTCCGCTATCTTGTTCACAACTTTTTTTGCCAGCCTAGGATCAGCTACAGCGCCTTTGTCGTTCGCCAAGACTAGGTTTCCGTAGGCTGTTTTTTTCGTATCCATGACAGTCACGTTAAAGTCAGAGGCTGATTTAATGGCTTCGACCTCCTCCTCCGTGGCGAATGGGGGAAGGATCACGCCGTTGGAGTTGGAGCAAGCTAGGGCGCCTGTGACCACTGATTTGCCCACTGTTGTGGCAACAACTTTGACCTTCAACCATTCCTCAACCTTATGTCTCTTACTCTCCGGAACCTGAGGGGGAACAATTGCGATTTTGTCGTTGACAAGTGAGTAAACTCCTATGCAGGCGTTACCGAAAACATCAAAGAGGAAAAGCGGCAAATGTTAGTCTCCTTCAGCAAGAAGAACAGTTACTACCCCTTCCTTATCCTTAACCACGCGGACTCTGATTTTTCTAGGCGGCTTCTCAATTCCTCTACTCCAGAGTTTCTCGTTAACTTCATTATCTATGACAAGCTTCTCCGGCTCTTCCTCGCCCTCAGCCTCCGTGCGGACCTTCATGTGTTTTAGTACAAAACTTTTTACGATTCTTATCGCTCTCGGAGCGCGTTTCTTTCGTGTGGAGATCCATGCTTTTCTTAGAGGAATCGTGTAGAACCTTTCCTCAACGATGTCTTCCTCATCCTCTTTTTTTCTGAGGCTCCTCTTTTTTGCTTCTACGAATTCCTCTTCTTCCTCTTCCTCAAGTTCCTCTTCGAGTTCTTCTTCCTCTTCCTCGGGAACTTCAGACTCTAAAACTTCTTCTGGCTCCCCAGTTTCTTCCAGTTCTTCTTCCTCTTCTAACTCTTCTTCAGCCACATCAACAGGTTCTTCCATCTGCTATTCCCTCAAGCCTTTATCTTCCTCTGTCGCCAGCGTCTCCTCTTCGGATTCGTTCTAACTCGTCCACTTGTTCTGGCTATAACCCATGTTGGAACCGGTTTCTTCTCTTTTCCAGCCTTGATAAGCCTCAGTTTTTTGGCTGCTGGTTTGTTTCTTGCCATTTTTACACTCTCCTGATTTTGTAGTCTCTGCGACCTGACTGAAGCCTTACAAGAAGCTCTTTCAACTGTTCATCAGTTATAGGTAGATTTATTTTTCCCTGCTGAGCCAACTGAATCAACTGCAGTTCAAGCTGTTGAGTGAATTCTGGTTTAACCATATTCAGGTTTGTGAGGCGGCTCCTAGCTTCGGGGGTAAGTATTCTGCGAAGCAAAGCTTGCTTTTGGCCCTCAAGTTGCTGTTGCGCTTGAGCTTGCCTCTGCTCCTCTACCATTCTCTGCTGCAGCTCAAGCATCCTTCTTTTTCTGAGAGCTTCAAGTTCTTCTTCGCTCACTCTTTCCACCTAATATTTTTTGAGTTCGGGCTGAGTTTTCTCTAGTTCCTTCTTCAGTTCAGTGGATAGCCTGTCTAGCAGTCTTCTTCCCTCATTCGTTACTATTTTTCCCTCATTTGTTAACGGTTTCACGAGACCTGCTGTTTGAAGTTGCTGCGTGGCTTTTCTGACTATGGCGCCGCTTCCTTTTCTGGCGTGTTCCGGTTTTGCCCCTCTGTCTATTCTGCCGCCGTATTCTTGGCGGAGTTTTTCGATGCCTATGGGTCCTTTCACGTAGATTTTACGTAGAATAGAGGAGCATCGGATGAACCACCAGTCGGGGTTAGTGGGTGGTCTCTGAGTGTGACTGCCAGTTTTGGCGAATGGTGCCCATTCGGGTGGATTTATTTCATCCACTTCTTCTTTCAGATGCCTAGCTAGCCTCTCGATGAGAACTGATGGAGGAACGTCGTAAGGTGTCGGCAAAGCTTCTTCTTCCTATTTTTCCTTTCAGTAAGGGAAAAGAAATGTCTTATATTAGTTTCGTGGTCTAAACCTCAACTTTCTTGCAAGGTTATAAACTTTTCACCCTTTTTTCTTCTTACGCTTGTAGAGGAGGAAGGTGTGACCTCGAACCTCAATGAGCTGTGACTCTGTCTGTTCGGCAATCTTCGTTGCAATGTTTTTTGCTTCTTCGTCTTTAAGTGCGGTTCTTAATATTTTAACCTTGATCATCTCTCTTGTGTCAAGCTGCTTGGAGATTTCGTTTATTATCTGGGTTGTTGCGCCCTCTTTTCCAACCCATACAGTTGGCTTCTCGTCACCGAGTTTACGTTTTATTCGCCGCTTCATTTTTGGTGTTATCACGGTTTCTCCCTTCTTTTTAGTGGAATACGGGTGTGCTGACCACAATTTAAGCATGTTATTACCATGTGAGGTTCCCTTCTCTGTTGTATGCGGATACGACAGTTTACGCCCGGTAAAATAAAGCTTTTACAGTGTCTGCAGATTAGGTTTCTGTATTCTTTGGGCATACGCAGCTTGGTTCTCATGGCTATCTTCCGCGCGATCTGGACGTAACGCTGTGCCAGTTCAGGGTCTTCATTAATCACTTCTTTTGCTAAGTGGAAGAGTGTGTGAACGCGTTTAAGGGCAATCTGTTTCGTGGAGTTCATCGCATTTAACCATTCTCGTGTTGTATGCATTAAGTTTTTACATGAATCTACGAGAACATAAGGTAACTGTTTCAGCTTTTTGGCGTTTAAACCAGAAGATATGTTATGAGTGCCGCGATTATTGAAACAATTATTGACGGTATTAAATATTTGTAGCTCTTGCTTATTGATGTCCTGAAGTATTGGGCTGTGAAAACCAGACAGAGATGTGTTGGGGCGCTCAAATAGCCAAGGTAGGCTGAAATGTAAAGTAAGCTTGCGCTTTTAGGAATGAAAGCCACGGTTTCGGCGAGAATCGGAACGCTAAGTGCGACTGCTCCGGAGGGGGAACCGAGAAGAAAACCTAGAACCGCTGGAACAATTGAAAGCACTATAATTTCGTTCAGGTTCATGTTTGCCAAGGCGCTGCCGAGAATCTCTGAAGCTCCAGAAGCCAGTGTAACGTTTCGTAGGAGTAGGGCGCCGAAAGCCGCCAACGTCACTTCCCATACTGCTCTGTTTTTCAGAGTTTTTTGGAAGACTGTTACTTCTGTTCTTGTTATGATCAAAATTGTGATTACTCCCACGAGCGTTGCGATTGCGATGTTAACGTTTAATGCGGCT
>Ga0315555_1000526_pt1 | contig 26887 bp, 19 predicted proteins | sample SalMarSW160380MG_FD_202113 | JGI IMG/M metagenome (GOLD analysis project Ga0315555, IMG submission 202113) | Salt marsh sediment microbial communities from the Plum Island Ecosystem LTER, Massachusetts, United States - Salt Marsh Sediment SW1603-80 ... | reverse complement strand
TATGTGTGGAGATATAACCATAGATCTCTTTCGATTCAAGATCAAACAAATAAAATTATGACGTTATTGATACAACACAATTACCATAATTCTTAGTGGCTAAATTGGGACTTTACCCATCATTTTTATTAGGAGAGGTTTTTGAATAAGCCAACATAACTCATGCCCTTCTTGGCAGAGGCGGAAGAGTACTCCTTGGACAGCTTCCTGATGAGGAAATCGATTCAGTTCTCTCCAACAAAAAGCATCAAATGGTTCATTTCTCGGTGGCAACCCTGCGCCGCGGGAGCATGATCAGTGGTAGGACAGATGTAAGGGGGTGAAGGCACGTTTTTATCGCGTTACCTTATCACCTTAATTAACAAGGGAATGGAGGGGGCGAGGAATGACGAAGCTTCTGGAAGGAGTTACACCGTATAAAAAAGAAGATGCTGAAAAGTATAACACACTTCGATGGTGGTCTGGGCTGACCTTCGGAGATATCCTTGACAGGGCTGCCGATATCCACCCGGACAAAGAGGCCTTTGTAGATCGGCGGACGCGGCTGACCTATGGGGAGGCTCGCGAAAGGACTAATAAGCTGGCCATCGGCCTGATGGATCTCGGCATCCAGCCCCTGGACCGGATCCTGATTCAGCTTCCGAACTGGAACGAATTCTTTTTTGCCTATTTTGCCCTTCAAAAAATCGGGGCTATCCCCGTATTGTTGATCGACCGATATCGCCAGTTTGAAATCAACCACTTGATTAGCCTTACCGGGGCCACGTCCTGGATTGTCGCGGCCAAATATAAAAAAACGGATTACATGCCCATTGTCCATGACATCCTGAAGGAACATCCGGAAGTTAAGCACGTCATTACTGTCCGGGGAGAGGGGGATCAGAAACCCTTTGCAAGCCTCGAAAGACTGATCGAAGAGACTGCATTGACCGAGGAAAATCTGGCCCGGCTCGCCAGCAGGCGACCGGATCCCATGCAGGTTGCCCATATGGGGCCGACCGGAGGGACGACCGGAGCGCCTAAAATTGTCCCCCGCACACACAACAGTCTCATTACCGGCACCGAATACTGCTCCAAGTCGTGGGATCAGAGCAACGAGGATATTAACCTGCTCGCTGGTCCGGTAGGTCATGATTTGACATTCTCCAAGGGCTTTCTTGGAAGTATCATCACGCTTGGAAAGATCGTCTTTTTGGACTCTACAGACGATAAAGAGCTATGTGAGACCATGGAACGGGAAGGCGTTACTTCCGTTATTTGGGTCCCGACGCTGGCGCAAAGGATGATCCAATACAAGGACCTTGATACGTATGATTTGAGTTCCTTGAAAAAGATGCACAGCGCAGGGGGGGCAAGCCACCCTGAACTCGTCAGAGAGGTTACTGAGAAGTTGCACATGAAATTTTACAATGGATACGGCGCGACAGAAGGTATGACGACCATTACCCGCACCACTGATGATTTAGAGACAATCTGCACCACGGTGGGGAGGCCCACATGCCCTTATGATACATACAAGGTCATTGATCGAGATGGCAATGAACTTCCCCCCAACAAGGAGGGTGAACTGGTCCTTAAAGGCCCCGGCGTATTCACGGGCTATTACAATAATCCAGAGGAGAACAAAACGGCATTTACCAAAGACGGATTCTTTAGGACCGGCGATGTCGCCAAGATCGATGCAAAGGGCTACATCACACTCACCGGGAGGATCAAGGAAATGATCAACCGGGGCGGCGAGAGTATCAGTGCCACGCAGATCGAAGGACTCATCAAGCGTCACCCGGATGTCGCGGCTGTGGCCGTTATCGCGATGCCTGATCCGGTTATGGGCGAACGGGTTTGTGCCTATATCCAGCCCAAAGCCGGGGCTCAACTGGCCTTTGATGAAGTCATTTCCTTCTTGAAAGGGCAGAAGGCCTCTGTGCTTCAGCTTCCAGAGCGGATCGAATTTATCGAAACCATGCCCCATACCGGTGCGGAAAAAGTGGACAAACGATCCCTTCGCCAAGACATAGAGAAAAAGCTCCGGGCAGTTGGTTAGGCCATCACGGATGGGATGATCGAGACATCAATGCAAAGCGATTGAACGAGGGGAGAAGTAAAAAAAGCGCCTGCCGCTGTTCTCGTCATAACCCTTCTTATTATAGAATGTGTTTTCCCTTGACAAAGTTTTCTCGGTAATTTTATAACAAGCTATATATCTTTTTTCATCTTGCCGACTACCGAATATCGCACGCCGAGCGATATCAATTAGAAAAAGGAGGAGCCGTCATTATGGAAACCAAAGTATCAAGCGCAAAAAAGGAGATCGTTATCAGTGACAGCGGACCGACCGTCTTGATCGGTGAACGCATCAACCCGACCGGCAAGAAAAAGCTGGCAGAGGCGCTCAAGGCAGGTGATTTTGATGTGGTCCGCCAGGAAGCAATAGCCCAGGTCGAGGCAGGAGCGGATATCCTGGATGTCAATGTCGTAACCCCTGGTGTGGATGAGATCTCCATTCTTCCCAAAGCCATTGAAATGATCAGGGGTGCTGTCGACGTGCCCCTTTGTATCGATATCAACAACCCCGCGGCCTTGAAAGAAGCCCTGAAGGCATATGAGGGAAAACCCATCGTAAATTCAGTCTCCGGTGAGGAAAAGTCCCTCAATGAGGTGTTACCGCTGGTAAAGGAATATGGGACGGCCGTCATAGGGCTCACCATCGGTGACAGCGGGATACCTAAAGAAGCCGAAAAGCGCCTGGAGGTCGCCCATAAAATCATCGAGCGTGCTGAGTCCATGGGGATTCCCCGTGAAGATATCATCATCGATTGTCTCGTACTGGCAGTGGGATCGGATGATCGGGCCGGGCTCGTCACGCTCGATACCATCCGAAAGGTCAAGGCGGAACTGGGCGTGAATCAGACATTGGGAGCGAGCAACATATCCCACGGGTTGCCCGACAGACCAGCGGTCAACCAGGCGTTTTTGGCCCTGGCTATCGAAGGGGGGGTGACCTGCCCCACCGTGGATGCAGCAAAGGTGAGATCAACGATCTTAGCCATCGATCTTATCCTTGGCCGCGATCGGTTCGCCCAGCGCTACATCAAGGATTACAGACAACGCCAAAGCGATAGTACTGGATAAGCGATTCCGGGGTTACCGGGGACTGGAAAAGGCATGAGGAAATACTTCAGAAAAACAGCAGGGAGGGATTACGAACAGGTAAGGCAATCACTTATTGATAAAATGTATTATGATGAACTCATGAGGCTCCAGAGCAACCACTGTATGAGGGGTTTCTCCTTGGAAATAGAGCAGGTCACCCTCATTGAGTTCATATTCTTTATTACCATGCTTTACTATACTTTTGCCCTTGGTTACGTAGGCAAGCTCAGCTCCTCTGTTTGTATGTTTGCTGATAAATTCCCCCGTTTCAGCCTTACCAAAGCTAATGGCAATATTCTCATCTATGAACCCCCGCGGGGCGAGGAGCCTCAATTGTAACTTTTCGCTTGAAATAACAGGCTGTTTACTGGCCTTGATATGAACAACCTCATTTTCCTTGTGGTCGAAAAAGGACAAGATTGGATAATTAAGATGAGAGGCAATATCAGTCAAGAGAGCTACTGATGGGCTTACTTTACCGGTCTCAATTCGATAGATAGTCAAGTAGCTTACCCCCACTTTTTCAGCAAGCTGCTTCATTGAAAATCCCGCCCGCTTTCTTAATGCTCGAATTCTATCACCTACTGTCATGTTGTTTATATGTATATCATAATTTTTAAAAAAATTAAATATGTATTAAAAATATGTTAGGTAGGATGTAGGGATTAGAATACGTTATTATATTGCACGGAACCTCATAAACCGTCTCTTTTTAAAGGGCCCAGAGGGGCTTACTGTTATAGATAGGATTGCGCCCTGAGTACGAGTGAACTCATTATTTTCTTGGATACGCGCGATGATGGTGCCGGTAACCCAGACCCGCAAGGCCATCGCAATCTCGCCCAGAGGTCAGGATCAGCCCGACGTCATGTTACCGTGGCCATAGCGTACAGCATAGCGTGAGCACAATTTGGAACTATGATGGTGCGTACCCTATTTAAGGCTCCTTACTCATTAATGTACAAAAGATATAATTACCATGAATCGTCTTTGCTCGGCGTGGTTTATCAAAATTGAATAATATGACTTGACTTCTATTAAAATATGATATATTACAAAACACAAAACAAAAAATAAAGGGAGGGGGTAAGGCTGAACTCGTCCCGATACAGATGAGACGGCAATGAGTTACAGTTGAGGGGTACCTGTTGGTAAAGGGATCCCTTGAAGAAGGTTTTTAGTACAGCCCCAGGATTCAATAAGGTTGCGGAGCATGCCTATTGTGCGATTGCCGCTGAAGTTAGAGTGAGAAAAAGGGTTGATGTCCAACAGGCGCATGAAGAAAGGGGGTGAAGGGAGAAGAAAAAAGGCGAAACGGGATATTTAGAGAGAGTGTTTTCACAAATTGGTGAAAGGTGAAGTGAGATTGTGTGATAGCAAGCTTTTGAATCATTTTAGAGGAGTTAGAAAAGGGGATAAAATGAAAAACAGAGTATTGCTTGGGTTATTGGTATGTACGGTAGCCATGGTTTTGTTTGTCGGTGCTGGGTGTGGCCCAAAGCCGCCAGCCAAAGATAAAATCGTCATTGGCCAGGCAGTTTCTCTCTCAGGCCAAAATGCTATTATTCACCTGGGGGGGGCTTTGGTGCCCCAGACGTTGTGGGTTGATCAGGTTAATGCCAAGGGCGGTATATATGTGAAGGAGTATGGCAAAAAATTACCTATAGAGTGGATCCAATATGATGATAAAAGTGACCACGGCACCATGGTGAGACTCATAGAAAAATTGATTTTAGAGGACAAGGTTGACTTTCTGTTACCCCCGTGTAGCACCTCATACCTCTTTGCTGCCGCCCCTGTCGCCAATAAGCACGGGTATATACTCATGGGGGCCGAGGGTGGCGCGGAGAGCCTCACGGAGCTCGTGAAAAACCTCCCCTACGTCTTTTTGGTCTTGAATTATTCCAACACCCAGATACCACTTTTGGCTGACCAGTTTGTGGAGTGGGGCATTAAGACGGTGGCGACAACTTTCCTTGAAGACCTCCACGGGGTTGAGTATTCAAACAGGGCACTTACAGAATTTGGGAAGCGGGGAATCCAGACAGTTATGCTCAAGAGCCATCCGCTGGGGATTCAGGACATGTCGCCCATATTGAAGGCGGCTCAGGCGACGAAGGCCGATGCCTTTTGCGCTTTTACCTACCCCGGTGAGAACGTCCTTCTTACCAAGCAGGCAATTGAGCTGGGCTATAACCCAAAGGTCTTCTTCGGCAGCGTTGGGCCCTATGCTCTCTGGTTTAGAAACATTTTCACCGCTCCGGCAATTGAAGGACTGATGGGTGGCGGTGCCTGGAACCGAAAAACTTCCCCCGCAGCCGCTGAATTCTACGATGCAAGCCTCAAACGCTTCGGTGAAGGAGGACTTGATCAGTGGGGAAATCTATACTATTGGGGTTCGCTGCAATTTTTCGAGCAGGCTATCGAGAAGGCCGGAACCCTGAACCAGAAAAAGATACGGGATATAATGGCTACGGAGAAGTTCGATACAGCCCTGGGGAAGACCTGGTTTGATGAGAATCACAATTTGGCAAAGGAATGTCACCCCGGGGAGATTGGTCAGTGGATAAACGGTGAGTGGGAGGTTATCTTACCTCTGGACAAGGCCACTGCAAAAGCCATATTCCCCAAGCCGGCGTGGCCGAAGAAGTAGAACCGAATTGAGTTACGTGAGCAAAAAGGGGCTGTCTAAAGGGTGCAAAAACAACAATCCTTGAGGGTGGTTGTTTCATCCAGAGGACTTATCCTGCGCCTCTTAGACAGCCCTGCACCTCTCGTTGCCAACGCGAGGAGGCAACTATAAGTGTTAGGTGTACTGGTGAGGGGTAGTTTTAGGTTAAAAACATTTCATGCCGAAATAATCCTTCTATAGAATTAGGTAGCCATGCTTGAAATGAAGATAATCGAGAGAGATTTATCCATATTCAACAAGTTCGATTTTGATAGGTAACAATTTTTTAAGTTCTTATTTTTAAAGTTCTTGGCTCAACTATGGAAGAAGATTATAAATTGCACTAAAGGCTTCACAAAAGGCGGGTTATTATGATTAAAAAATGCTGCCAAGAACCTCATTAAATTATTTTAAGGAGGATGTGCAATGACTATGAGGCCGCTTCAAACTGATTTGTCCGTATTTAATAAACTTGATTTTGAGAGGCCACCGGTGGGGGTTAAGTACCTCTTCTTCAGGCCCAAAGGAATGGAACAGTTACCGATGGACAAAAATCTAGCATTCTGTGAAATGCTTACAGAAGCACAGCGGGCTACGGCACCCTTTTTTTTCAGCAAAGAGAACAATGAGACCTGTGTAGGAAAGATCTTGTTGGGGATGACGGAGATGGAGCCATTTGCGGAGGCCGGGCAAATTGGACCCAGATTGGGTATGGTTCAGGAAGCAAGGGTTAACCACAACTTCTATCATCACGTTCCAAGATTCGCAAAGGGTATAATTAACTATGTCGCCTTCGCCCCACTAGACAAAATAACATTCGAGCCAGACGTCTTAATCATCACTGCTACCCCGAAACAGGCAGAAATCGTGATGAGAGCAATGACCTATTCAACGGGCGAGCCCTATACCTCAAAGACCACCATCTTTATGGGATGCTCATGGATCTACGTTTATCCCTTTGAGACCGGTAAAGTAAATTACTTGATGCCCGAATGGATTCATGGAATGACGGGAAGAGAAATTTTTGCGCCGAATACGGTGTTGATTTCCATTCCCTACCAATGGCTCCAGACGGTGACGCAGAATCTGCGAGAGATAAAATTACAGTTTCATACGAGCAAAAAGGAGTATCTGGAGGAATTTCAAGAGATACTTGTCGATTTAGTCGAGGAGTCCAAGAATCCTTAACAAGTAAGGCGTCAACACCGATATCATAAATAGAAAGGAGGGATGAAATACGTGAGATTGTATGATAACAAGACCCAAAACAGTTTGTAAAAGTCTTTGGAAGGAGGGAAAAGCAAATGAAAAAGAATGTATTGTTTGGCTTGATAGTTTTGGCACTCTTAGCATTGCCTTTGTGTGTTGCTTGTACTAAAGCAACCCCGCCAACCCCACCAAGCCGAGGGATTGACCCTATTGTTTCCACGCAGTGGTTAGAGGATAACATGAAAACTCCAAACCTGGTTATACTTGATAGCAGGGCTCCCGAGAACTATGCAAAAGGTCATGTCCCCGGCGCAATCAATGTCCCCGGTCTTGGCAACTTCTACTTATGTCTGTTCGCCCCAGACTGCGGGCTTTGGATGGAATTGCCCGAAGAGGAGGCGCTGCTTACTACTATTGGCAACGCGGGGATCACTGGTGATTCCCACGTAGTTGTTGTGGGTAGAACAGTTGACCCTTATGCTGCCTATGCCGTCGCTGATGCTGCCAGGGCTGCTATTACGCTCCTGTATGCCGGGGTCAAAAACGTGGCCCTGCTTAGTGGGGGATACGACAAGTGGGCAGCAGAGGGAAAAACTACGTCTACGGTACCCGTTACGCCAACAGCAGTAACATACACCGGCGCAGTAAACAAGGCAATGTTTGTCACAAAGGACTATGTTGAAACAAAGATCGGGAAATCAAAATCCGTCATACTCGAGGGTAGAGAGCCTGATATTTACTATGGTATAATTCAGGAACCTTGGACTACAAGAGCAGGTCATATCCCCAGTGCGAAAAATTTGCCCGCTCCGTGGTTCTGGACTTTTGAAAAAGACAAAAAAGGAGCGATAACGTACGGAACGTGGAAAGATGCCGATGTAATCAGAGAAATGGCCCTTACTGTACTTGGTGAGGATGCGTCCAAAGAGATCATCGTCTATTGTGGTGTTGGGGGGTATGCTAGCCCCGTGTGGTTTGCGCTAACCCAGATGATTGGATATACAAACGTAAAATTTTATGACGGCTCGATGCAGGAATGGTCAGCAGATCCAAAGGCACCGGTAATCAAATATAGGTATCAGTAAGACTGTTCTACGGGTTACGCGTGGCTCCCGGGATGTCCCTGAAGACAAACGGAGGAAACAGTTGGTCGATCACGTCCTGGGAGCTAATTCGTTGCTCAACTAGTATTGCGAGACGATCACGGGTGTGCTTATCCAGGATTATGCAACTGACCCCCTTTGCTGTCCTAGTTTGTCAGAGCAGAGGGAGTGGCATACCAAAGTTTTTTCTTGATTGTTTAGAAAATAGGTTTCAAATCCCCCCATCCCTCCTTTAGAATATGGGGGGGATGGGGGGATTGTCGATTTTCATCGTTCGCGGGAGGCGAGGCCGCCATGGGAATTGCTTTTCAAATAGCCAAGCCCAGGAGGGAGAAAATTGAAATAAAAGCCGCGGTCACTTTTAAGCAATCGGATAAGTTCAAGATTGAACAACTGGATCTCAGTGGTCCGAACGACGATGAGGTTTTGGTTCGGATCGTTGCTTCCGGCATATGGCACACGGATTTGGCCGCCCGGCACCAGCGTTTACCGATCCCGCTGCCGAGTGTTTTAGGGCACGAAGGGGCCGGCGTGGTTGAAAAGGTGGGGAAGTGGGTGACCAAGGTAAAGCCGGCTGATCATGTGGCAGTGAGCTGGATGTCCTGCGGGCAATGCGCCTCATGCAAGGCCGGATACTCAAAGCGAATGATACAATGCGAGGCGGAGTCCCTGCGCACATTTTGCAATCTCTTTCCGGGGGATGATACGTCTATAGATACGTATACAGGGATAACCGCCTAAGGGAGGGGACAACGCATGAACCTGGCGACAAATTTAGAGTGGGCGGCTTATTTCTTCCCCCAGCGGCCAGCCGTGAGCGAAGGGTGCTCTGAGACCAGTTACGCTCAGCTCAATGAACAGGCCAACAGGGTGGCCACAGCCCTTATAAGCCTGGGGATCAAGCCTGGTGACCACGTAGCGCTGTGCGCTCCTAACTCGGGCGCTTGGCTGGTCTTCTACTTCGGCGTGCTAAAAGCAGGCGCCGTGGCCGTAACCCTTTCCAGTCTCCTCACCCCAGAGGAAATGGCTTTGTTAATCAACCACTCAAAGCCGAGGTTCCTCTTTACCTCTCAGGAAAGACTCGATCATCTGCAGAACTTGAGAGGCAGAGAAGGCCTGGAAAAGGTGATTTGTCCGGGCGGCGATTTGGATCTTCGACAATTGATGGACATGGGCACTGGTTCCTTCAAGGCACTTGATCGGGACCGCACAGACACTGCCGCCGTACTGTATACCGGAGGCACCACAGGCACACCAAAAGGGGTGATGCTCACCCATGAGAACATCAACACGTCAGCACACAATGTTGCCTTCAGTGAGCACTCAACTGAGGCCGACCGGGCTCTGTGTTTTCTCCCCTTTAACCATGTATTTGGCCAGATGCACATTATGAATGCAACGATCCTGAGCGGCGGCTGTCTGGAAATATTGCCTGCCTTTGATCTGGATCGGGTCCTCGACATCCTTGCGGCCGGCCGGGTAACCAAGCTCTTTGCCGTGCCAACCGTGTATGTCCGCCTTCTGGGTGTTCAAGGCATAAAGGAAAAGATGGGAGCAGTTCGCTACTCCTTTTCGGCTGCGGCCAGTATGGCCGCAGAAATTGTCCGACAATGGAAAGAGCGTACAGGTCTCACCATTCAAGAGGGCTACGGCCTGACGGAATCCGCCTCCGCGGTGACGTATAATCATTATTATCGCCATGTCATAGGGTCCGTGGGAACCACCGTGCCCGGCGTAGAGGTGCAGATCAGAGACGAGGATGGGAATAGGGTAGAACGCGGGCAGGAAGGTGAGATCTGTATCCGCGGCGGAAACATTATGAAGGGCTACCTGAATAATCCCGAGGGGACCAACGCCGCTGTCTGGGAAAAGGGTTGGTTTCGCTCCGGCGACATTGGCGTCCTCGACGAAAATAACTACCTCTACATCGTCGATCGGGTTAAAGACTTGATTATTACTGGCGGTGAAAACGTCTATCCTCGGGAGGTGGAAGAAGTCCTCTATACGAGATCTGAGGTCCAAGAATGTGCGGTGATCGGTCTTCCCGATAAGGAATGGGGCGAGCGGGTAACGGCCTTCATCGTCCCCCAGCCGGGCAAAACCATCGATAAGGCTGAGCTCAAGACCTTTCTGAAGTCGTGCCTCTCCGTCTTCAAGGTACCAAAGGAATACCACACCGTGGACGATTTGCCCAAATCTCCGGCCGGCAAGATCTTGAAGCGGGAGTTGAGAAAGCAAGTTTTGGAAAGTAATAAAAAGTAGTACGCAGACCCACCTGCTCGTTAGTAAGGCTTAATCATTAGACTTGTCATGTTCCTCCTGCTCTATACCCCATCGACCTATACAAAGCGCTCGTAAATCTCACGTTTCCAACATCCAGATATCTTGACAAAGGGGAAGGAGATTACTATTTTAACAATGCCACAAATAATTTTTTATAACAATATATTAAACTAATTATTACAAAGATGCTTCCTCTCACACAAAGAGACAAGAACATCCTCAAGATTGTCATCAAGGACTATATCAATATCGGTGAGCCCGTGGGTTCGCGCACAGTAGCCAAGCAGTCCGATCTCAACCTGAGCCCCGCCAGCATCCGAAACGTGATGGCCGATCTGGAAGAGATGGGCCTACTCTCTCAGCCCCACACATCGGCGGGCAGGGTCCCTACGGAGAAGGGGCTACGTTTTTTTGTCGATACACTGCTCGATCAGCAGGGGCTCTCACCCCCGGAGCGGGAAGAGATCATGAGCACCTATCGTGACTGTGGGGCTGATATGTCACAGCTCATGCGGGGGACCTGCCGGATCCTCTCCGCCTTTTCCCACTACACGGGCATTATTATGCCTCCTTCCCTGCAGGAGACCATCTTCAAGCGGATCGAGTTCATCAGGATAAAGAGCAACCATGTTCTTGTCATCTTTGTGGCCTCCTCGGGCCTCGTCCAGAATCGGGTGGTGGAGATGGATGAGGATCTCAGTCAGGATGAGCTGGACAAGATTGCCCATTACCTCAACGATCTGCTGGCCGACCTTTCCCTTCGGGAGGTGCGGGAGCGCATCGTGGAGGAGATGCGTCGTGAGAAGATGGTCTACGACGAGTTATTACAAAGGGTCTTGCAGTGGGGAGGGGAAGCCCAGGAGGCGCGGGATGAGCGGGACCTGTATATCGAGGGGCAAACGAACATCCTCGATGAGCCGGCGTTTGCGGACGTGGAGCGGATGAAAGAACTCTTTAAGGCCTTTGAGGAAAAGAGCCTCTTGGTCAAGCTCTTGGACCGCAGCATGAAGGCCCAGGGGGTGCAAGTTCTCTTCGGCTCGGAGTGTGGGGTAGCGGGCATCGAGGGGTGCAGCCTCATTACCTCTACCTATGGCCACCCCGGCCGCTTTCTGGGCATCCTCGGGGTCATTGGCCCCATGCGCATGAACTACTCCCGGGTGATTCCGATGGTGGACTATACCGCCAAACTCCTCACCGATATCTTGGAATCTGAGTGGGGCAGTCCTTAGTGCTTCGATTCGCAAATAAGGTGACATGTCGTGATTATTTACCACGTTTAACTTGCTCACTCAGCACTAAGTCCTGAGTGAATAAATTATATGATGAATTTATGAATCGAAGGACTTAGTAACATTTTAATAACGTAAAGGGGTGCTAGGGATGACGGAGGAAAACAAGGGGCAGGGACAAGCCTCTGCCGAGCACAAGGATCAGGTAGGCAAAGACAAGAAGAAACGCAGCGGTAAAGAGGGCGCAGCGGATCTCGAAGCCGCCTTGAAAAAGGCCCAGGAGGAGGCAGCGGAAAACTATGACCGCCTCCTGCGGGTCTCAGCCGACTTTGAGAACTACAAGAAGCGGGTGGCCAAGGAGAAGTCCGACCTCATACGGTATGGGAATGATGAGCTCATCAAAGAGCTGCTGCCTGTGATAGATAACCTCGAGCGGGCCTTAGAGCACGTCTCATCGGAAGGGGTACAGGAGGGTATTACGGGAGGGGTTGAGATGACCCTGCAACAGTTTCTCGGAGTACTCCAACGGTTTGGGGTTACCCCCATCGCCGCTGAGGGTGAACCCTTCGATCCCACCAAACACGAAGCGGTCATGGCACAGGCCACCGGCGACTATGATCCTGGGCATGTGGTCAAGGAGCTGCAAAAGGGATACCTGCTCAATGACCGGCTCGCGCGTCCGGCCAAGGTAGTGGTGGCCAAGGCCGACGAGGGGGCAGAATCTGAAAATGAGGAGGCGTAACGCATGGCGCGGGTTGTAGGAATCGATCTCGGGACGACCAACTCGGTGGTAGCGGTAATGGAAGGGGGCGAACCAAAGGTCCTCGTTAATGCAGAAGGCGGTAGAATTACCCCCTCGGTGGTGGCCTTCACCGACAAGGGGGAGCGGCTGGTTGGGCAGATCGCCCGCCGCCAGGCCATTACCAATCCTGAAAACACCGTCTATGCCGTCAAGCGGCTCATCGGCAGGCGTTTTTCAGATGCAGAGGTACAGAAGGACGTCAAGATTACTTCTTATAAGATCGTTGGGGCGAGCAACGGCGACGCCTGGGTCCAGGCCCAGGGCAAGGATTACAGCACCCAGGAGATCTCGGCCATGGTTTTGCAGAAGATGAAGCAGACGGCCGAGGACTATTTGGGGGAGCAGGTGACCGAGGCGGTCATCACCGTCCCCGCCTATTTCAACGACGGCCAGCGCCAGGCCACCAAGGATGCGGGGAAGATCGCAGGGCTCGAAGTCCTGAGGATCATCAATGAGCCGACGGCCGCCTCCCTCGCCTACGGCCTCGACAAAAAGCACGAGGCCAAGATCGCCATCTTCGACCTGGGCGGCGGGACCTTTGACATCTCCATTTTGGAGTTGGGGGACGGGGTCTTCGAGGTCAAGTCCACCAACGGGAACACCCACCTGGGCGGGGAGGACTTCGATCAACGAATCATTGAGCATATTGCCGATGAGTTCCAGAAAGAACAGGGGATCGATCTGCGTAAAGACCGGATGGCCTTGCAGCGTCTCAAGGAGGCGGCGGAGAAGGCCAAGATAGAGCTGTCTTCCTCCTTGGAGACGGATATCAATCTCCCCTTTGTCACTGCCGACGCCTCCGGCCCCAAACACCTCACTATGAAGCTCACCCGGTCGAAGCTGGAGGCCCTGGTGGCCGACCTCATCGACATGGTGGAGGATCCCTGTCGGCAGGCCATCTCAGATGCCGGGCTTACTGCAAAAGATATCCATGAGGTGATCCTGGTGGGGGGGATGACGCGGATGCCCCGGGTCCAGGCGAAGGTGAAAGAGATCTTTGGCAAGGAGCCAAACAAGGGGGTCAACCCCGACGAGGTGGTGGCTGTCGGGGCGGCCATCCAGGCCGGGGTCCTCAAGGGAGAGGTCAAAGACGTGCTCCTGCTGGACGTCACCCCCCTCTCCTTGGGGATTGAGACCCTGGGGGGTGTCTTCACGAGGCTCATCGAGCGCAATACCACCATCCCCACCCGCAAGAGCCAGATCTTCTCTACCGCTGCCGACAACCAGACGGCCGTGACCATCCACTGCCTGCAGGGCGAGCGGGAGATGGCGGCGGGCAACAAGACCTTGGGACAGTTCGAGCTGATCGGCATACCCCCGGCCCCCCGGGGGATACCCCAGATAGAGGTCACCTTTGATATCGATGCCAACGGCATTGTGCACGTGACGGCCAAAGACCTGGGCACCGGCAAGGAGCAGTCCATACGCATTACCTCTTCCAGTGGGCTCAAGGAAGAGGAGATCGATCAGATGGTCAAGGACGCCTCTTCCCATGCCGAAGATGACCGCCACAAACGGGAGCTGGCCGAGGAGCACAACAAGCTGGACGGGTTGGTCTACACCACGGAGAAGTCCCTGAGCGAGCATGGCGATAAGATAGACGCCGGAGACAAAAAAAGGATAGAGGAAGCTATCGAGAAAGCGCGCAAGGCCCTGGGCTCAGATGCAGTAGCCGAGATCAAAAAGGCCCATGACGACCTGACCCAGGAGGCCCACAAGTTGGCCGAGGCCATGTACGCCAAGGCCTCCCCGCAGGAGGGGGCGGCCTCCGGTGGAGAAGAGGACAAAGGGAAGAAGGAGAAAAAGAAGGAAGAGGACGTTGTGGACGCCGATTTCGAGGAGGTGAAGGGGGACAAGGCATAACGGATCGTTCTTACTAATTTTTACCAAGGGGAGGGGGGCGTCAACCCCCTCCCCTTTTATGTGTAGCCGGACATAGGAGGAGAGATCAGTGATCTCCGGGTGATGAGCTAGAGAGTTCCTTCGCTCTGTTTCCGCTTCCATTCCAGATCAGCCATGGCAGCGCCAAATCGCATACTCGAATCCATGAGTGCCAGTTTGATCCAGTTGAGCATAGATGTATAGTATTGTACTCTGATGCTCGATCTGGCGAATCTAATATATTGCTCAAGCTCGGCATCGGATAATGAGCGGAACATATAGAGCAGGAGGGGTGTTATCTGAAGATGAACTCTCGGTTCAAGGAGCGGGCGGTTTTTGTCGGCCTCATCGAGTATCTCGGAGAATGATCTTTGTTGTTCGGCAGGGAAATTTGCGGTAATAACCGTTGTGACGACAAGTTGTGTATTGACGGCAATGTCAAGGATGATGTCCAGTGTTTTAGTGGCGGAGGCCACCTCCTGTATCAGTTTCAGACGAGTTGATGAAGGTGGCGTATTTTGGATGTCAGTCATATATCCTTGTAGCTCTGCCGGCGCTTTGGGCGCCAATGAGCCCTTAAAAAGCTGCGTACATTTTTTGCCAAAAGGGGAGTTGAGCCAGTCGAGTATTCTCCCCATCTCTTCTTGGCTCATCTGGGCCTCCATGTGTTTGAGCACCGTGTCATCAAGATTGCCTGCTGCAAACGATTCTGCAATGAATTCCTTGATAGTTACGTAGACATCTTCCGGTATCTGCTGAATGCGATCGTCCTGCTCGCGTACCTTGTCGAACCCAATCTGTATAGCCAGGGGGAGACTTCTGAGTTGTTCCTCCATCCCCGATCCGATGTAGAGGGCATGGGCCCGAGATTTTCTCGAGAAGGTGCCGCAATCTCCGCATGTGCGGGAATTTGTTCTATTGTATAGCCGCTGGCTCTCAGGAGTTGCAATAGGTTCTCAGGTCCGACGAGATGCCCGGCCCCGACAACGACCAGGGCAGTATCACCGCATGCTATCAAATCCTTAATTTTGCCCACCCAGGCCTTATTCCTCTGGGTGAGGAAGCGGTTATAGATATCAGGGTGGTCTTTAAAGCTTATGGCAAGGATTGATCCGAGTTGCGCGGCGTCGCCGGTTTCCCACGCCCTCACGATAGAGTCAAACATGGTCCTTACCACCTCGAGGTCTTTGAGCATCTGTTGCAGGAAAGACTCCTCCTCCTCGGTATTCATCTCGGCAAAGAGGTTTATTTGATAATCGATCGATTCCAAAAAGACCATTTCTTTTTCGTCTTGCTGGGCCTTGTTGAAAAAGTATTGGTCAATGCCGTAATTGGGATCGAACCCCATTTTTTGAAGCTCCAGAAGCATGAGTGTTAAGGCACACATCCACGGCTTCAGGCGGTTCATCTGAGCCATGGGAAGACCGGCCGCGGTCACTTTTTTCTCCAGCCAGCTATACGTTTCAGGGGAGATGTTCTGCTTGAGGGTTTGCCCCTCGGGGTAGAGGGCCAGGGAGGTCATCTTGGCTTGAACAGGAGGAGCATTCATGCCGCCGATATCCGTCTCGAAGACGACCTTTTTGCAATTCCTATAGGCTGCTTCGATATTCTTATCTAACGGATACGAATCGCTCTTGAGAAGATGTACAGATCCGAGTAGGTAAATGGTGGCCTTGTCGGTCTTGAGGGACCACAGGAAGTCTTTCTTTGCTATATCCTGTGCATAAACTAAGTTGACCGATGCCCAGAGGGATGTGAAGATGATGAGCAAGGAGATAACGAGCCATTGAACCCTGCCTCGTTTCCCTATGCTGTATATGCCCATGAGGTCTCCCCTTTGATTCTTGAATGCCAAAGACCCACATATGAGCTATCGCTAAAAATCATGCAATAAATTAAACTTATTTGTCAAGAGAAATGGGAAGCGTGCTTTGACCTTGACCTTTGCTTGTCAGTGTCCTATCATTGACCTCATTTCTTCGCGTTATACGGAGGGAACGCTCTATGAAACCTGAACCTATAGCAGGTGGCTTTAAGACGCAGATACTTCAGCGACCGCGCCCCACAAAAGGGATCCCGGGGCGGTACCAGGCCTCCGTTGTGGTCCTGGAAGGATTTGCCGAGGGCATGGAATATCCGATCAAGGAAACATACGCCGTGATCGGCAGGAGCAGGGATGCCGCTGTTCCGCTCAAGGATCCTATGGTCTCACGGGAGCATGCGGCAATCGTATTCCATGAGGATGCCTTCATCCTGAAGGACCTGGACAGCACCAACGGCACATACATGGGGGGGGCATTAATCAAGGAGAGCGAGCTATCCCACGGCGACAAGTTTCACATCGGAAATACGGTCCTGCAGTTCATTCTCCAGGACAGCATCAGGGGCAGGACCTACGAGATCGGATAAATGAGAGTAGTCTCCTCGGTGCTACCGATCTTTAAGGGGAAACACCTAGGGTCTGGCCTTGACATAGGACAAGCCCCCTGAACACCCTTCAATCATTTTTCTCGGCAATATACCATTTCTTTTTAGTATAAACATTAGTCATACTCAATAACCGCATCCTCGGAAAACAACCCTTCTTCCCACGCCCATGAGGATGGCACCAGGGGGGTGGGCCTGCCCTCGAAGTGGATGATCTCCTGGGGGATGTCCCGGAGAAAACGGGAGGGTATCCTGCGCTGTCCCATGCCGAAGAGGTGCCGGGTGATCGCGCCGGTCATGTAGAGCCGCTCCTGGGCCCGGGTCATCCCCACGTAGCAGAGGCGGCGTTCCTCCTGAAGCTCCTCCGGGTTTTCCAGGCGGAGGTAGTACGGGAGCAGGCCCTCCTCCAGACCTACCATGAAGACGATCGGGAACTCCAGCCCCTTGGCGCTGTGCAGGGTCATGAGGCTGACCCGCTGGACATCGCCTTCATATTCGTCGAGGTCGGTGATCAGGGCCACATGGTCGAGGAATTCCCGCAGCCCCTCGATCCCCGAGCCGGTGAGCCCCCCGATGAGCTCCTTGACGTTTTCCATCCGCGTTTGACCCTCCGGTCCCTGATCCATCAGGTATTCCATATATTTAGTCCGCTCAACGATCAGTAGGGCAAGCTCGGCCAGGGACAGGGCCTTGACCTGGGCCCGCAACCCCTCAAAGAGCGAGAAGGCCTCAGAGGCCTTTTTCCGCACTCCTGCGGTAAGATTCTCCATCCCCCCGGCCTCCCCCAGGGCCTGGTACAGGGTGCACCCCTTCTGACGTGCTACCCCCTCGAACGCAGCCAGGGTCTTGGCGCCGATCCCCCGGGGGGGGCAATTGATAATCCTCTTCAAACTGACCTCATCACCGGGGTTCACCATGACCCGGAGATAGGCCACGAGGTCCTTGATCTCCTTGCGCTGGTAAAACCGAATCCCCCCCACCACGGAATAGGGGATTCCCCAGCGCATGAAGGCCTCTTCAATGGCCCTGGATTGGGCGTTGATCCGGTAAAAGACCGCGCACCTGCCGTACTTCCCCCGTGTCTCCTCTGCGATGCGCCCCGCCACCCAACTGGCCTCGTCTTCCTCATCCTCGGCCAGAAAGAGGGTGATGGGGTCCCCCGACTCGTTGGCCGTCCAGAGCCGCTTCTCTTTGCGGTCGCGGTTTCGGCAGACCACGGCGTTGGCCCCCTCCAGGATCAACTGGGTGGAGCGATAGTTCTGCTCCAGCTTGATCACCCTGGCCTCCGGGAAGTCTTGGTCAAAGCTGAGAATATTGGCGGGTTCAGCCCCCCGCCAGCGGTAGATGGATTGGTCGTCATCCCCCACCACGCAGAGGGAGGCATCAGGCCCCAGGAGGTCCTTGATAAGGAGGTGCTGAATGTAATTGGTGTCCTGATACTCATCCACCAGGATGTGGCGGAATCTTCTGTGGTAAGAATCCCGTACCTGGGGTGCGCGCTGAAACAAAAGGTGGGTGAAAAAGAGGAGATCGCCGAAGTCCAGGGCATTGGCCGCCTGCAGAGCCTCTTGGTAGAGTGGATAGAATTCCGCCGCCTTTTTCTGATAGGGATTGAATGCTTGAGGCTGGTATTCCTGCGGGCCGATCCCCCGGTTCTTGGCCCGCTCAATCTCCTTGAGGACGGTCTTGGGGGGATAGGCGTGCGGCCCCACCCCTGCGGTCTTGAGGAGACCCTCCATGAGCCGCTCTTGGTCATCGGCGTCGTAGATGACGAAGTCCGCCTCGCGGCCCAGGTGGCGGATGTGGGCGCGCAGGATCCGCAGGCATGTCGAATGGAAGGTGCTCATCCACACCCGGTCCCCCTGCGATCCCAGCAGGACACTGACCCGATCCTTCATCTCGCCGGCGGCCTTGTTGGTGAAGGTTACCGCCAGGATCTCCTCCGGGGCGACCTTGCCCGAGTGGATGAGGTGGGCGATTCGATAGGTCAGCACCCGCGTCTTGCCGCTGCCTGCTCCGGCAAAGACCAGGATGGCCCGATCCTCGGCTGCCACTGCCTCCCGCTGCGGCGGGTTGAGGGCATGCAGCAGATCTTTTCCAACTGTTGGATCAATCATGATACGCTGTGGCCTTGTTAGTTAGAAAATAGGTTTCAAATCCCCCCATCCCCCCTTTGCTAAAGGGGGGTAAGAAGGGATTTTCTAAGGTTTGTGGGTGGTGGACCACCATGAAAATTACTCTACGGTGACGCTCTTGGCGAGGTTTCGCGGCTGGTCTACGTCGCAACCCCTGCGCACCGCCATATGGTAGGCTAGCAGTTGCAGCGGCACGACGTTGACCACCGGCGAAAGCAACGGTGTGACCGGAGGGACAGAGAGCACATGGTCGACCTTGGAGACGATCTCAGTATCCCCCTCTGTTGCCAGCGCGATGACGATACCCCCTCGCGCCTTGACCTGCTCAATTTGGCTGATCATTTTTTCGTAGACATGGTCGCGCACCGTGATGGCAACGACGGGCATCGCCTCGTCGATTAACGCAATAGGACCGTGCTTCATCTCCCCGGCAGGGTAACCCTCTGCGTGGATGTAAGAGATCTCCTTCAGCTTGAGCGCCCCCTCCAGGGCGACGGGGTAGTTGATTCCCCTTCCCAGGTAGAGGAAGTGCTCCCGGTCGTGGAACTGGGCGGCCAGTCTGTCGTATACATCGCCGTGCTCCAGCACACGCCCCACCAGATCGGGCAGCCGCGCCAGTTGATCCACCCGCGCCCGCAGCTGGGCACCGGTCAAGGTGCCGCGCAGCTCACCCAGGTAGCAGCCCAGCAGGTAGAGGTCAACCAGGCTGGCGGTGAACGCCTTGGTCGATGCCACGCCGATCTCCGGACCCGCATGCATGAGGATGACGCCGTCGGAGATGCGCATCGCCTGGCTGCCGATGACGTTGACGATGGACCACAATCGTGCCCCCTTGGCCTGAGCCTCTTCCATGGCCGCCAAGGTGTCTACTGTCTCGCCGCTCTGGGTAATGGCCAGCACGGCCGTGTTCCCGTTGATAATGGGATCACGGTAGCGGAACTCGGAGCCGTAGTCCACCTCGACCGGAACCCGGGCCAAGGCCTCGATAATGAACTTGCCCACCAGCCCGCCGTAGGCCGAGGTGCCGCACGCAACGATAATCACCTTCTCTAAGGCCTGCGCCTCTTTTTTTGTCACGGTCAGGTGCTCCAGGCGCACCCGCCCAGCGTCGAAGTCGGCCCGCCCCCGGATGGTATCGGTGACGGAGCGGGCTTGCTCGTAGATCTCCTTCTGCATGAAATGGCGGTACGTCCCTTTGGCCGCCGCTACGGGATCCCAGGGGATGGTGTGCACCTGTGCTTTCACCGGTTCGCCGGCGAGCGTGGTCACCTGCGCTCCGTCCCGGGTCACCACCGCCACCTGGTGATCTTCAATGAAGATCATATCGCGGGTGTGCTCGAGCACGGCAGGGATATCGGAGGCGACGAACATCCCCTCCTGCCCCACCCCAACGGTGATACCGCCGGCGTTGCCGAGACGGGCCGCTATGAGGCGATCGGGCTCTCTGCTGCAGAGGAAGACAAAGGCGCTGGCCCCCTGCACGTGGGTCAAGGCCTGGCGTACCGCTTGCTCAAAATCGGTACCGTTCTCAAGATACCGCTCAACCAGGTGCACCACCACCTCGGTGTCGGTTTCCGAGGTTAATTGCCTGCCCTCGGCCTCCAGTTCCCCCCGCAGGGCCTGAAAGTTCTCGATGATGCCGTTGTGGACGACGGCGACCTCGCCGGTCGCGCCGATGTGGGGATGCGCGTTGCGCTGGCTTGGCTCACCGTGGGTGGCCCAGCGGGTATGACCGATGCCGACCTGCCCACTCACCGGATCGGCGGCCACCAGTTCTTCCAGGCTCGCCAGTTTCCCCACCTCGCGCCGCACCACGATGGTGCCATCCACCTGCATCACCGCCAGCCCGGCAGAGTCATAGCCTCGGTACTCCAGCCGTTTTAGGCCGTCGAGGATAATGGGGGTCGCGTCTTTTTTCCCTATGTAGCCAACGATCCCGCACATTGCTCATACATCCTCATTGTTCTTCTTCCGCCTCCTCTTATCCCTCTTCATCACCCATTTCTTCATGCTCTTCTGCTTAGCCCTGCTCACTGCCAGGGCGTGGGGAGGGACGTCTTTGGTGACGGTCGTCCCCGCACCGAGTACGGCCCCCTTGCCGACCTTGACAGGGGCCACCAGGGCCGTGTTACTCCCCACGAAGACCCCGTCCTCAATAATGGTGCGGTATTTTTTGAAGCCGTCATAGTTACAGGTGATGGTCCCCGCCCCGATGTTCACCCCCTTCCCCAGCTCGGCATCACCGATATAGGAGAGGTGATTGGCCTTGGTTCCCTGGCCGATCCGGGATTTCTTTACTTCCACGAAGTTGCCGATCTTGACCCCCTTCTCCAGGTAGCAGTGGGGGCGCAGATGGGAGAAAGGGCCCACCATAGCGCCGTCTTCAATCGTGCTCTCCGTGATCATGGTGCAGAATCTGATCTGCACCCCCTTCCCGATCTGGGAATCGCAGATCTCTACCTGCGGCCCGATCCGACACCCCTCGCCGATTACAGTCTTTCCGCGCAGGTAGCAGTTGGGGTGAATAAGGGTATCCTTCCCGATGCGCACAGAAGGTTCGATATAGACACTCTGGGTATCCTGAATGGTTACCCCCTCCGCCATCCAGTGCTGCCGCACCCGCTCCGCCAGGATATCCTCGGCTTGAGCAAGCTCTGCCCTGGTGTTGATCCCCATGATCTCCGCAGGATCGGGGGCTAAAAAGGCGCCGATCCTCTTTTTCTTATGATGGGCGACCCCGATGATATCCGGCAGATAGTACTCTCCCTGGGCGTTATCCAAGCGCACTTTGGCCAGGGCCTTGAAGAGAAAGGGGGCCTTCACGCAGTAGATTCCCGTATTAACCTCTTTTATCTCCCGCTCCCGGTCGGTGGCATCCTTTTCCTCCACCACCTTGTGCACCTTGCCCAGGGTTCCCCGTATCAGACGCCCATAGCCTGAGGGGTCTTCACGGTTCGCCGTCAGGAGGGTGAGAGAAGCCTTTTTTGTCAGGTGGTGATTCACCATCTCCGTGAGGGTGTTGGCAGTGATGAGGGGGGTGTCGCCGCAGAGGATGAGGATGGTCCCTCTAAAATCCCCGAGGATCGGCTCGGTCATTGACACGGCGTTACCTGTACCGAGCTGATCTTTCTGCAGGACGAAGGTGATCCGGGGGTCTGAGAAAGAGTCCTGAATCTGTTCGCCCTGGTGTCCGACGACCACAACGGTCTTTTCCGGCTGTAGTCTCTCGAGGGTGACCTCCAACGGGTACCCCAACATCGGCCTTCCCAGCAAGGGGTGGAGGACCTTGACCAGGTCCGAGCGCATCCGTTTCCCCTTCCCGGCGGCCAGGATGATGACGGCTAAGTTCTCCATCTTCCACGCCTTTTCATCACTACGTTATAACTAATCGGTGACCCTGTCAAGACGGGATGGATAGTGCCCTGACATGGGCGACAGGGTGATTAAGGAAGACCATCATCCATCTGTTACCTTAGTTTTACACACGGGACTTTTTGTTGCCCAGTAATGGAGAATGTGGTACACTAAAAACGTAATAATTCCCACGGCAAAAAATCCGAGCAGCGCGTAAGAGTTGGTGAGGGGTATTCGTATGCCGAGGAAGTCACTGAGGTGTCTATTTCTCATCTTCACGATCCTTCTCTTTCATAGTACTGTTACCTCAGCCCTTGAATCGGGCTCACTGCGTATCACCTCACGACCCTCTGGTGCCGCCGTGTATCTGGATGATACCCGCATTGGCGAGACGGATATCATAATCCATGCCATCCCTACCGGGAGCCATAAGCTACGTTTGGAGCTTGAGGGTTATGCGAAGGTCGAACAGATAGTCAGCGTAAAGGGCGGGCGCACTACCCGCATTCCACTGGTGCTCGCGCGAGCCGGGGGAAGGCCGCTCGTTACGGGCGAGGTTTTAGTCCCGCCGCTTCGAGAACTGTTCGCTGAATTCATAAATCCGTGGGTGGTGATGCTGGTACTCCTGCTGTTGACCGGGGTGGTCGTCCTGACGTTGATCATGAGGGCTATTCCTGCCAGGAAAAGCCCCACCCCTATGATCAAACCTGTGATCCGAAAGGCACAGAAGCACACGAGGCCAGCGAAAGTCAAAGTTCCGTCAAAACCGCTCAAGATCTCCCTCCCTGTAAAGGGTATCACGCTCAAACGGGCCGCCACCCTTGGCAATTATCGGATTCTGGAGAAGATCGCCAGCGGCGGGATGGCCACGATCTATAAGGCAACCCATGTCAAAAAGGGGGGGGCGGTGGTTGTAAAAGTCCCTTATGATCAGTTTCAGCATGACCGCAGGTTTATTGAACGGTTCCGCCGCGAGGCAGAGTTGGGTCAAAAACTCCTTCATGATAATATAATCAGCATCTACGAATACGGGACTTCAAAGGGCGGCCTCACCTATATTGCCATGGAATATTTGCCGGGGATCGATCTGCGAGGGTATTTGGACACGCATGGCAAGATGCCCATCAAGGAGACATTACGGACAGTGATGCAGGTATGCCGCGCCCTCGATTACGCTCACGACAAGGGCGTTATCCATCGGGATATAAAGCCCGAGAATATCATGCTTCCCGATAAAAAAGGCAAGGGCAAGGTGGTGCTGATGGATTTCGGGGTAGCGCATGCCGCATACTTGGGCACGGTGGGTACCCGGAGCACCTACCTGGGGACACCGTACTACATGTCACCCGACCAAGTTTCCCGCGGGAAGGTCAATGGTCGTTCCGACATCTATTCTCTGGGAGTGGTCTTTTTTGAGATGCTTACCGGCCAACGTCCCTTTGATGACGTCGACCCCCTCAAGGTCCTCATCAAGCACCGGGAATCTCCGCCTCCGAAGCCGCGGTCCATAAATCGTAAGATACCGGCCGGGCTGGAAAGGATAGTCCTCAAGATGTTGGCCAAGAGGCCCACGGACCGCTACAAGAGCGTCGAGGCCCTCTTGGCAGCACTGAAGAGGAATATGGGCAAGGAAGGGATTGCAGTTGATTAATTTTTAAGAGAAAGGAGAGAAACAATGAAGGCGAAGAGGATTTTTTATTGGGGTGTAGGCTTGGCGTTGTTGGTCGTCATGGGGTTTATCGCACAGGGTTGGGCCGCCGAAGGGGTCTTTGTTAGCGAAGTTAAACAAAATCCCTCCAAGTATTATAATCTTTCCGTAAAGATTAAAGGGGTTGTCGTCGATGTGACTCCCGAGCAGATCGGGCTCAAGAGCGGCTTTTACACCGTGCGGGATGAGAGCGAAGAGACCATTGAGATCAAGACCAACGAGCTTCCAGCCCCTGGTCAAAGCTTCATTGTTGAGGGGATCGTGACCATGAAGGCGGGAACTCAGACACCGTACCTGAAGGAACTGAAGAGGGGCGGGGGAAATTTCTTGCCCGTTATCGTCATCGGTGCGGCTGTGATCGTGCTGATCCTGATCGGGATCTTGGTCTATATGCTGCGCAGACCGGTCGCCATGGGGCCTGCCTACGAGGAGGCTGGTGGTATCGAGCCCACCCGTCCGGTTACCGCTGATGAGATGAAGCAGGTTTCTCCCGAGCTGACCATAGAAGTCCCCTCAATCCCCGCACAACTGGAGATGCTCAGCGGACCCAGTAAGGGGGAGAAATATATCCTGAAAAAACAGAATATCATCGGGAGAGAGACGGGTGATCTGACCCTCAGCGATCCCACCGTGAGCGCCGAGCATGCGCAGATTACTTTCAAAAACAAAAAATACATCTTGAGCAATAAGAGCCTCACGAACCCGACCAAGGTCAATAAGGCAGCGGTGGAGGGATTACAGGAGCTCAATGACGGCGACGAGATCGTTATGGGGGCGGTGAAGCTGAAGTTCACGATGCTGTAATCGAATCTGTGAGTATGCTTGCATTATGACGTAAGCAATCCTCTGTGCCTTCAGTTCCGAGATGGGGGCTTTCCCGCATGGAGAAACGGGAAGGTCCCCGCTGCATCCCCTGATGCGGGACGAGAGGTTACTGCAAAAAGCGCTCGCTGAAAGGATTGCCATCATGATCAGATCACGACGTAACACATCCTTCCTGATACGGGGTAAGATCATTATAGGCCTTGCGGGCCTTGTGATTACCCTTCTGCCATCTGCTGTTGTCGCCGGGGCGGTCCTTACCCTCAACCAGATCAACATCGAACGATTTCCAGAGATCAGGATCTATCTCACGGCCGCTGATGAGCGGGGCACCCCTCTCAAGGGGCTGAATGTCTCGAACTTCAGCATTCAGGAGGACGGCAGTGCCGTACGGATGAAGGGGGTCTTCCCCTTAGAGAGAGGGGAGGAACCCCTCTCGGTGGTGCTGGCCTTCGACAGAAGCGGAAGCATGAGAGGCCAGCCCGTACGGGACGCCCTCAGGGCGGGTAAGGGTTTCATCGGGGAGATGAGGGCGATCGATCGGGTGGGGATCGTCAGCTTTGATGATCACGTTACCGTCATCTCCCACCTGAGCTCAGATAAGGGGTCTCTCCGGAAGGCCATTGATAAGATCACCGTGGGGAAGGATACCGCACTCAACGATGCCATCATGAAATCTCTTGAGCTGCTGCCCCCATTTGCGGGCAGGAGGGCCGTTGTGGTCCTGACCGATGGGAAGGAGAACAGGAGCACGGCCTCCAGGAAGCAGGTAATTGACAAGGCTATCGGGATCGGCGTCCCGGTGATCACGGTCGGCCTGGGGAAAGAGGTGGACGCACAAGCCCTCGAGGCCATAGCGGGCAGGTCCGGAGGACGCGCCTTTTTCGCCCAGGAATCGGGCGAATTGCCCAACCTGTACCGGGCCATTGCCAGGCAGTTGATCAATCAATACCGCGTCACCCTGCAATCGGGGAAATCCCTGGACAGTGGCTGGCATCGACTCCGGGTGCAATTGAAGACCTCAAAAGGAAATGCGGAGGTGGAACGGCTCTATCTGGCGACCCTGAAACCGCACATGGGTACCGGTGCGCTCAATGCGTACCGCAAGAAGACCGAGCGATATTATCTGATAGCCATCGTCCTCATATCTGTGGCGATGGCACTTTGCATGGCGATCATCGTCATTGCTCTTGTGCGATCAAAAAAGGCGAAGGGCGCCGAAAGATCTGGTTAAGGGCCATTCATACTATCTTACCAATGCTTGGTTATTCAGCTCAGTTCAGACAAAAGTCTTCATCAATAGGTTTTTTTGATTATTCGGATATAGGTTGTTCTCACAAACAAAGAGGTGTCTAGCATGAAGATATCCATCGGGGAAAAGACAGATGTCGGATGTGTGAGGGAGGCGAACGAGGATAGTTACTATATTGAGCTTGCCACGAAGGCGGAGAGCTCAGCTGATAGATATACCCTGCTTCTCGTGGCCGATGGGATGGGTGGGCAGGAGGCAGGTAAAGAGGCAAGCGAGACGGCGGTTGATATAGTCAAGTCTCGCTTTTTAGAAAAATCGAAATCGGAGATGTCAGTTGAGGCAATAAAGGAATTTATTACTGCCTCGCTGCGCGGGGCAAATCAAGCGGTTTTTGAAAGAGGAAAGACCAAAGCAGTAGAGATGGGAACGACGCTCACGGCGGCGTTAATCGACGGACAGCAGGCGTACCTTGGCCATGTGGGGGATAGCCGGGCCTACCATCTTCGGGGGAGGGAGATCAGGCAGGTGACAGAAGATCATACCCTTGCCGAAGACATGATTAAACAAGGCAAGGCCACTCGGGAAGAGGTGAAAAATACTCCCATGAACAGTATGCTCACCAGGTCCATCGGGACCAAGGAGGAGGTGGCAATTGATCAGCCTATCGGTATAGAACTGGAGGAGGGGGATGTCCTGTTGTTGTGTACCGATGGCCTGACCAACCTGGCGCAAGAAGACGAGATCCTTTCCACCGTCCACAATACCCCGGATGTCCAGAAGGCGTGCGCAAAGCTGGTCGATATGGCCCGCAAGCGGGGTGGGCATGACAACATCACGGTGGTCGCCGCCGAGTTCGGC
>Ga0315555_1000523_pt1 | contig 26915 bp, 28 predicted proteins | sample SalMarSW160380MG_FD_202113 | JGI IMG/M metagenome (GOLD analysis project Ga0315555, IMG submission 202113) | Salt marsh sediment microbial communities from the Plum Island Ecosystem LTER, Massachusetts, United States - Salt Marsh Sediment SW1603-80 ... | reverse complement strand
GTTCAGGAGATTACTCATTTGCATTTCTCCTTCCGCGTCCCCCTCTCCAACCCTGAATTATTACTGACTGTAGATTTACCGGTTGGAGAGGGGGATAAATTTTGAGAGGGGGCTTCGCCCCCTCTCGCTGCGCACTCCTCTTTATAGACTGATGAGATAAGCTATTCTATTGAAACATTATCACATTTCCGGGGGCTCTGCCCGCTCCAGGTCCGCACATCCCCTTTTATAAATTGTCCGGACAAGACTGACTACTCAAACATAATAATGTTTCGCAATGCCTCTCCCTTTTCCACCGCCGCGATGGCTTCATTTATCTGGTCCAGGGGGTAGCGGGCCGTAATCAACTCGTCCAGTTTTAGGATTCCTTCTTGATAGAGGTTTATCATCTTGGGAACATGAGTTTCCAGGTGGGTTGTTCCCATATAGCTGCCGGTAAGCGTTCTTTCACCCATGATAAATGGAAACGTTTGAAAAGAAATACTGTCCTTGAAATTAGGCAGCCCTACCATAACGGTCGTGCCACACGGTCCGCACATACCGAAGCCCTGTTCCATGGCTTTAGCGCTGCCAACCGTCACGAATACGTAGTCGGCTCCCCGGCCTCCTGTCATTTCCTTAACCGTCTCGATAGCATCCACCTTGCTTGAATTGACAGTATGGGTCGCTCCGAAAGTCTTGGCCGCTTCCAGCTTGGCATCATTGATATCGACGGCGATAACCGGGTAGGCCCCCGATATGGCCGCGCCCTGGACTGCATTTAATCCTACACCACCGACTCCTACGATAACACAGCTGCTCATCACCTCGACTTTAGCTCGGTTAACTACCGCTCCGAATCCCGTGATAACACCGCAAGCCAGTAATGATGCCTGTTCTAAAGGCATGTCATCCGGTATTTTCACTACCTGTGATTCGTCAACGATGGTGTACTCAGCAAAACTGCCTGTTTTGAACATCTGCACCAGGCTCTGTCCCTTCTTGTTCTTATAAGGACTTTCCTTATCCCGAGCCCACACTGCTTCGCACAGGTGCGTCCGTCCCGTAGTGCAGAAAAAGCATTTCCCACAGGCAATCAGAAGGGATACCACTACCGGGTCGCCCGTTTTTACTTTAGTAATCCCTTCGCCTACCTCTTCTACATACCCCGATGATTCGTGCCCGCCAACCGCCGGTAAAGGAAACGGCAGTTCTCCGCGGAAAACATGGATATCGCTGTGGCAGACGGCCGTGGCCGCCATACGTACCTTTACCTCGCCCTTACCCGGAGGCGCAATATCTATATCCTCGATAACCAGTGGTTTTCCGAATTCATAACAAACTGCAGCTTTCAACATATCCTCCTTGATTACTTAACACGGTTTTACCAATACCAGCAGTAGTCTAAAGCTCTTTTCTAATTGATGTCAAATATTTTAACTTTTATTTTGTTTTGTTTATTTTAAGATGCTCTCCCCCCTGACCCCCTCTCAAACAGATACATATTCAATGCTCATTCTTCAATCTGTTTGTGAGGGGGAGGATTTTTTAAGAGGGGGCCTCGCCCCCTCTTTTATTTACTCCCCTCTCCAGCCAATGATATTTGTGGTGTTTCACCAGTGTGTCCGGCCGGAGAGGGGTCAGGGGTGAGGTACGCACCCATAGACTAAATGCAAATAGAACCATATTTCATCTACTGAAAACCGGTTTGACAGAAACAAGGCAAAAAACTATGATAGGTGAAAAAACAGGAGGGTATCAATATATGCCAGACTCGAAGGTGTTACAAATAGTAGCGACCAGTTGTAAAGCGGATATGGAAGATAAATTCAACCAGTGGTATAACGATATACACATACCGATGTTGATGAAATACGACGGACTGAAAAAAGCCAGCCGGTATCAGCTGATGGGTGAAAGCAACGACCACTCCAAATACCTGGCTTTTTATGAGTACGAGAATGAGAAAGCCCAGACTGATTTTAGCATCAGTCCGGAATTTGCCGCGGCTATGGAAGAAATGCAGGGAAGCTGGAAAGACGGCGGCATTGATGTAAAATGGATGGCCAATTACAAATTAATAAAAGCCTGGGAATAGTAGTTTCTTCAGTGGAACTATACCAAAAGAAGAATATTTGTCTTTAGTAAGTCGATTCGATTAAAATAGAGGAAATTAAGGTACTAGAATATAGTTCTAGTGATGTTTACCAGGTGAAAAGGTTAAATGACAACCAGTTGGTGGGATTCTTCGGCTACATTTAAAAGATGTACTATTGAAAAGGTGTCTTTTGTTCTCTTGAATCAGGTCGACCTTACGCTGACACTGGTGGCTATGCACCTGGGCTTTGATGAACTGAATCCTTTCGTAGGATTTCTATTGGAAATACCGGCTCTGCTGGTGGTGGCCAAGGTAATTCTACCGCTGTTGGTTGCCTGGCTTATGCCCGGCAGACTTCTCTGGCCGTCTATTGCCCTGCTGCTCGGGGTAGCTGTCTGGAATGTTAAAGAGTTGATTGCTTATCTCGTATAAAATTCTCGGGTAATGTAATCTATCTGCTGCCAACCCTTACCATCGATTCCTCTTTCTGATACAGATCCCCCATCGTTTCCAGGTAAATTCTGGCCACGCTGACTCTAAGATGTTTGGTAATGTAATCCGGGTCGGATTTAAGTTTGCTGTACATGCTGTTGAGGTGGTGTTCAACGGTCTTGATATCGATGAAAAGTGTCTCGGCGATGGCGGAATTTGTGTATCCCTGGGAAAGTAAGCTGAGGATTTCCAGTTCTCGGGTGGTCAATTGCTTTAAAAACGGACATTCGGGTTTTCCGGCAAACATAAAGGTAGCCAGCGGTGGGTCGAGAATTACCTGGCCATCATAAACAGCCTGGATTGTCTGGCATAGCTGGTCGACCTTGTCCAGTGATTGTTTCAGGAACAACGCCATACCGCTTTCCCCGCTCAATGCCAGCCTTCGGAGCAGTTCAATATCCTGGGAACTGTAGAATACAAGTAAAATAACTATCCCCATTTCGGGATAGTTATTTCTTATCTGTTCAAGCTCTCCGACAATCGCGCTGTTAAGCTTCTTGACGCTTAAAAGCAGAACATCGGGATGCAGCTCCGATACGTTTTGCCTGATACCCTCTATATCATCAGTCGAAGAAACCTGCAACAGTTCAATATTCTCGCGTGTCGGTAAAACATATTTATATAGTTCCCGATATAATTCCTGTTCCTCCACTATATATAATCTTATCGTGTCCGTTTTTGTCTGAATCATGGTTAGACCTTTCGTATGTTTTATTTTTATCCGGTAAATTAGATGAGATAACTTTCTTTATACCGCGTTATATCACTTTTCTTACCTTTTTCTAACTTATGAGATTGTAACCCACATATATAAAGAGATAAATAAAAATTTATAAACTTTCCATTAAATAATCATTAATATTCCGTTATATTTCTGCCACCTGGCGAATATTCGCTTTTGATTGTGCCACCGATACCCTGAATTGACAATACGTGTAGCCCCTCAAATTATCTCAGGGATTTCCACGTATTGGTACTGGTTATTTTTACTAAAGAATTATTAAAAAAACGACCCACCAAGATTGGTGATGGTCTGCTAGCGAGAGTAAAGCATCGGAGGTAGATTTGAATAGTCCAAGCTAATACCTGGGAGGAACCGTGATGCATACAAAGATGAAACAGCAAGATGAGAACCAGAAGGGCATCACCGGAATCGAAACCGCTATTATCCTTATTGCTTTCGTTATCGTAGCTTCCGTGTTTGCCTATGTCGTGCTTTCCGCAGGCCTATTTTCCACACAAAAAGCCAAGGAGGCTATTCATGCCGGTCTGCAAGAAGCTCAATGCACTATTGAAGTTAAGGGAAATATATACGGCCTAATGCAGGCCAGTGTTCTTCAGGAAGTCTATTTTACGGTGGGTACCACCACCGGCGGCGATTCAATCGACTTTACCGATACTTCATCCAACAATAGCAACCTTGTAGTCATTTCTTACAGCGACGCCTACCAGATATTCCCCACAGTAAACTGGACATTAACCAAGTTAAATACGGTCGATGCCGATAACATGCTTGATAATAACGAATTGTTCATGATAACCGTCGACCTTTCCTGTGTAAGCGCCAATGCCACACCTGAACAAATGCCCGGCCCCTACCATACTTTCGAGCTGGAGGTTAAACCTCCGTCCGGTGCCGTACTCGTCCTCGAGCGGACGCTTCCCGCCAGAGTTGACCAGATTGTGAATCTGTATTGACGAAGCAGTTTATCAGGGCTGGGACAATACGTATGAAAATAACAAATATTACCGGAAAGACCGGCAATCATATACCGAACAGCGAAGGTAATAAAAAAGCATTACCACTGGTTTTAGGCTTTATTGCCGGACTAGCAATGACAGCTTGTCCGGCTTTATTACCTGTAGCCAACGATGCCTTATTACCGCAACCTGCTGAATTAAATCCTGCGCCGTTTGCTCCGGTTATGCGGGACGGCACAACCGCTTTTGTGTAAGTAAATATGAATTTAAGGTGTAACCATTAACATAAATAAGCACGAAAACGGAAGGGGGTGATGTCTAAAGTAATAAAAAGAGACATTAATAATGAAAAGAACACATCTATACTTGACCAATTACCGTTTATTAAGGAGGAAAAATGCTAAAGAAATTCTTAAATCGTGAGAAGGGCATCACGGGTCTGGAGACCGCCATCATCCTGATTGCTTTTGTCGTGGTGGCTGCCGTCTTCGCTTACACGGCACTTTCCGCCGGCCTGTTTTCCACGCAGAAAAGCCAAGAGGCCGTCTATTCCGGACTTAAAGAAGCCCAGAGTACTCTTGAACTCAGGGGCGGCGTTATCGCCGTTGCCGAAACTCCCGGCAGTGCCGGTACGATAGCCCAGTTGAAGTTCACCGTAGGCAACGTCCTTGGCGGTGAACCGATTGATTTCACGGAACCGGTCGATACCGTTGACGACGGAAAAGCCGACACTACCGGTTCTCCCAACGTAGTCGTAATCAATTACCAGGACCAGTACCAGGCAGTGGATGACCTCTACTGGGAAATTTCCAAGCTGGGGAACGCTGACGATGATGACCTGTTAGAGGCCAACGAGAGGTTCGAAATAACCGTCGGTGACGATGGTGCTGCCGGCAATGGTAATCTTATCGATGCTCTAGATGCCGCCCATCCTCTGTCAGTAAAAACTACCTTTAACCTGGAAATACTGACACCGGCCGGAGCTACCCTGACCATTGAGCGGACTACGCCCGCCTGGATAGATACCATTGTCAACCTGCACTAATTAATTCCTAATCCAGTTCAACAAGATTAAAGGAGGAAAAATGCTAAAGAAATTCTTAAATCGTGAGAAGGGTATTACCGGTCTGGAAACGGCTATCATCCTTATTGCCTTTGTCGTGGTCGCCGCGGTTTTCGCTTACACCACTCTTTCCGCAGGCCTCTTTTCGACCCAGAAGAGCCAGGAGGCAGTGTATTCCGGACTTAAGGAAGCCCAAAGCACCCTGGAACTCAAGGGCAATGTCATCGCTACCGCCAACGGTTCCGGTGATGACGCCGTCATCCAGCAGATAAGCTTCACCGTATCCAACGTCCTCGGTGGTGAGGCGATTGACTTCACACCACCTGCTGAAGATGGCACCGCTACGGGATTGGCGGCTGATGACAGCCCCAATAAGGTTGTCATCAATTACATCGACCAGGAACAGACGGTGAACGACCTGTACTGGACCATTAGCAAGCTGGGTGGCTGCGATGACGACAACCTGCTGGAAAATAACGAGAAATTCAAGATAATAATCGGTGGCGACGATGATACTGCTGTCCCCGGTAACCTTATAAACGCCCTAACAGGTAATGAACTCGGTATCAATACGGAGTTCAGCCTGATAGTTCAGACACCCGTTGGCGCCGTTCTGGAGATAGAACGCACCACACCGGCATTTATTGATGCCATAATGAACCTTCGCTAGTTTTTATAATCCCAGGTTACGGTGGGGTGGGGAGAATTATAGCCCCCACCCCACCTCCAGAATATTAAGAGGGAACTGCCCGCTTTAACAGGCTGTGGAAAAACTTAATGGCGGAAACGCGAACTACTTTTGAATGAGTGACGGAGGACTGTTTTGGACAAGGCCGTAACTACAGCTCTACTTATTATAGCGGGGGTTGTTTGTATGATATTTGTCTTTAACAGTGTTTATCCGATGGTAAACCGTTCCAGCCAGGCCATGGTAAGCATGGCCGAACAGGTTGATGAACGGATGAAAAGCCGGATAAACATTGTTCATGCTGCTAATACGGCCAACCGCACGTCAGTCTACCTGTGGGTAAAAAACATCGGGGTACAGAGCATCAAGGTAATCGATGACTGTGACCTTTTCTGCGGACAGGAGGACAACTTTGAACGCATTCCCTATACCACCGAAGCCGAAGGCGGTTACCCTCAATGGGACTTCGATATTGAAAACGATATCGAGTGGCAAACCAGCGCCACTCTTAAAATTACGGTCAGCTATACCAGCGACCCGGGAACAGGGACATATTATACCAAGTTTATCTTGCCCAACGGAATATATGACGAATATTACTTTAGTATGTAACGGAGAAATATATGGAGACGATAATTGTCTCTTTAATATGTATAGCCCTGATAGTCTTTGGCGGCATGACAATGTCCCAGGGATTTATGACAACTGTAGACACCAGCACAGCCGGTCTGGAGGATGTCAGGCAGAGGGGTGAAACACTGATGAGGACGGAATTAACTCCGGTCAGCTCAAACCTGACAGCAGCAAATACACTCGAGGTTATACTGGAAAACACCGGTCAGGCCAAGCTGGCTGATTTTGATAAATGGGATTTCATCGTCCAGTATTATGACGATACCGGCGTTTATTATTCCAAATGGCTTCCCTATACCGCGGGAACACTCGGTGATAACGAATGGGAAGTTTCGGGGATATCACTTAACGGAGAAACCGAAGTATATGAACCGAATGTATTAAACCAGAGTGAATCGATATTACTGATAGCGCAGCTCGATCCTGCGGTAGGAGACAATACCACCAATATGGTGGTCGTTGCCACTCCTGACGGCATTACGGCTTCTACCTACTTTACTCAATAGTGGTAGAGACCGCAGCTACAGGATGAAAAAGGAGATAAAAATAGAGAACATCACGTTCATTAAGGAGTTTAGGTCATGGCGACAATCGTCGTCTGTATCATTTGCATAGCCTTGATTATGCTGGGAGGCATGACATTGTCACAGGGGATTTTAACCTCAGCCGATACCGCCGCTCTCAGCTTCGACCAGATGATAACGAGAGAAGGAGACCTGATGAGAACATCGGTAACCGCATTACGTGCCGAGTACCTTTCATGGTCGGACCTGCTGAGGGTCACGGTAGATAACAGCGGACAGTATAAACTGGGTGACTATGATAAATGGGACTTAATCGTCCGCTATGATGATAGCGGCGGTTCTCGATATTCGGAGTGGTTACCTTATACCGAGGGAACACCCGGCGATAATGAATGGCAGAAAGCGGGGATTTGCCTGGGCGGACAACCGGAATTTTTCGAGCCGGGTTTGCTAAATCCACAGGAAGAGTTGATAATCCTCGCCAAGCTAAATCCACTGCCCGGTGATAACACATCGGCTAATTTAACTCTTACCACTCATAACGGGATATCCGACTCTATTTCTTTTTCCAATCCTGGCTATACCTGGCTGACCCCACACTCCGAAAGCACCTTCATCACCGGTGATGAGTATTTCCAGATGGCGGAAGCATCCCCCTGCGATGGAGACGCGGTGACTATTACTACCGATGCTTTTGTAACTGACGAGGTAGCCAGAAAAATACTTTATGACGAAAATTATTCATCCAGGACAGCCAGAAGTTTATTCCCGCTGACAGGCATCAGCCAGATTCCCGCGCAGACATGGACGGTATACTACCATTGCCGTACCTGGGGAGACCCTCAATTCCCTAATACAAACGGTGACGTTAATTTTGACATAGATATCCTGGTGAGGAAGGCTGACGGTACCGTACGGGCTACGATAGCTTCTAATGTCGCTGACGCCTACCTTACTATTAGCGAAGCGGAAGTATGGGTAACCAAGAGCGCTACCTATGCTTTCCCCGGGTACACGGTAATCGATGATAGCGACTATCTAGAAATAGTCTATTACGGCGAGACGGACAGCAGCGGGCCTGAGAACGGTCCGGGATATATGCAGATAAGGATAGACGATAATACTCTGGCTTTATCCGACCAGACAAGGATAGTAAGTACTCCATAATCCCGAACTAAAAGCGAAAGAAGGAAGATTAACCTAGTGCTCGATAAAATCAGAAATTTAGTAATGAAGCAGGACGGGCCGGCCAAGTTCAAAAACCACACCAGTCGGTTAATGAGCTTTGACCTGTTTTATCAGCTTTCATATATGTCCACTATCGCCAGCTCCGGTGTCCCCCGCGACCAGATTTTTGAACGCTCGGCAGAGTTGCAATGCTCTTCCGCCGAATATTTTAAACGAGTAGAGCTCGCCCGCAAGCGGCTTAAATATGACTATGCCCACGCCTGCCGTGCGGTTGGCGAACCCCTTGAAGAGGAAGAGGTAAAAGGGCTGCTGCTCCGTTTATCCAGCTCCCTCATCTCCGGCGAACCCGAGGCAGAATTCCTGGTGAGAGAAGCCAGAGCCCGTGCCGAAGATTATGAAAACGAGTACGGCCGTCACCTAGAATCGTTGAAAATGTGGACCGATGCCTATATTTCACTGGTTCTATCAGCGGTCCTGGTGGTGGTTATCGGGATAGTATCAACGATGATATGGCAGATAGAGACTTCGCTCATCATTGCCATGGCATTCATAGCCATTTCTACCACAACCGTCGGTGTCTGGCTGATATGGGTGGTCTCACCAAAGGAGTCTACAATCCTAAGCTGGCCCGGCTCCAGCGAGCAACATCTGTTGCACAAGCTATTCAAGCCGACGCTTATCGCCATCGTTGTTACCAGTGCGGCTTTCATGGTAATGGGACAGAATCTGGGATTGGCGCTGCTGCTTATAGCCGCTATCGTCTTTCCCATCGGCTTTATCGCCACTAAAGACGAGAGGAAAATAGCCAAAAGAGACGGCGAGATAGGTACATTCCTGAGGTCTCTGGGCGGTGTCTGCACGGCACTGGGAACAACGGTCAATTCCGCCCTGGCCCGTCTCGACCTTGATGCTATAAATGTACTGAGAATAACGGTCAAACGACTCCATACCAGATTGACCGCAGGCATACGTTCCAAGCTTTCCTGGGGGATATTCATCGACGAAACCGGCAGCGAACTGGCGCACCGCAGCGTGGGTATGTTCTACGATGCTATCGAGGTCGGTGGCTCGGCGGGGCAGGCCGGTCAGCAGGCCGCGTTTTATGCCGATAAGGTGGCTTTGTTACGAGCCAGGCGAAGGACGGTAGCCATGCCTTTTCGCTGGCTGTGCCTGACGATGCACGCCTGCGTGGTTTTGATTCTGGTTTTCATCACGGAAGTTATCGTGGCATTTGGAGGGATGGTGGGACAAGCCCAAGAGGCAATGCCTACAGTATCGGGGGCACCTTCTATTTCTGCTCTTTCCAGCTTTAACCTTTCGGGATTGGATATGATGCACAACCTGGTAGTACCCCTGGTACTGATATTCACCATAGCCAATGCGATTACTCCCAGCTTAGCCGATGGGGGAAGCAAATTTAAGATTTTAAGTAATCTGGGGTTGACATCGGCAATTTCCGGGATCGCCCTTCTGGCTCTCCCCGTGTTAGCTGAAACATTATTTAAATCCGTTGCAAAGTTTTAAGGAGGCAATATGGAGATAGAAGACAGGATAAATGCAATTGAACAAGACCTGCAGCAAACCAAGGATGATTTGAAAGAAATACTGTTTGACATCCGCACTTATTTAATGGAAGTACAGAGTCCCATCCCGAATGATCTCGACAGAGAGAAAATTCAGGATGAGCTTAAGTCCGAAAGGGGGTAATGCAATATGGAATCTGAAAAGCAGCTTCAAACCATAGAAGAAGAACTCAAACTATTAAAGGGTGAGTTGAAACAGACACTCTCCTCCGTGCGCGACTATCTTATCAACATGGAACTCCCTACAACCGAGTTCTCAACCATTCTGGCAGCGCTGAGCGACGGCGGTGACCAGACGGTAAATATGAAGGGTACTTTTTCGTTACCCCCTGAAAGCGCACCTAAATACGAACCCGAAGCCCAAGCGAAAGACGAAGTCGAAAACGAACCTTCAGAATCTGAAGCAGAACCGGTCTCCGAAAAGGAGAGTTCGGGAAGTTCTAAAGCTACGGCAGGGAAAGAACCTTATATGTCCGCCGAAAGTGAGCCGGTAATCCAGGAAGAGAACCTGGAATTCGAGGAAGAGCCGGAAATGGAAGAGACTGTAGAAGAGACTTTCGAAGAGGAGGAACCGTTTATACCAGACACTGAGCTGCCTTTGGGAGAAGAACAGCAGATTGAATACGAGAAGATAAGCAGTGAATTAAGCAAATCAGTTCCCAAGGTTAATCTGCTGGCAAATCTGGTTAGCTGGGTTTCTCTAGCGAAGAAAGAGATAGGTGATGAACAGCTGGCTATGTTCCTTGAGGTATACGGTATCAGCGGGAATCTGTCTCCTGAATTGAAAGACGTGATTCTTCACCTCGCGGAGATAACCACGGAGAAACCCGGAGATAATAACATGGCTGAGGTCTGGAGCAATTCGATGCTGTCTCTACACGGGGTCCTGACGGGCGGTGACGCACCCCTTAATCCGGTGAGGCCTCACTGGAATGAGATAGATAAAGAATTAGGGCCCGAGGAAAACGAGATAACCGAAATGCAGGAAGAGCCAGAAGAGCCTCCGGTGAAGCTTAAACTTGTCTTTCCTAACGGTGACGGGAAGGGAAAAGAGTATTGTATAGACCTCACTCCCGAAGTCGATACCAGCGACTCTGAGCTTTAAGGTAATTCTATCAGAGTCACCAAACGAGAGAGGTGATTGATTATGACAACAGGTAAGAAGAAAGAATTTATCATTACCGGTGTACCGGAAGTAGACGAGAAGCTTGGCGGCGGAATTCCGCTGGGTTCTCTCTGCCTCGTTGAAGGTCATTCCGATTCGGGGAAAAGTGTCTTGTGCCAGCATCTCACCAACGGCACATTGATTATCGGTGAAATTGCGGTGGCGTATTACACCACGGAAAACGCCGTGAAAAGTCTTATCAGCCAGATGGACTCTCTGGCTTTACATGTTATGGACCATTTCCTGGCCGACCGTCTACGCATTTTCCCGCTGACTTTTAACGCAGGGATGACGGGCGGACAAAAACCTTTTCACGTGCTGACCCATCATTTTTCGCAGTTACCGAATGATTTCAAGTTGATAATCGTCGATTCCATTACGCTACTGGTAGCCCACAGCAATCCGGTGGCTATTATAGACTTCTTTTCCAGATGCAAGTCCATGTGCGATGACGGTCTAACCATAATCCTGGTAGCGCATTCCTACGCTTTCGAGGAAGATATGCTTTCCCGGACCCGCTCGCTGTGTGATGCACGCTTCAAATTTAAACTGGAGCAGGTCGGTGACAGCATGATAAAGCTCATGGAAGTCCTGAAGGTCCGGGGGGCGGAACGGCCGACGGGAGATGTGGTGAGTTTTGATATAGAGCCCAAGCTTGGTATGCGGATTATTCCTCTAGCCAAAGCCAGAGTTTAGGAGGTTGGATGCCACTTCTACCATTTGAACTAGAACAGTGTCCTCAGGAGTGCGGTAAGGAATGCGGCACGGCAACGGAAAGGTGCCCCGTATTCTCCAAGCTTTCCGAAGAGTTGCAGGAGGTATGCAAGGAGAATCCCCACCTGCTCCAGTATCTCCACTGCATACCTGAAAATGGTAATGGACTTCCTGCATACTACGAGAAAGTTACGCGGAGCCTGAAGGGGACCAAGGACCCTAACCTAATCTATAAGGTGGGTGATGGGGTATTTGTCCATATATGCGCCAATCTCAATGACATCAGGGACTATTATATTGCCATAGAACCGAGTCTCGTTGACGCTCAAAATGAAAATCTTGATGAGATAGAACTTCGTCTTGCCGACTATGTTGAAGAACTGGAAGGCATAGAGGACCCCAAGAAACGCCTTGAAATTATCATGAACATCGTCGATAGAGTCGTAAACATCGGTAATGTTAAGCCCCCGAAGAAGAAAGAACCCCCCAAGGACGAAAACAATACCGAAAAGGATGATGGAGATAACAAAGAGGCTATTGCAAGTACAAAGAGCGATAATAAAAAGAAGAAAAAAGCCGAGAGCGGAGCCACCAAGAGTCGTTCGAAGTCCAAGAAGATAACAATATCCCGATTCCAGTATAACAGCCTTCGCTACCTGCTCCGGCGTAAACTGGAAGGCATGGGAGCTCTGGACCCCATGATACTTGACCCGAACATCGAGGATATCTCCTGCTCCGGGCTGGGAAATATCTTCGTCGAGCATAAAATATTCGGCGGTCTCAGGGCCAGCATCGGTTTCGATACACATGAAACTCTGGACAAATTTGTCATCGAGCTCGCCGAAGGTATAAAGCATCCCGTAACTTTTCGGGAACCCTGTGTCGATGCTACCCTACCCGACGGCTCGCGTATAAATATTGTGTACGGCACCGATGTTTCCAAACGGGGCAGTAATTTCACCATCAGGAAATTCAGCGATACCCCGCTAAGTATACTGGAGCTTATTCAGTTTGGCGCTCTCAACTATGATATGGCAGCCTACCTTTCTATGATATTACAGGAAGGAATGAATGTCTGGGTCTCCGGGGAAACCGCCTCCGGAAAGACCACACTGCTGAACGCCCTGACCACTTTCATTCCGCCCGAGGCAAAAATCGTCAGCATCGAGGACACCCCGGAAGTACAGGTGCCGCATCACAACTGGATACGCGGATGCACCCGCGGCTCGGCCAAGGAAGAGAATAGTTCCGAGGTCTCCATGTTCGACCTGCTCAAGGCAGCCCTGAGACAGAGACCTAATCTGATTATCGTCGGTGAGATCCGCGGTGAAGAAGGTGCCATTGCTTTCCAGGCGATGCAGACCGGACATGCCTGCATGAGCACTTTCCACGCTGCTTCCGTCTCCAAGCTAATCCAGCGTGTTACCGGTAATCCGATTAACGTACCCAAGTCGTACGTCGACAATCTTAACGTGGTAGTTATCTGCCAGCAGGTCCGGCTGGCAAACGGTGGGCTGGCCAGGCGATTGACCAGCATTAATGAAATAGTCAGCTATGACTCTGTCAACGATAGTTTCTCATTTATAGAGTCATTCACCTGGAATCCCCTCGACGACGCTTTTCTCTTCAGGGGATACCAGAACTCATATATACTCGAAAATAAAATCGCGCCTCGACGGGGCTTCCCCGAGGAAAAAAGGCGGGATGTATATAAGATACTAAAGCAAAGAGCCGAGGTGCTGAAACGTATGCAAGAACAGGGAACCACTAATTTTTACGAAGTTTACGCAATCCTCTCCAAGGCTTACCGCGAGGGGTTATTCCGTTAATAATATAGAGAAATAGCAGGCTAGCAACCTACTGTAAAGGAGGTCTCTGATGCGTTTTAAGAGCTTTAAAATAGGCAACACCGGTAAAAAATCCGAAGAAGAAACCGGACAAGAAGAGACGGTCACGTCAACAGAAGTGGCTGACATGGAAGAAAAAATAAACAATAAGACCAAGAAACTAATGGATGCCGAAAAGCAACTGAAAGGACTCACCGATTCTACGAAAAGTTCGGAGGAAGATGAGGATGAAATACCGGGTCCGCACGGGCCGTTAATCGAACTCACCCTGGAGCCTGGAGATGAGTTAATGGACCTGGATACCGAGGCAGAACTTAACACCTTTATGGACACGGATGAAAAAGGCGAAGAACAAGTAATAAACGTAGTCGAAGCAGGCAATAAAGATACTGATAAATCTACTGATAAAGTTGGTGATAAAGTGGCCGATAAAGCCGAGAAAAAAGACGAGAGCGAACAGGCTGAGAAAACCAAACCAGATATAACGCCTCAGGATAACAGTAACGACTTCAATAACCTTTTCAGCGATGAGGAAGAAGAGGTAAATCCGCTGAGTAACCTCATCAATTCCCTGCCGGAGGTATCTGCGCAGGAATTAATTAATGAACTGGAAGATATAAAGGAAATTATCCGGGAAAGACAGCAAGGCTAGAAATATACAGATATGAATATCGCGATATTACATTATTTTGAGTGGGTGAATACCCCGATAAAAAAGAGGGTTATCATGGTTGCTTGCCATAGTGGAGAGTAGTAGCCTGAAACTGGACGCAGACGGTCGCCGATATCTGTATAACGGCTGTGTGTAATGTACTATGGTTTAAAGATACGGCCATGCCATCGAATCAGGGAGGCCAAGAATGATTACCAAGACTAAGAAAAAAAGATTCTGGTCAGACAAGCACCTGTGGTATATCGCTGCCATCATGGCGTTTTGCTCACTGTTTTACTATCTACCCACTATCGGGGGCGCCCTGGGCTGGATATCCCTGGAAACATCCCTCGGGAACCTTCATGATTTTGCCGGTATTGATTTTCTGGGCCTGATATTTTTCGCTCCGGTGGTATATGTCGCCTATATTTTCGGCGTAATACCTGCGATACTGACCGCCTTCGCGGCAATGTTCATTCTTCTTCCCAACGCCATAATGGCAGACGTGTACCCGAATGCCCTTTTCAAACCGACCGCTTTTGTGATTATCCTCAGTGCGGTGGGCGCCGTGGTAGCCATGCTGCAGAAAAGCGAACTCGAGCTCCGTCTAAGGATGAAGGAAATGAAATGCCTTTACAATATTGGCAAAGCTGCCGATGAGAGTACTACCATGGATGGATTTCTCTCAAAAGTAGTTGAGCTTATCCCGCAGGCTATGCAATATTCGGACGAAACGAGCGTAAAAATAACTTATCACGCTCAAGTTTACACCAGCCCTGATTTTCAAAAATCACCGGCTAAAATAACGGAAGATCTCATGGTAGGCGGTGAGGACCAGGGACTCGTTGAAATCTATTCTATACGCGATAATCCCTATTTAAAAAAGAGAAATCATCTGACCAAAACACTCGTTGAAAGAATCGGCGGCGCTATCAGGCAGCTGGAACTCGAGCTATCCCTGCGCGGTTACTATGAGCAACTGGAAACCGAGGTCGATATCACCACCAAGGACCTGGAGACTGTTCAGGAAAAGCTTATCCGCTCCGAAAGACTGGCCGCAGTGGGAGAGCTGGCATCGGGCGTTGGACATGAACTCCGCAATCCTTTGAACGTTATCAGGAACTGCGCCTACCTCCTTAATATGTCCTTGAACGAAAAGGGTGACGAAGAAACCCTGAACACCCTTGAAGTTTTAGACAAGCAGATTGACGCCGCCAATAAAATCGTCACCGACCTGATGGATTTCACCCGCATAAAACCACCGTCACTGCATATGACCGACCTTAATTCTCTGATAATAGAAAGCCTGTCATACGTTACCGTGCCGGAAAAAGTAAACGTTAATTCAAAATTAAACGGAAATTCATACAAGGTGAGAGTCGACGCCGAGCAGATAGGCCGTGTTTTTACTAATATCGTTACCAATGCCTGCCAGTCTATGAATGGAAAGGGGGAACTGGATATAAAGACCGACACCGAGGACTCTTTTGTCCGGGTATCTTTTAAAGATAACGGCTGCGGCATACCGGAAGAAAATATCGGCAAGATATTCGAGCCTCTTTTCACCACCAAGCCGAAGGGAATCGGCCTGGGTCTGGCAGTCAGTAAAAGGCTCGTGGAACAGAACGGTGGCAAAATCGATGTCGTCAGCAAGGTGGGTAAAGGTACAACTATTAGTATCGATTTACCGCTAGTAATCAGGAGGGAAGTATAATATGAACGACCAACTGGCCATTCTGGTTGTTGATGATAATGAAGACTTACTGGAGACTTTTTCCTTAATTCTCAAGCGGCGAGGTTTTCATGTTGAGACCGCGGGCGACGGCGTTGCGGCTGTCGACAGGTATAAAGAGCATGCCTTCGACGTTACCCTGATGGACATCGTCATGCCGGAAATGAACGGCGTGGAAGCTTTCCGGAAGATAAGAGAAATGGACCCCGAAGCGTCGGTCATTCTGATGACAGCATACTCGGAAGAGGAGCTGATTCAAATTGCGAAAAACGAAGGCGCCCGCAAGGTAATCAACAAGCCGATAAGAATCGACCAGCTGATAGACATGATAAAGGAAGCGGCTACCGAAGAGCCGATTCTTATCGTGGATGATGACGCCGATATCTGCGAGACGCTTACCAGGGTTTTAAGGCTAGAAGGACACCATGTACTCACGGCCAACAGCGGCGAAGAAGCGGTGAGCATAGCTAAAGATAGGGCCTGTAAGATGGCCTTCATCGATGTAAAATTGCCTAATATCGACGGGCTGGAGACTTTCCTGCGATTGAAAGAGATAAATCCCGGTATTATTACCGTAATGATGACCGGTTTTCGTAACGAAGTTAAAGACGCCCTCGACAAGGCGCAGGAAGCTTCGGCAATTACCTGTCTGTACAAACCGTTTGACCCTTCTAAAGCTGCCGACCTGGTTAGAGGTATTAATAAAAAACGACAAAAAACGGTGTAAAGAATGAAGGGTAGAGAAAGCATCCTGGTAGTTGATGACGACCTTGATTTCCTGAAAATCATCAAACTTATCCTGGAAAATAAGGGCTATGAAGTAGACACGGCTCCCTCGGCAAATGAGGGAATTTCCCGTTTAAAAGAGCGTTTCTATAATGCTACCATTCTGGATATAAGCCTCCCCGACGCCGACGGTACCGAGTTGCTTACAAAATTCCTGGAAATTCACCCGGATATAATCGCCATAATGCTGACGGGTCATTCCTCGGTCCAAAACGCCGTACAATCACTAAATCGCGGGGCTTTTGCATACCTGGAAAAACCCCTGGACACGGAAACGCTGCTATCAGTGATTAACCGCGGACTGGAAAAGCAGCGGCTGGTCCTGGAGAACCGCAGTCTCATGGAGGAACTGGAACAGCGAAATAAAGTCACCAACACCCTGCTCAGCGTGTCGCAGGCCGTATCGGAATCCCTCGACCTGCAGCAAATCGTCGATTCGTCGCTGGAGAAGGTAGCCTATTATACGGGCATTAGGATAAGCTTTATCTATTTATACGAAAACGACCGTCTGGTTTTAAAGGGAACCCACGGATTATCGCGGAATCAAGTAGCACAAATGGAAAAGGAAATCCAGAAAGACAGCGGTTTTATCGGTCGTATATTCAAGCAGGTAAAACCGATAATCATCGATGATTTTATGAACTCCACAGATACAAGTCTGGAACCCCTGAAGAAGAAGGGCTGCCAGTCTTTCGGCGGCATTCCGCTGTCCATCCTAGGAGAAAGTATCGGTGTAATGGGAGTCGTAACTTCTACCACCGGCCACGAGATGACCGATAATAACATCGAATTACTCACCGGAATCGGCAGAGAGATAACTATCGCTGTCAGGAATGCTCAGCTTTATGAGGCGGCTTCAAGCGCCAAAGCCTTACAGGAACTGGACAACATGCGTACCGAGTTCCTGGCCAATGTATCGCACGAACTGCGTACTCCGTTGGCGGTTATCAAGGGCTCCGCTAACAGTCTTCTCCAGCCCGATGTTATATTCGATGAATCGACCCGGCAGTACTTCCTGCAATCAATAGATAAAGACGCCGATACATTAACGCGACTGGTTGATGACCTGCTGATGATGTCACGCCTGGAAGCCGAAGCGCTGGAAGTTAAGAGAAAGCCGTATAAAATCGAAGAGGTAGTTGAAGCCATTAGAGACAGACTGGATAACCTGACTGTAAAACATCAGCTTCAAATAAGTATTCCCAACGATATGCCGTCGGTAAATATCGATGACATACGCATCGGTCAGGTGTTAACCAACCTTGTAGAAAATGCCGTAAAATTTTCCGATGACAATACCACTATCCTCATCGAAGCTGAAAGCAACGGTAAAGAGATAATCGTCAGCGTTAGCGACCAGGGCAGTGGTATTCCGCCGGAACTTCATATGAAGATATTCGAACGGTTCTTCCAGGGCAACGGCAGCAAGGCCGGACGCAGGAAGGGGACCGGGCTCGGTCTGGCTATCTGCCGCGGTATTGTCGAGACGCACGGCGGAAAAATCTGGGTAGAAAGTCAACCGAATAAAGGCGCCAGATTCAACTTCAGTTTACCGTTGAATTAAGGAGGAAAGAGCTATGGATAAGAAAAGGATACTGGTCGTTGATGATGACACAGCCATACTGCGACTACTCAGTACCAATCTGAAAGCCAGGGGCTATGAAGTAATAACTGCCACCGACGGTGAGGAGGCTCTGGAAGCTGTTCAGAAAGAATATATTGACCTGATAATACTGGATATCATGATGCCCAAGGTTGATGGTGTTCAGGTATGCCGTCATATCCGTGAATGGTCCGACATACCCATTATTATACTCAGCGCCCGCGGTGACGAGAACGACAAGGTCAAGTGCCTCGAACTGGGTGCTGATGATTACCTGACCAAACCCTTCGGTATTGCCGAGTTGATGGCAAGGATAAATACGGCATTCCGTCATCGCGGTGATGCCAGCGTGGCTCCGGCCCAGTCCTCATTTACCTACGATGGTCTTGAAATAAACTTCGCCAAGAGACGGGTTACGGTAAAAGGTAAAGAAATAACCCTCACCCCTACCGAATATTCGCTACTACAGCAACTGGCCGTCAACTCGGATAAAGTCCTGACCCACAGCATGCTGCTGCACAGTGTCTGGGGTACCGAGTACTCTTCGGAGAAAGAGTATTTGAGAGTCTTTGTGGGTAGATTACGTCGGAAACTTGAGCCGGACCCCAAGAACCCGAGGTATATTCACACCATCCCGGGTGTCGGCTATCATCTGGCTACATCATAAAAACACCCTGATATATCCGTACGTAAATAACGGGGGAGCTTTTTCAGCTCCCCTGACCTTTTTTATCTTCCCGATTGTCCTATATCGACATACTTTACGCTCTTGACACACGATTTATCTGGTGCCCGAGACTTCATAAATCTTTAATGAGATATTTATCTTATTTTATCCTCCGTTTATGCCCTGTTTACCATCCGAATGTTACTCTATAACCGTAACGAAGAAGAAAATACACCAAGGAGATAGCGATGCCGACAAAGAGAAAAATCCTTGCCATTAGCAGTGACTCGGAGCTAAAGAGCTTCCTGGAGCACGAACTCGGCAATGGCAAGTATGAGATAGTTAGCACCAAGGATACCGGAATTCCGCTCAGAGGTAAAATCGATACGGAAAAACCGGAATTTATTATCCTGGACATTATGATGCCCACCCTTGATGGTATTGAAGTATGTCTGCGACTTCGGCAATGGACCAAACTACCTATTATGATGTTAACCAAATGGGGTACGGAAGACGGTATGGTTAGAGGACTTAACCTCAGTTCCGACAGCTATCTCACCGAGCCTTTCGGAACGGACACACTAAATACACGCATAGAAGAGACCATCAAACGAAATTCCGCCGCTGTTACCGACCCGCTGACCAATATTTACACCGGCACACCATAAACAGATTAACGCTATGCAGGCTGTTCCCCAGCTTGGCAACGATCCAATAGTAAGCGGGGCTTAGTTGATACTAAGCCCCAAATTATTTCCATCACTTTTAGAGACCCGAACCTGTCAAGGTACCCAGCGTAAGATTTATACAATATTTACAGCTTTTTATTTGTTTTTTATGCCTTATTACCCCATGAAAAGATAAGCTTAGAGTGTTAGAGGTAATATTAGTCAACCAAAAATGAGGAGATAAAACATGTTAATACTCTGGTTACGTAAGTTGAGAAAAGGAAATCAAAGCGATGAGAGCAATACCGAAAAAAAGCCTTTTAGTAAGCACGATGAAGACATGAGGAGATTCAGGCAATTACACCAGGAGCTTCAAACTGTAATAAACAAAGATATTATGACAACCGACGGCAGCATTCTCGCCCCTATTCACGGCGTCAGACTCGCCAAGCATTCTCAAAATTAAACGTCGCAAAGTCCAACTTGTCCCGAAAGCGAAAACGACCCCCTAATAATATAACAAAAGATGTAGCTCCCCCGTGAGAACCGGGGGAGTTTCTTTTTTAGCCCCGTACCTCTACAGACAGGCATAATCCAGCTTGCTTTGATGGGTTCATTGATGATAGAATGAAACACAGATGTCTGCGGGCCGCTAGCTCAACTGGCAGAGCAGCTGACTCTTAATCAGCAGGTTACAGGTTCGATTCCTGTGCGGCTCACCATTTTTGAGGCTAATTCGACCCATTTTTCAGTTCTCCTTTCAGTTTAGTCAGTATACTCAGCAGTTTGCTTAACAAAATCCGCGATTTTAGCCTCAATTTTGCTTAACAAACTGCTTAACTTTTTTCCCACATACTCGACTGCAAGTACGTTGCTAAGTTTACATCATCGTTAGTGATTTTAAGCTTTCTCCGTATATTTTCGCGATGGCGATTGATGGTGGCCGAGGATACCCCTCTTGTCTGGGCTATTTCCTTGGTCCTCAATCCGTTGCGAATCATGTTACAGATTGTGATTTCCGTCGGTGTCAGAGAATGGTAGGAATTAGACAAGTGCCTGACAAACTGTGATGTAATCTCCTCCATATTTGTCTTGAGCATTTCAACATATTTACTCTGTGTTTGAGGGATTTCCAAAGCCAAGGCTAATAAGATAGGCATCAGGACTTTATCGACGTTCGTTTTTATGTTCCTATATATTTCATTTTTTTCTTCCTCGATTCTAGTTAAAACCGTTCTGAGTGCGGCATTCGATTCCTGTAAGGCCTTCCGCTCTAAGCTAAGCTGTTTGTTGATATCCTGCAATTCCATTTCGGCAGAAATACGTGTCGCAATGGTGCCAATCTGGTCCGCCAGTGCGTCGAGTAGAGCACGCTCTTCCCTAAGGAATGGCCCTTCATCAGCAGGCGGACGCTCTTCCAGATAAAAGATGGTAACTTCACCTACCGGCTCGCTGTAAACGTAAATCCGTGAAGATTGCCGCCATTCCGTGACTTTAAATCGCTCGCTCTTGTACGTATTATCTTTGAAAATAATTCTGGTGTAGGTAATATCCGGATACTGCCATGAATAGGGTAAAAAGTTGACCAGTTCTTCCAGTAGATTGTCGAGTGAATTAAAGTGACGTTCAGCCAGTTGTGATACCCCGTAGAGACAGTTGAGCTCTTTTATACGTTCGTGAAGCGCGTTTTCAACTTTCGGTTGCTCGGTTTCGTCGCTAAATGGAATCCGCCAGAGTCTGGGCAGTTCTGTATTGGGGAATTTTATATCATTAATTTCTTTTGATTTTTCCATCTTTTTAGTCATAAAAGTTACCTCCCTGCCTATTTTATATAGGCATTAAACTGGCACTAATATATTAATAATAATAACCACATATTCTATGCAATATACCAGTATTTATTCCGTATTTATTAGCCTCAGATTACCCTATACAATAAGTAAAGTCAACCTTTAAACCTAATTCAGATTTCTAAGGAGGTTTCCATGAAATCGCTACAACTGGAATCGATATTAAGAGGACGTAGTAGCCAGCCACATCAGCTAATAGAAGTGTTGCAGGATGTACAGGAAAATTATGGTTATATACCGGAAGAAGCGATGAGAGAGATATCACAAACACTTGGAGTACCGCTAATAGAGGTCTACCGGGTGGTATCTTTTTACAAGATTTTTAAACTCAAACCAAACGGGAAATACGTAATAACCATATGCAACGGCACTGCCTGTCATGTACGGGGTGCAAATCTTCTTCAAGACCAGGCTGTCAGCCAGCTGGGAATAAATCCAGGCGAAGTAACCGATGACGGCTTGTTTTCCATTGAATATGTTAATTGCCTCGGTGCCTGCGCTTTAGGCCCGATTGCCTCTGAAAATGGAAATTTCGGTCACCACATGACACCGGCCAAGCTCAGGAAGTTCATAGATTCGATCCGTAGCAAAGAAAGAGAGGAGGTTGGGAATGCCTCACCTCAACACTAAAGAAGACCTGGAAATAATGGGAAAACAGCTTCTCCTCGATAGGGAGAAGATAAATAAGACACTTATAGTATGCGGTGGAACAGGATGTACGGCATCTAGGAGTCGGGATGTCATTGATGCACTCAATAAAGCATTAGTTATTCAGGAAATGGATTCTGAAGTCCATCTACGTGTTACGGGGTGCCACGGTTTCTGCGAGCAAGGTCCTATAGCTGTCATAGAACCAGGAAACATTTTTTACTGTCACATAACCCCTGAGGATGCCAGTGATATCGTTACAAAAACTCTGAAGAATGGCGAGATTGTTGAAAGGTTACTTTATACCGACCCAGTTTCTGGAGAAAAGGTACGCACAGAATCGGAAATTCCTTTCTATCAGGCACAGGATCGTCAGCTGCTTTTTCAGAATCGAGAAGTAAATCCACAGTCAATAGAGGATTACATTGCTATCGGTGGTTTTTCGGCTCTGGCAAAGGCCTTCGGCACTCTGGCACCGGAGGAAATAATCAGGGAGATAAAGGTATCAGGTTTAAGGGGTCGCGGTGGCGGCGGTTTTCCTACCTGGCGTAAATGGACGGAATGCCGGGAAGTCCCTGGTGATGAAAAATACGTCATCTGTAATGCCGATGAAGGCGACCCCGGTGCTTATATGGACCGTTGTGTACTGGAAGGAAATCCCTTTCTGGTACTGGAGGGTATGATGATCGGTGCTTACGCCATCGGCGCCTCCAAAGGCTATGTCTATGTTCGTAATGAATATCCTCTGGCAGTGAAGCACGCCCGAAATGCCGTACAGCAAGCGAGGAGATTTGGTTTGCTGGGTGAAAATATCCTAGGGTCTTCATTTTCATTCGATGTCGACGTTGCCAGAGGCGGGGGGGCATTCGTCTGCGGAGAATCGACAGCACTCATGGCCTCGCTGGAAGGCAAGGTAGGAGAGCCTCGACCCAAGGACGTCCATACCGTGGTTGATGGTCTCTGGCATAAGCCGACGACCCTCAATAACGTCGAAACCTGGGCTAACATCCCCTCGATAATACTCAACGGTGCTAACTGGTTTGCTTCTAAAGGAACCAAAGGAAGCAAAGGCACAAAAATACTGGCTCTCACCGGGCGTATTAAGAATACGGGACTCGTCGAAGTTGCTATGGGTACCACAATACGCCATATCGTATTCGATATCGGTGGTGGAGCCACCAACGGTAAAGCGATCAAAGCAGTCCAAACCGGAGGCCCTTCCGGCGGCTGCCTGCCCGTCGATAAATTTGACCTGCCGGTTGATTTCGACGTGCTTTACGAGGCAGGTTCGATGGTAGGTTCCGGTGGTATGGTAGTCATGGACGAAAGCTCCTGTATGGTAGATGTAGCCAAATACTTCCTGACGTTTTTACAGGATGAATCGTGTGGCATGTGTGTTCCCTGCCGTTTGGGAATTGACCGAATGCTCGAGATTGTCACTGATATCACCGAAGGTCGCGGTAAACTCGAACAACTCGACCTTCTCGAGGAGCTAGCTGACACGGTCACTCAAACGTCACTTTGCGGACTGGGGAAGACCGCGGCGAATCCCGTGCTTTCCACATTACGATATTTCCGTAAGGAATACGAAGCGCATATTACAAGTAGCAAATGCTCTGCCGGGGTATGTAAGGCACTCATCGAGTATTCCATCGACCCGGAGAAATGTACCGGCTGCGGGATTTGCTTGAGGGCCTGCATACACGGTGCGATAAGTGGCGAGAAAAAAGAGGTACATATAATCGATGCCGGGTTGTGCCAGAGATGTGGTATTTGTAAGAGTGAGTGTAAGTTCGAAGCAATTCAGGTAAGTTAGCGAGGTGAAACATGTTGCACTACGTAACCATTAACATCGATGGCGCCGACATTAAGGCTCCCAAGGGGTCGAGTGTGCTTGAAGTGGCTATAGAATATGGCATCTGTATTCCTCATCTATGTCATGTGCCGGGTCTTTCGGATATCGGGGCATGCCGACTTTGCATTGTCGAGAACGTTACAAATGGCCGTGCGGTAATAACTACCTCCTGTACGCTGAAAGTGCAGGAGGGCATGGCAATCAGGAGTAACACCGATAGAATTAAGAGGCTTCGTCATAATATTGCTGAGTTACTTGTTGCCGAGGCCCCGAATTCTCGCGCCATCCAGGATATCGCCGTCAGGTGTGGTGTCAAGGAGGTACGTTATCCTTTCAGAAACAGCAACTGTGTTTTATGCGGTCGCTGTGTACGTGCCTGCGCCGAACTGTGGCACGCCAATGCGCTTGGCTTTGTCGGACGGGGTAAAGAACGACATGTAGAACGTCCGCTCAATATGCGTGAGGAATTCTGTAAGGGGTGTGATTATTGTATCCAGCTTTGCCCTATGACTATTACGCCGTGTGACGGTCCCATGAAGCCCGGGGAGGAATACCTCTGCGGTAAATGCGAATCACAGCTTATGATAACAGAAGAAGTGCCGGACAGCTGTGCCTGGTGCCGGCTGGGTGAAGGCTTTAACTGCGGGCGTTATGCCGGGTTAAAAGCGGTGAGATAAAAAGAGACCGCAAATGAATCAGGCTGTCGAATCGGGCTCGGAAAGAATAATAATATCCATCTTAAAAATATTAAACGAGTCTTCCGAACCTCTTGGATCAACAACCATTTCTCGTAAACTCAAGCAAGATGGTGTTTTTTTGGGTGAAAGAGGTGTGAGATATCACCTGAGGATAGCTGACTTGCGTGGATATACCCGGTCGCTAGGCCGGGAAGGCAGAATGATTACACCGGAAGGCCGGCAGGAAGTCAAGGAAGCATTTGCTACACAGCAACTGGGTTTCGTGCGAGAGAAGTTAAAAGTATTAGCCTACCAGACTACCTTTGATCCTGAAAAACGTACCGGTAGTTTACCGATAAACACGTCGCTTCTTAAAAAAGGAGAGTATAAAAGGGCCATTTCAGCCATGAAAGACGCGTTTAGAGCTGGCATCTGCGTCAGTGATCTGGTGGCTATAGCCCAGGAAGGAGAAAAGCTCGGCTCTGTAATAATACCAGATGGTCAAATTGGATTAGCCACTGTTTGCAGCGTTGTCATAAATGGCGTGCTTCTTCGGGAAGGTGTTTCTTGCGACTACAGATTTGGAGGGGTGCTCCAGATCAGAAATTCCAAACCGAGACGTTTCGTCGGCATAATCGAATATGCCGGGACATCCCTTGACCCCTCTGCGCAATTTATTCGTGCTAGGATGACCAGCGTCAGTAAAGCCGTTAAGACGGGAAACGGTGAAATACTGGGGGTTTTTCGTACAATACCGGCGTTAACCAGAGAGATAGTCGAGACAAAAATTTCACGGCTGCAGAAGGCTGGTATTGGTGGTGTTTATACTCTCGGTAATACTGGTGAACCGCTTTGTGAAATTCCGGTAGAACTGAATCGGATTGGTATTGTGCAACTCAGCGGACTGAATCCGATCGCGGCAGCCTTTGAGGTTGGAATCGAGATCGAGAATATAGCCGAGAGCGGATTAATAGATTTCGAGCAGATGCACAGCTTCTGGCAAATATAGCCTAAAAGTTATGAATTCGGCGTTCAGGCTACTTAAAGATTCACCCGGCTAATAAAAATAGACCAAAGGTAGAAAAACTACTTTGGGGAAAATCGACTCTTAATCAGCAGGTTACAGGTTCGATTCCTGTGCGGCTCACCACTGTTTAAGGCATCGTTTTCTGTCATCATATAAGTACCACTTTGTGCCAATCCTAAATTTCAGTTTCCTATCTACGCGTATATCTATCATTCCAGATATTCTTGACATTCGCCATTTGGCTAACTATGATAAATATACCGCTAGAGAAGGAATCTGCTGGTGAAATTAGTCATTACCATACCTGCCTATAATGAGGAATATACCATATCCGCGGTATTGAAAGAGATTCCTCGGCATATAGACAGAATTGATTGTGTTGAAGTTATCCTCATAGATGATGGTTCTACCGATAATACCAGCCGCGAAGCTTTACTCGGTGGCGTTGATGAGATTATTCCCCACAGGGTGAATAAGGGATTGGGAATCACTTTCAGAGATGGCATCAACAGGGCACTGGAAAGAGATGCCGATATCATTGTTAATATCGATGCCGACGGGCAATACAATCCGGCGCAGATTCCCGAGTTGATAAAACCGATACTGGATGGTAAAGCCGACATTGTCTTCGGGTGGAGAGATATAGATAAATTTGATTTCATGCCCAGGGGGAACAGACTGGGGAACAAGCTGGCTACCTGGGTTACCCGGAGACTTTCGGGTCTACCAATAAAAGATTCCCAGACAGGCTTCCGGGCTTTTTCCAGAGAAGCTGTCTTAAGAATGAACCTGTTTGGTAAATACACACACGTTCAGGAAACAATTATCCAGGCACGCCATAAGGACTTACAGATAGAACAGGTGCCCGTTGAATTTAAAGAGAGAAACGGAAAATCAAGACTCATCTCTGGTTTAGGGTCATACGCTTTTAAGGCGGGGGTGACAATCTTTAGCACCTATCGTGATTACTATCCCCTTAAGTTCTTCTCGTTTATCGGAGGTATTATTACTATAATCGGGCTTGGCTTCGGGATAAGGGTGCTGGTCCACTTCGTTCAGACAGGAACGGTATCAC
>Ga0315555_1000522_pt1 | contig 26944 bp, 28 predicted proteins | sample SalMarSW160380MG_FD_202113 | JGI IMG/M metagenome (GOLD analysis project Ga0315555, IMG submission 202113) | Salt marsh sediment microbial communities from the Plum Island Ecosystem LTER, Massachusetts, United States - Salt Marsh Sediment SW1603-80 ... | reverse complement strand
GGAGCTTATAGACAGGTGGCTGCTGGCAAAATTAAGCAGAGTTATAAAAGCATGCACTGATTCATTTGAAAGATACGAATACTCAAAAGCAAAGAGCGAGGTGGAGGTATTCTTCTGGCATGTATTCACTGACTATTATATTGAAATGGTAAAGGACAGGCTCTACAATCCAGGCAATTACTCTAAAGTAGCGGTGGCTTCTGCAAGGTATACCCTTTACAAGGCACTCCTAAGCATAGTGAAATTATTTGCCCCTATAATGCCTCATATAACAGAGGAATTGTATCAAAACTACTTCAGGGAGTTCGAGAAGTCAAAGAGCGTACACAGCTCATGCTGGCCAGAGCCAGGAAAGCTGTATGAAAAGGAGGAGAAAGCCGGGGATATGGCAGTAGCGATAATAGCCGCTATCAGGAAATTCAAGACTGACAACAACATGTCAATGAACGAGCCTTTGAAGAAAGTTGTTATAGACAATAAAGGCGTTAGTACACTGCTTAACGACATAAAATCCACAATGAAGATAGAAAATATAGCCATAGGCAAGGCAGACGGCATAGAAACGGAGAGTGGTATGAAACTCTCTATCACAAAGTGATTCTTATGAGCGAAGGCAAGTACAAGCTAAAGAAGCTGATAAAGATGCTGGGAGATATAAAAGGGCGTCATACCGAGTTAGTGAGCGTATACATTCCTACAGGCTATTCGCTCCACGAGATAACAAACCAGCTGAGGCAGGAGCAGGGCACTGCTGAAAACATAAAGTCAAAGACCGTCAGAAAGAACGTTACCACTTCGCTGGAGAAGATAATGAGGCACCTGCAGCTGTACAAGAAAAATCCGGAGCATGGCCTGGCATTATTCTGCGGCAACATCTCAAAAACAGACAAATCAGACATAGAGCTGTTTGCAATAGAACCGCCTGACCCTGTTAAAGTAAAGCTGTACTGGTGCGACCAGCGATTCGTCCTGGATCCACTAATGGAAATGATAAAGGAGAAGGAGATATACGGAATAATATGCCTGGACAAGAGCGAGGCAGATATAGGGCTGTTAAGCGGAAAGAAGGTTGAGAGCCTTGTTCATTTCGAGTCGATAGTGCCTGGCAAAACCCGGGCTGGAGGCCAGAGCTCTGCAAGGTTCGCCCGTGTAAGAGAAGGTTTACTGAATGATTGGCTAAAGCAGGTGGCTGATGCAGCAAACAAGGCTTTTGCTGAAAGAGAGATTATCGGAATACTGTTAAGCGGGCCAGGGCCGATAAAAGAAATCTTTCTGAAGGAGAAGTACCTTCAGGACAGAGTTGAGAAGAAAATACTAGGGATGGTTGATACCAGCTATACAGGAGATCATGGCCTGCACGAGACAATCGAGAAGGGCGAGTCACTGTTAAAGGAGGCGTCTGTCATAAAAGAGAAGAAGATACTGCAGAAGTTTTTTGAAGAGCTTCAGAAGCCGCACGGGCTTGTTGCCTATGGATTGAATGAAGTGATAACTGCGCTGGAGAGCGGTTCTGTTGATACTGTTATAATAAGCGAGGATACAACCTCAAAGGAGATAGAGTTAGAGTGCCAGTGCGGCACTAAGAAGAAATTCGTTACCAAAGAGGCAAAGGAAATCTGCGAACGCTGCAACCAGGTGCTGCAAAAACTCGGTGAAAGGGACATAATAGAGGCATTTGAAGAGAAAGTAAAGCAATTCAGCTCCAAACTGGAAGTCGTATCTTCAGATACCCGCGAAGGACGGCAGTTCTTTGAATTGGGCGGAATCGGCGCGATATTGAGATACAGAATCTAATTCTACTCCAGGCCACTCAGAAATCTCTGGATGCATTTTCCCATGTCCTTGTGGTAACCGCCTTCGAGCACAGCAGCTACAGGCTTTCCAAGGAAAGATATCATTCCCCCGATATGCCAATAGGTCTTGTAGCTGAGTTCCAGCTCCACTAACGGGTCTTTCTTGTACGTATCGAAGCCGGCAGACACTGCTATCAGGTCTGGCTTGAATATCTCTATTTTCTCCAGTGCCTTTTCCACCACCTCTAAGTATTCATCTTCATTTATTCCTGGAAGAAGCGGATAGTTTATGCAGTTCCTCTCGGATATGAAGCCTGTCAGAGGGTATACATTCTTCTGGTGCAGGGAGACATACAAAACATCTTTTCTGCCGAGGAATATATCCTGGGTTCCGTTGCCATGGTGCCCGTCTATGTCTAATATTGCTATCTTGTTCAATATCTTCAACGCCTTCTCAACAGCTATTGCCATGTTATTGAAATAGCAGAAGCCTCCTAGGAAGTTCCTGCCAGCATGGTGGCCAGGCGGCCTCATAAGAGAAAAGGAATTTTCTCCTCCAACAGCAGTACGCAGAGCAAGTATTGCAGAGCCTGCTGCCAGCTTCGCATAGTCATACATGCCCTTGAGATTCGGTGTCTCAGAATCGTAGAATTTTCCCTGCTTTATCTTATTGACAAGCTTGGATGAGTGTACAGCCAGCAGGTCATCATCAGAGCAGGGCTTTGCATCATAGAAATCAAAATATTTCTTCAGAAAATTGTATGCCTCTCTGACCCTGTCAGGGCTTTCAGCATGTCCCTCCTGCCAGTATCTGAGGCACTTTGGAGAATAGAAAACACGCATAATAATTATTGTTTTTCTGTTTATTAAACTATCTTGAATACGTTCTTTGCGTTCTCAGTTGTTTTATCTATAACCTCATTTCTAGTGATATTCTTTATTGCTGCTATTACCTTTGCTGATTCAGCTATCATCCACGGCCTGTTTATCATCTCCCTGCTTGTTGGATGAAGCCATGGTGAGTCTGTCTCCAGAAGCATGCTTTCCAGCGGTGTTTTTCCTGCCAGTCTCTGGTGCTTCTCGCTCTTGCAGATAATTGTTGCGAAAGAGACCCAGTAGTTCTGCTCTAAAGCATAGTTCAGATTGCTCTCGTTGCCGGAAAAGCAGTGCAGAACAACAGACTCTGCATTATTATCAGAGAGCAGTTTAAGGACGTTGTCAATGCAGGTACTGCTGCCTGGCTCGTTCCTGCTGTGAATCACCAGAGGCTTCTTCATCTCCTTGGCAAGCTTAATGAATCTAATAAACACGTCTTCAGCTCTTTTTTTCTTGTCATCAGGCACTTGTGTATAATCCAGGCCGCATTCGCCTATGCCTACTATTTTTTCTTTGTTGGACTTTATGAAATCTAAATATTTGTTTATTTCGTCGTCGCTATATTTGCCTACCCTCTCAGGATGCAGGCCAAGCGAAACAAAAACAAAGCCTTTGTTTTTTTCCTGCAATTCAAGTATCTTGTCCTTGTCCTTCATGTCAGCAACAGAACTAATAACTGCCTTCATCTTTTGCCTTGCTTCTGCTACGATGCTCTCAGGGTCTTTCATGTATTCCAGGTGGCAATGTATGTCTATCATAAAAAAGATTAAGATTGAAAATTTAAATGATTTCTATTCATTATCTATTCATTATATCCGTATTTGCCGATCAACGGCACAAAGACATAATAACCGAGCATGGTCTTCTTTAGCTCTTTATTTTTTTCTACCAGGAGCATCTCATCCTTTACCGGAATGACAAGCCTGCCCCCTTCTTTTAGCTGGTTTATCAGTGCCTCAGGTATGTCTGGCGCAGAGGCAGTTACGATTATCCGGTCATAAGGAGCTTCTTTTTCATAGCCTGTTGAACCATCATGCTTAACAACAGTGATATTCCTGTAGCCTTTTAGGTTACTAACTGAAAAATCAACAAGTTTCTTTATCCTTTCTGTTGTGATAACAGTTCCGTTGCCCACTATTTCAGCAAGCAGTGCTGCCTGATAACCAGAGCCTGTGCCTATTTCCAGTATTTTCTGGTTCTTTGTCGGACGAAGAGCCTCTGTCATCGCTGCAATTGTCAGTGGCTGGGAGATTGTCTGGTTTTCCGGTATTGGCAGTGGTATGTTGTCGTAGGCGTGCTCCCTATATCTTTCAAGGACAAAATTCTCTCTCGGGACCTTCCTGAAAGCCCTTATAATGTCAGGGGTTATCAGGAACCCCTCCTTTATAAGCAGATCTATCAGGTGCTCTTTCTTTTCTTTTAGATTCACCATACCACAAATAATTTTAACCAATTAAAATAATTAATACTTAAGGTATTTATGGCAACATTCGGGGAAATCATTGTAGGCATGATTTATGCTATAATCTCGTCTATAGTAAACACAACGATTGCTGTTCTTGGCGGGCTTTTCGAGCTTTTCAGAATCCTCAACGCAAATCTCGGCAGCCTTTCTCCGCTGGCGATTTTTATAGCAGTCTTGATACTCGGTCTTATAATATACGCGCTTTTCAGGATATTCAAGGGCCAGGCCAAGATATTCATCTTTGCTGTTGCTATTCTGGTCATCCTAACCCTGCTTGCACTAATAACTCTTTAATTTGGTAATTTCTGCGCATTACGCTTGTAATTGTTTTTCGGTTATTTTTAGGGATTTTTAATATTAGTTTAAGAATCTTTCACTATGAAAATAACAAGACAGGTGGTTTACGTGAGAATATCAAATCTAACAATGATAATGGTACTTGTTATATTACTCGTTATAACTGCTGTGTTGTATGCAGCAACGATCAACACGAATGAAAGTACAAACACTTCAGAAGAAACCACAACCACTACCTTAACTGAAGCAGAAAAAGGCATTGTCATATTCTATGCAGATGATGTATGGGGCGGATGGCTGGAAGATATATCCCAGGATTTAGTAGAACTGCACATAGAGAAGAACGTGGATCTAACTATCGGGGTTGTTCCAAGAGGTATGGATGATACTGAGATGACTGATTCTATGCTTAAATTACTGCAGGACTGGTATGCCAATCACAGCGATGTAATAGAAATATCCCAGCAAGGCTACAATCATAGCACTGAGGATTACACACCGGAGTACCTGAAGATGGGGCGCGACCTGTTCTACTCATGGGGCATACATCACTATTCCTGGGCACCGCCATATGGCAAGGTCGAGTGGAACACAACATTGTATTTAGAAGAGCTGGGATTCCATACTATTATAGATTCTGACTTCCTGCCAACAAGAGACGATACATCCGTGCTTATAGTAGGGGATGGCCTGTGGACTGACAAAGAGCCATTAATATCAGGAGAATTGAGATCAGCAGAGGATCTGATGGCTGAAGCAGATGATTACATAGAAGATAAAGGGTTTGCTGTTATTTCATATTACATACATGACTTTATCATAGAGGACACAGAAGAATTGTATGAAGATAAATTTGACCGATTCTCTGCTTTGCTGGATGCGTTCAAGAGCAGCGGATACCAGTTCATGACTGCTGAAGAGCTTTATCAGTCGTTGCTGTAAACTGTGATTATAAATGAATTCAAGGATATTACTCATAGTTTCAATTTTCACAGCTATTATTATGTTTGCAGCTGTGATCAGTGCTGTAAACTACGCGATGGAGATAAATAGGGAGGGCATAATTGAAACGGCAGATGAAGCAGAAAAAGGCATTGTCATATTCTATGCAGATGATGTATGGGGCGGATGGCTGGAAGATATAACCCAAGAGTTAGTAGAATTACATATAGAGAAAGAGATTGATCTAACAGTTGGTGTTATTCCGTGCGGTATGACTGATGATTCCAAGATGACTGATTCCATGATTCACTTACTGCAGAACTGGTATGCCAATCACAGTAATGTGATAGAGATATCGCAGCAAGGCTATAACCACACAACTGAAGACTATAGAATAGATTATATTAAAGAGGGTCGTGACCTGTTCTACTCATGGGGCATAAGGCATTATTCCTGGGCACCGCCATATGGCAAGGTCGAGTGGAACACAACACTGTATTTAGAAGAGCTAGGATTCCACACTATTATAGATTCTGACCCGTCTGATACAAGGGATGATACGTCTATATTAGTCTTGGGTCAGGGTCCTTGGGCTGACAAAGAGCCAGCATCAGCAGGGGAATTGAAATCAGCAGAGGAACTGATGAAAGAGGCAGATGCCTTCATAAAAGAGAGGGGCTTCGTTACTATTTCATATTATGTGCATGACTTTGTTGTAGAGGATACAGGAGAACTGAATGAAGAGAAGTTTGAAGAGTTTGCTGCTCTGCTGGATGCGTTCAAGAGCAGTGGTTATGTATTCATGACAATTGAGGAGTATTACCAGTCGCTGCTTATCTAACTGTCCTTACCCATACATGTTTTTCTTTTCTAAGCTCAGCTATATAGCCGTGGAACAGGGCTGTTATCAGGAACATCCAGTAACCAACAAGCCCGAGCTGTATAAATCTTGCCAGTCTAGGACGATGCTTCTCTAGCCTGATGCAGAGGTATGTTGCAGGCATAGCTAGCAGTATCCAGCCCACAACGATAGAGCCTACTATAAAAGAGAATTGAGGGAATCCCAGATAATTCACAAGGCCGATAATACCATTTTCCCATATGAACATCGATGTAATAGTGATTAATATTACAATGCCTGGCGTAAGCAGCCCAGCCCAGATTGCCTTGCCTTTGTTGAGGATTGACCCTACTGTCCAGGTCGTGAAAAACCCTATTGCCAGTATTCTTGTGAGAATCGGGAGCAGGTCCATGTTGATGTTAATCATATTCGCAATAAGCAGGGCAACTGCTCCCATTATAAGTGCAAACGGCAGTATCATGGAGCTTATCCAGAACGGGTAGCATGAGTTTACTGCTCGTCCGTATTCGAGCTTGCCCACTTTGCCTCTGTGTTTCCAGGTTACCTCAAGGCTTCCCCTTGCCCACCTGATTCTCTGGTTCCACAAAGCCTGCAGTGTCGTCGGCTCGTCAACCTTTGCATGGATGCTCGGGTCAAAATGAGCCTTTGACCTTGCTTCTGTTACAACCCGCCAGGTCACGTCAGTGTCTTCTGCCAGGGTGTCGTTATGATAATCACCTATTTTGTCCATTGTAGTCCTGCTGAAGATGCCGCAGCCGCCTGGTATAACATAATGTACACCAAGCACATTGAATCCCCTTCTCATCAGTTTCTGGCCAATAAGAAATTCAAAATCAATGAATTTGTTCAGCATGCTTTTGTTTTCTGAGAGCGCAATATAACCTGCAACTGCACCCACTCCGTTGTCAATAAAATGCCTTGCTGCGTTTTCAAGAGCATCCCTGCCCAGCTGCACATCAGCATCTATGAAAAACAGTATGTCACCGCTTGCGTATTTCTTCCCATCATTCAGGGCATAAGATTTGCCAGTGCCTCCCTTAACCCTGTCTATCAGGATTATATTTCCCTTATTATTGGGGTTTCTTAATTCCATGCCTATCTCAGGGTATATTATTCTCGAGGCGTATTTTTCCACTATCTTCTTTGTATTATCGCCTGAACCGTCGTTTACAATAATCATCTCTTTCTTGTCATCAGGATAAGTGGTTTGCAGGAATTTCTTTATGGTTCTCTCTATTACATTGTCCTCGTTGTATGCAGGGGTTATAAGGGATATCTTCGGTCTGTAGTTATCATCTAAAATGTACTGCCGGAACCTCAACCTATGGAAGCCTGAAAGGGCGATGAGTAATATGCCCAGGAAAAGAAGCGAGAAGGTAAACAGTATAATCCCGATTATTATAAGGTCTATCATAAAATCGCCTCCAGGCCCTTTTCTCCGCAGTTGAAAAGAAGGTCTATAGAGCTCATGAAGGGCTCGAATCCAGGATATACCTGGCTGTAAGGCTTTGGCTGGAAATCCTGATACTCAAGGCTTATGCCAGCTTCCCTGAATTTCTCTTCATCTAGATAATGCCGCCCGCCAGTGCCGGATATGTAGGAATCAGCACCAACAGCCTTCAGTATTTCGATGACAATGTCTGTTTTCTGCAGCGACAGGTCAATATCCAGCTCGCTTGACAAGACTATTTTTGTCTTGATTCCAAAAGCCTTTATCAAGAACTTGATTATTTGTATATTGAACTCGCTCAGGCAGAGTGTCTTGTTTTTGTATAAGTTTTCAAATCCTTTCCCATATTCCTTGTAGTAAGGCGCCTTGCAATAGTGATGACGAACCAAATTGATGTGCTTTTGCTTGAACCTGCTGTCAGCAAGCCTGACTTTGTTTATCCTTGAATCATTGTATTCCTTTGGAACCGGGATTGTGAGGAATCTCCACCCATTCTCGGTGCGGATTTTGTTTCTTGCATGGAAGTTATCCCTGCCCTTGCTGAATTTTGCATTATCAAATATCACGAAGACATCTGAAAACATCATCTTATGGAAGAATGCGGTGTAGGGAAGATAGTTAGGCTGGTGAATAGCTGCTTTCATACTATCACCGTGTCAGCTTATCATCCTTACAATCTTGAAAGCCTCTGCAGCTTTCCTGCTTATCTCAGAGCCCCTGACAACTGCCCTTGCCCTTACTTTATCTGCACCAAAGAAGTCTTTTATCAGCTGGCTCTGGAAGATTTCCCACACCTCAAGCTTCTTTTCAAGAAATTCAGATATGTCCTCATAATAGGTAACAGCTTCCAGCTCCCTGAACGGCTCATAACATAATATCCCTTTTACGCCTTCCTGCAGCGCAGCCAGTATGCCTGCCTGTGCAACATTCAGATGGTCCTGATGCCTGTCAGGATTGGATGGCAGGTATACCCTCTCTGGTTTTATTTCCTGTATGGTCTGCTTTATTACATTGTAGGATTCTTCCTTGCTGACCTCTGTATCAGGTAACCCTGCAAACCTGACAGAGTTAATGCCCAGCTTTTTAGAGGCTACCAGAACTTCCTTTTTCCGGACTTCTTTTAATTCTTCCTCTGTATAATCAGGATGCCTGCTCTTTTCCCCGAAACTGATTATCAGCAAGTGTACAGCATAGCCTTGCTTCTTCATCTTGAATATGGTGCCGCCCATGCCATGGGTCTCGTCATCAGGGTGAGGCGAGACTACCAGTATGCTCTTCATAGATGTAGATTCTTCACTCATAGGTCACACCGAAATAAACATACATCTAATTCCAGAGCAAATCCTTATAAAAATTTCCAAAAATTTCCCAAAATTTCCAGAATTTGTGATTGGCTTGTAATTGAGATGTAAGTTAGTAGCATAAAATGCATTTCACCCTGCTTGCCTTGCACTCTTTTTTTATCCGTTCTTTAAGGCGGTCGTAGTAATCGTTTCTTGTGAACAGTATCTCCTCATAACTCTTTACAAGATCTGGATAAAATCTTTCAAGCGTCTTCTTTATGAGTGTCCAGTTGCCGGATTTTATGTTTAGCTTGTCGAAATATATCATATCAGCTAGCGTGGAGAATCTTCTTATTGTCTCTTCTATGCCCTTGTCTGAAAGCATGGGAAGCATAGGACCAAAGAATACATAAGTTCTTACATTGTTTTCTCTCAGGACCCTCAATGCCTCTATCCTCTCGCCTACAGGAGATGCCTTGGGCTCGAAGCGCTTCCTTACCTCATCATCAAGGCTTGTTATCGTAAAACCGATTTCTATATCAGAGAATTTCTTTATTAGATCAAGGTCTCTGAGAACAAGGGATGATTTTGTCTGTATAGTTACAGGAAAATCATGTTTGGATAATATTTCGAGTATTCTTCTTGTAAGTTCGTATTTCTTCTCCAGGGGCTGGTACGGGTCGGTAACAGAGCTGATATAGACTGATCCCTTCTTGGCTGTTTTGAGCTCTTTTTCCAATACAGCTGGCGCGTTTGCCTTGGCATCGACGAACTCTCCCCATTCCTCCTTGTGCTTTGTATATCTTTTCATGAAGCGGGCATAGCAGTAGCTGCAGGCGTGCTGGCAGCCTGTATACGGGTTGATGCAGTAATCAAGTATTCCGCTCTTGTTCAAGAGCGATTTACATAATACTTCAGATGCTTTCATAATCCAATTAAGAAAGAAAATTATTTAGCTTCTATAATGACGGCATTAACAACGCCGTCCCTGCCTGGCCTGCTGGTTACCCTTGCTTTCCCTAGCTCTGTGTTTATAATCGTGCCCTTAGTTATTATGCTCCTTCTGACAAGCTGCGGATTGGCAGGGTTTTCCATAACAGAGATTATCTTTGTTTTCTGTGATTTGCTGCCTGATGTAACATTGGCTATATTGGCTGACAAAGCCAGCAGTTTTCTCGAGCCACCCTTTGTTCGGAGCTTAACGACCTTCTTCTCCCCAAGGTGCGTTGGAGAGTAGTCACGCCCTCGCTGGTACTTCTTTCTCTTCCTTAGCTTCTTCCTAAGTTTGCCTGTTGGCTTTCTCTTTGAACGCAACTGCCATTTTGTCATTGAAAAACCCCTCAATATATTTACTGTCAAAAGATTTAAACAACTATTTAAGTCTATTTAGCTTATAATAGATTTGAATTGTTTAGTTTGAAGGGAATTTTTTATGGAAAGACCAATAGACGTTTTGAACAACGCCAAAGGAAAGAGGGTTTTGATAAAACTGAAGAGAGGTACAGAGATCGCAGGAATTTTACAGGCCATGGATTTGCATCTTAACATGTGGCTTGAGGACGCAGAGCAGACAACAGACGAGAGCAAAACAAAGCTCGGAACCATACTTGTTCGCGGAGATAACATCCTCTACGTTTCTCCTGAAAAGGGAGAGTAAAAAGGGCATTTCTGATTTCATATGGAAATCGTATGAAATTTAGACATTCCCTTTTACAAAGGTGTTTGTATGGGAAAGGGGACTCCATCCTTTGGAAGGCATCAGAGAATAACGCATATCCGTTGCAGGAGATGCGGTAGGCATACCTATCACATACAGAAGAAGCACTGCAGCGCATGCGGCTATCCAAGAAGCAAGATCAGGAAGGAAGCCTGGCGATGGAAGAGCTGGAACAGGAAGAAAAGAGAAGACCTCAAGATAAAACACATGAAGGTCAAGACAGCCCGCATGGGCAAGAAGAAGAAATAAAATTTCTTAATTCTTTCTACTAATTATAATTATGAGAGAGCTTTGGAAAATATTCTTCTGTGGATTCGTGGCACTGATTGTGTCGGTATTTATTTATCTCAATATAAAAGATATACTGCCGTTTCCTATAATTATTTTACTTGCCATCTTCGTTCTCGTCTACGCAGGAGCAACGCATCTGGTCAAGTACTGATACTGGCAACTTTTATAAATTAGCATTACAATAAGAATCTAAAGGGCCCGTAGCTCAGTCTGGTTAGAGCGCCTGAGAATAAAAATTCGGTGAACCTCTTAATCCAGAAAGAAGGTTTTTGATTGACCTTTTTTCTAAAAAGGTCAGCAGGATGTCGCGCGTTCAAATCGCGTCGGGCCCATTTCTAATCGGAAATATAGAAATCAGATGTCTTGATTATCGCTATGGCTTCCTTATATCGTGCGTGTTTTAGTCTATACTTAATAGTGTTTTCTGTTGTATTATTAGGGTAAATACCCACGTCACTCAAGCATGACATCAATAAATCCTGGCATAAAGTGCAGCTTTCGTTGCCAGTCCTGCTCAATACTATAGTCCTGTCTTTTTCTATTATGCCTATGTCAGAAGTCTCCCCAGGGAAAGTAATTCTCTGCATATTATTCACCTACTTTATTCTCTTTCTGCTTCTGGAAGATAATAGCATTTTCTGTTGTCTCTAAAGCCCATACAAATCGGAAGATAAAGTGTTATGTTAATCTCGCGGTGGTCTATTTCATCCATGTTTGGTAGCCTTGGTTTAGGATGTCCAGGCGAACCGCAGATGTATCGGGTTCCGTCACGTATAGCCTGTTCACATAGGTATTCACATCGTTCAGAGCCGCATTCTTTGGCCTGTTGCTTTAAATGTGTAGCGAAACTCTGCTCTGTTGGGTTAGCTAGTCTATCTAAATTAATTTCTGGTATTTTATATTCGGTTATCATTAATATCAACCCTAATAGATAATAGAAAAGTTCTTAAAGTAAATCTAATAATGCAGAGGCTACATGACCCTGCTGCCGTTTTTTACCTGCTTGCCGGGTTCTAGTATTGTGCCGTCTTCTGCAGCCAGAAGCATGCCCTCGCTCTTCACGCCGCGCATCTCCTTGCTTTCAAGGTTGCAGACGACTATTACCTGTTTTTTCAGCAGCTCTTCTGGCTTGTAGATGCCTTTCAGGCCAGCTACTAACTGTCGCTTCTCTTCGCCAAGATCGACCTGCAAAACTAACAGCTTGTCAGCGTCAGGGTGATCATCTACATTGGTTATTGTTCCGATTCTTAAATCCACTTTCTGGAACTCCTTGAACGGTATCATGTTATCAGCCAGGTTTATTTTCTCAATCGGCTCTGCCTCTTTTCTAATATCAGCTTCTATATTCTTAAATAGCATTATTGCTTTTATCTTTTCCCCTGCTTTTACTTTTGCATCAAGCGATGGTTTAATACCAAGGGCCTTTAACGCCTTTTCTGCTGAGGATGGTATGAACGGATAAAGCAGCGATGATACAGCGGCTATTAGCTGTGCTGCATTAAAAAGTGTCTTCTCACATAACTTCTTGTTGCTCTTAACTGTCGCCCAGGGCTTGTTCTGCTGGAAATAGTTATTGCCCTCGCCTGACAGGGATATTGCTGCCTCCAGTGCCTCGTTTAGTCTGAATTCACTTAATTTCTTCTTGTATTCATTGGTTTTTTCCTTTATCAGCTCTGATATTTCATTATCTAACTCTGATTTAGGCACTTTGCCTGAGAAGTTTTTCTCTATAAAAGACGTAACCCTGTAGAAAAGATTGCTGTAGTTAGAGACCAATTCCTCATTCACCCTCTCTACTAGCTGCTGCTCTGAAAAATCACCATCATTGAAAGGAGAGACGTTCCTGATAAGGTAGTACCTGAACTGGTCAATGCCGTATTTCTCCACCATGCTGTCTGGGTTTATCACATTGCCAAGGGATTTTGATATCTTGTTGCCATTTATGGTTATGTAGCCATGGACAAACAATGCCTTCGGCAGCTGCAAGCCCGCAGACAGCAGAATAGCAGGCCAGTATACTGCATGAAATCTCAGGATGCCTTTGCCAATAACATGGACATCAGCAGGCCACCAGCGCTTGTATAGCCGCTCGTCTTTGCCAAAGCCTACAGCTGTCTGATATACGTTCAGGGCATCAAACCAGACATACATTATCTGGGAATCGTCGCCTGGCACAGGAACGCCCCAGCCCTTTGCACGCTTTCTTGAGCGGGAGATGGAGAAATCCTCAAGCCCGCCTTTTACCAGGCTCAGCACCTCATTCTTCCTTGACTCCGGCACTATTTTCAGCTTATCGCTTTCTATCAGTTCCTCTAACTGCTTTTGATAATTAGACAGGCGGAAGAAATAATTCTCTTCTTCGATTAAGTCAGGCGCTTTGTTATGCTCAAGGCACCTGCCATCGACAAGTTCGCTTTCTGTCAGGAATGCCTCGCAGCCAATGCAGTACAATCCTTTGTACATCTTCTTGTAGATGTCCTTGCTGCAGAGCTTCCAGAGCTTTTGCGAGCCTGCAACGTGCTCTTTGCTGGATGATCTCATAAAGCTGTTGAATGACAGATCAAGTAACTTCATGGTTGTTTTGAATTTGCCTGAGTACTTGTCGCAGAGCTGTTTGATGCTGATGCCTTCTTCCTCAGCTGCCTGGACATTCTTCAGGCTGTTCTCGTCAGCGCCTGTTGTTAAGAATGCATTTTCTTTAAGCAGCTCATGGAACCGTTTTATAGTATCGGTCTGCACGAATTCCAGTGCATGGCCTATGTGTGGCTCTGAGTTCACATAAGGAATCGCAGTTGTTATGTAAAATTTTTCTTTTAGCTTAACCACCGTTTCACCTGTAATAGATATGGAAGAGTATTTAAAAATAGTTTATTCTAGTCCTTCACTAGGAACCTGTCGAGGTGTTTTCTTGCCTTTTCCTTTCTTGACTGGTGCTCTCGCAGGAATTTCTCTACTTTGTCAGCAAGCAGATTCTTGACCTCACCGCTTGTTATTGCCCCGCTCCTGTAGCCAGAGAAGATCTCCTTTATCTTCTCGTCATCATCTTCGAACAGATAATATAAGTACTGGCAGGCTGTATCGACTTCAGGCCTTCCGCCGCTTTTCCTGTGCTCTTCAAGGCTGCCAGCCCCGCCGCTGAATGATTTCATTATCTTTTTTCTTGCCTCTTTCGGCGAGTCTGTAGTAAAGATAGCTGAGTTGGGCTTTGACGCACTCATCTTGCTGTCAGGCCCTTCTAGTCCAGGCAAAAACATGCTGTGGATCTGCGCTGGCTTGTAATAGCCAAGCCTGTCAGCTACATCACGAGATATTCGCCAGTATGGGTCCTGGTCAATAGCAGCAGGAATTAATACAGGCACCTTCTTTTTCTTTAGCTCGCTTGGTAAGAAGCATGGTGCAGCCTGCATTGCTGGAAAGAATGACATTCCTATGTTGGTGCTGTTTTCAAAGCCGAATACTGCTTTGGCTGTTGAGAACGTGGTCAGCTTGGCAACCCTTATCGCAATCTTATACAGTGTTTTTGCGTAATCAGTATTCAGAAACAGCTTTGTTCTGTCTGAATCAAAGCCCACAGCTATTATGTCAAGTGCGTTTTCCATGGAGAATTTGCGTGTATCCTCTAACGAGAGCTCGTCATCATGCAGGAACTTCTCGTCATCTGTTAGCTGGAAGTATAGCTCTGCATCAAATTTGTCCTGCAGCCACTTGGTGAATATCCATGGCATAAGATGGCCGAGATGCGTGTCGCCTGAAGGCCCGCGGCCTGTATAAAGAACGAATTTCTCGCCTTTCTCGTATTTATCCAGTATCCAGTCCATGTCCCTATGCGAGAAGAAAAGCTTTCGCCTGAGCATTAGATGCAGCTCTCCTGCATTCTTTTCTATCCTCTTTAATATGCCTTCAGTCAGGTGCTTTGTGCCGAACTGTTTTACCAGCTTGTCATAGTCTATGTGGCCTGATACCTCCCATGGCGTTACCTTCATCATGATATCACTTATTATTTATTTTCCAGGCTTAAATTTTCCATCTTGTTGGTTTCTGGCCCCAGATGTACCAGTATTCTGACATTCTTTTTTTCTCCCGCTTTATGTTTGCCTTTATCTTCAGTTCTTTGAAAATATTATTTATATTATTCCTGCTGCAGAGGCAGTCAGAGCCTGTTATGCCGAAGCTCTTGCCAAAGGTCAGGAAGGAGAAATAGCCACCTGGCTTCAGGAATCCAAACAGCTTTTTCAGCGTATTTTTCGGGTTGTCTAAGTGGCTGAGAACGCCGACAGCCACTATTGCATCGAATGAATTCTTTTCAAAAGGCGCAAGCCCCCTTTCCTTTATGAATATGACGTTACTGAGCTTCATGGCTTTATCTATTTTACTGACAGCCCTGGTCAGCTGCTTTTTGCTGAGGTCAACAGCGATTACTGTGTTGCCTCTCCTGGCAAGCTCCAGGGTGGTTATGCCTGAACCGCAGCCGAAATCAAGTACATGGCCCTTCTTTATTTTCAGCTTACTGATAACCTTCCTTACTTCCTGCCGCCCGTACCATATTGGAAACAGCCTGTCCCACAAGAAGGAGATTTTGTCGAAAAACTTCTCTATGAACCTCTTGTCGGTCTGAAGCATTATCATTACATAGAGCGGGATGCCAAATGAAATCAGGAGCAGGCTCATTGCAAATATCGACAAGGAGCCTGGCTGCGTTATCCATACTGACAACAGGGACAGGTTAAACAGTATTATCAGCACAGGTCCGACTTTGCCGAAAGGCGCAGTGAAGTACCTCTTTATCCCTGGTTTCTTTAGCCGGAGCTTGGTGACAGCAAGAAGCATAAAGGAGTAGGTTATTATTACAAGGGGCACAAGCAGTTTCAGCAGGAAGCCGTAGTTTGCAAAGGCAGCTATTGTTATTACGGACGTTACAATGGTCTGGAATATTATGGCGTTATAGGGAGTTTTGTATTTTTTATGTATCTTATGGAAGCCTGGTATCATAACCTTGTCCCGGGACATTGCAAACAGCAGCCTTGGCGAGGCTATTATCCATGTGGCAGCTGTTCCTATCAGCGGTATGAATATTATTATTGCAAATGTCTTTGAGAACTCAGAGCCGAAGATATGGGCGGCTAGCGTGACTAGAGGCGCCGTGCCAGACTGACTAACAAGGCCCAGGTATACAAAAACCAGTGCAATGCTTATTAGCGCTATTATCACAGTTGCAGTTACAAGTACTCTAGGAAGAACCCTTCTTGCATCTTTTACCTCCTCTGCGAGGTATATCGAGCTCTCCCAGCCGAAGAAGGTTTCTGATATGATGTACATTGCCAGGAATATCATAAGCGGGGAGATAACAAACGGTGAGAAATTTGTCAGGTCAACAAAAAAAGAACCTGGCAATATCAGTATCAGTAGCGTTGCAACGGTCATTATCCCGAAGAATAAAAGCAGCCTTGCGCTGTTCTTTATCCCCATATAGCTGACTGCGTTGAAGAAAACTATGGCTGAGACAGAAGCAGCAGCATAGAAAAGCATTGAACTGGAAGGGAATAAGTAAAGCAGAGAGCCTACGATAAGCATTGCTATTGTTATGTTGGCGATTATCCACGACAGCCAACCCACCATAAAGGACGGAAACTTGCCGAATATCTTCGTGTACTCATATATGCCGCCTGACTTGGGAAACATCGAGACAAGCTCTGCAAAGTAGCATGCTATCAGCACTGCGATAAAAGACATCGCCATCCATGAGAGTATAGAAGCAGGGCCCGCGTACAGGGCACCAAGCGCAGGCAGGAAGAATATGCCTGTTCCAAGAATCGCGTTTATGACTATGAACATCAGGGTCTTTTTGCCAATGGCTTTCCTCAGTCCCATAACTCTATTTATAGTGTTTATATTAATTTATTGTTTTTCACGTGGTGCCGAGGAAGAATATCGAAGCCAGGTAGATGAGATATATAATCATCAGGATTGCTCCTTGGGTCAGGCCAAACTTCTCCCTTCTGGCCATTAGAAGGAACACTATATTGGTCAGCAGCAGGAATATTATGCTGGTTTTGACAATAGGGTCGAGTACTATTACGGATATAACTGCTCCTATGCCAAGTATAAGCGCTAAGTTCGCTACTAACGAGCCGATTATGTTCCCTATTGCCAGTTCTATATTCATCTTCTTGATTGCTGCAATGCAGACAGCAGCCTCTGGCAGGGTTGTGCCTATTGGCAGTATTGTCGCGCCTATCAGGCTTTCATATATATTAAAGAAATTCGCCAATGCTATTGCTGCGTCAGTAACTATCCGTGCACTTATAATGATTATCGTGATTCCTGCTATTATAATCAATATGCAGTTCACCACCTGTAGTGTGATAAGCCGCGGTTCCTCTTTTCTTCCTATAGGAAAGCCCTCCTTTACAATGGAAGAGGAAAATAAATAGAAAATAAATAGTGCAAATACGCCGAATGTAAGGCCTATGGTACCCAGGGCCAGGGCAAGTACAGCAATGACGGATGTTATGAGAATTGCGTGCATTATCCTTTCAAAGTCCTTGCCAGCTATTATGAACGAACCAAAGAGGGTCATCAGGGCAAAGACAAAGGCCAGGTCTGATATGTTGGCACCAAACAGGGTTGCAACGCCAAGTATGCCCTCTCCTTTTAAGCCGGACATGACAGTAACAGCAAATTCTGGCAGGGAGGTTGCAACAGCCAAAAAGATAAAGCCTACTGTCAGGTTGCTTATACCTGTAAGCTGGGAGAGCTTAACTGACCTGTCTATAACGATGTCGCTGGATTTCACAAGTATAATTAATCCTATTGCCAGTAAGAAAATTTCCAGTATCATCTTTAATTGCCTTTCATAAACTCAGGATTCTATAAGCTCGATATGGTTGAAAGCCATTGAAAGGGTTCTGCTTTCAAGGTTTTTGTCTATTTTATTCGGATCCCAGAAATCCGATTCGAAAACTATTCTGAGCCTGCCTGATTTCAGCAGCTCAGGCGGTATGCAGACGCTCTTCTTTATCTGCCCTTCTGATACAAAGCTGTCTATTTCCGTGTCATTTGCAACTATTTTTATTGTGCTGCCTGCTATTGCATCAGGCACAAATATTTTCATGTCAAGCCTGTAGGACCTGTTTGGAGAGACGTTGAAGGCTATGGTCGGATGCTCCCTGTCTTTTCCGCCCCATCTGAAGCCCTTTTCAGAGGCATGCCACCCAGTAACAAGGAGCTCGTCCTCTTTCTTTGACCTGTTCATCGTAATCCTTGTATTCGGAAGGCAGCACGGCTCACTCATCAGATTCTGCAACTCATCGAATTCCCTTTTTATGCTGTCCAACAGTGCAGCAAGCTTCTCTGTTTTTTCCTCCAGTTCCCTGCATCGTTTTTCGGCATTCATATCTAACAACTTCTAACAACTGTTAATATTCTTTCGTCTGGATAGAATATAAAAATTTCTGATTAATGGCTATTTTCTGAATCTTTTCTTTGATTCCCTGATTCTCTTCTGCAGCTCTTCACTATCCTTTATTGATTTGTTCAGCCGGTCGTCAAGTTTCTGATACCGTGCACTGCTTTTTCTTGGCAGCACCCTTACCAGTATGATGAAAAGCAGGATTATTATGCCTATATAGAAGAGATTGTTGCTTAGGATGGCACTCAGCAGCGATTCCGCCTCAGTAACATTCAGTATCCCTTCCTTTGTAAACGTGACCTTTTTATCGTAATACACAGCTCCCCTGATTACATATCTGCCTGGCCTATCTGGTGTAAAATAAGTTGTAAGGTTTGTAGTTTCTTCTACTGGAACCAGTAATTCTTCGCTCTCCAGAACAGCCATAATCTCATCGCCAAGATAGACCTCGCCCTTGTACTTGGCAGATGTAGGCAGTTCGCCGATATTCTTGAATAGTGCGTCAATCTTTACAACCTCGCCAACAGTTGCCCAGACCTTTTTTATAAGCCCTATAAACTCTCCCTTTATGCTAAGCGAGCCCCTGGCCATCAGGTCGAATGTGAGAACTTCTTCATGAATAATTTCGCCTCCGGCAGAGACAGTAACGTTTGCCCAGTACTGGCCAATGCTCATGTTATCAGAGGATATTGAAAACTCGTGCGTTTCTGTGGTTGTTGGCAGGACCTCGCTGCCAATAAGCTCCACAGACTTTACAATCTCTGTCATGTCCCTGTTCCAGATATCTACATAAACAAGCGGGGAGACTCTAACGTTGCCACGATTCTCGCCAGTAACAGTGAGCTCTATTGGATAACCTTCTTCTGTATCCTTTATTGTTATACCTTGCACAACGTAATCCAGGATCTGATCGCCTGTTATGCCTATTGATGCCTTCAGCTTGGCGCCAGTAATTATAGTTGTTCCTGTCTGCTCTGGGTTGGTTATGTTGCCTATTGGTGTTGTATCGACATTAATATAGCTGCTGTATGTTCCAGTTGGCATATCAGCTGGCGGTTGTACAATAACCCTGAATTCGTAGAAAGAATTCGGAGGCACTGTAAAAGACTCAATAGCCATGGTTACTATCTGGCCAGATGTAAGTATGATTGTATCTGCCAGCTTGGGGGCAAAAATCAGCCAGTCAACTATCTGGCCTTCTGCTGTTAAATCAACTAAAAGCGAAAACTCGTTTGGGTTCGTCACCCTTATAGTGGCTTCGCCATAACCCCCTCTCAGAACATTGGAAATGTTTATCTGGGATGGAGAGACACCTATACCAATGGCATGAGCAGTGCTTACAAGGCATAGAAAGGACAATATTGTAATAATAGCAAGTTTTCCTAACAAAGATTTCACCTGACAGTTATTAATTATCAGGCTTTCTATATTAATCTTTCTGATATTATTTAGACGGTATCATACTGTAAAAACTAACGAATTAAGATACAGAAATAAAAACTATTACTCATCGATTTTTACTGTAACCCTTGTAGTTCCTGTACATACCCCTGAAACACCAGAGCTAGGTACGCGCAGCGTGAAGTAAAGGGTATCCTGCTGAATAGTGTCCTGGGTATCTGGGGGGTTAGTATAAGCCTGTGTCCAGTCATTGTAATCAGTGCCTCCAGGACCTGCTGTGAGCGGGACCATAGTATTGTCCCATATGGCAGTTGCAGTCTTGTTGTATTTTATACCCTCAGTGGAGCCCTCATCTGTCTGTATAGAACCAAGTGCGCAGTCGAGATACCCAACTCCAGCCCCGGTGGTGTTTGTCTCAGCCAGGTTAAGGTCTATTATCTGGTTGCACCAGTTCTCGACAGTTACTGATTGATTCTTCTCTTCTCCAAGTGCTGCTGCACCGAAGTCTAAGGTATTCTCGACAACATTCAGACCAAGATGCGTGTTCACGTTATAATCATCCTTCTCGGAGCTGTTGAAATTGCCGGATGTGTCGTTTATTGACATGTTTACATTCCAGGTGCCTGTACCAGGTGTTATGAAGAACCTGGTTGTGAAATTGCAGCTTACATCTATATCTGTTCCAGAGCCGCTTCCCCAGGTACAGTCAGTTCCCCTGAATGAGCTGCTGCCGTTTGAATAATGAGTATTCAGGTCGTCGTCATCACGGCGGTCTGCAGAATCTTGCCATAGTGTTACATTCAATCCGCTCTGGTCTATGTCGTCGTATCCGTTCTGGTCAGTTATGGTAGCGTAACAGCGTATGGTTGTATTGATTCCTGCTACTGGTGTAAGTGTAGCAGGGTCGCACGTTATCGTGCCTATAGATGGCGCAACGCTGGATATGTCAACAGTTGTGGTAAGGTTGTCATTGTAAACATCTGCCAGTACCATTGGTGATAACAGCAACAGCGCTATCATGGCTACCAGTAATGTAACTGAAGCAAGTGCAATAGCACCTACGAATCCTTTGTTCATATGTTCCCTCCGTTTACAAATATAATACCAAGCGACCCATATATAAAGATTTCTGTTGCTCAAAAAGCTTATTAAGGGCCTTGATATTTTAGTTCGTCGAAGAGAATCATTCTGGAAAAAGGCAGAAAGGAAAGCCTTAAAAAGATTTTTTCTTTATAAATATTGGGAAGGGTGTGGTTGGTTAGGAGATGTTCCCTCCATTAATCTACTTTCTACCCTTCCTGTTCTTCTAATTACTAAAGGGATTCTTCAGTATATCCCTGATTTTTCTTGTTTTCTTGTCAGTTCTTTCTTTTTCTGGCAGCTCCTGCTTTCTAAGAGCCTCTTCTCTTATCACTCTTAGGTCTGTCATGACAGACTGGTTTCTTGATGTTCTTGTATTAAATTTAAATTTCCAGTATGCAAGAACAGCAGCAATAACTGCTATTATCAGAAGATACTGGCCAGGGGAATCAATAGCAAAGCCTGTTACTGGTGCCTGTTTAGGAATGCCTAGATTTATTACAAATGAGGCTGTGGCGCTCACGCTGCTCTCTGCCTTAACAGTGGCATAATACTGATTCTTGCAGTTTCCGCAGTCATCTACCAGAAGGCTCATAGATATTACAGCTTCCTCGCCACTACCAAGTTTTTCTATCCTATTCTTGCTCAGGTTATACCATCTCGTTGGTATATTCTCTATAATAATGTCTATATCCTCTAAATCAACTTGGCCGTTGTTTTTGACAGTAATTTCCAGGGATGACGCTGAACCCATATCAAGGCTGATGCTGCCCGGCACTGTCAAAGCCAGTGATTTTTTCTTTACCACGCTAAAGGTTAATGTTTTCATTGCAGGGATGTAGGCGTTTTTTCCTGCCTCCAGTGTCAGGTAATGCTCTCCCTCGGTGTCCGGGGCCTTGAATATTATGGTGAACCTGCCAGACTGATCTGATACAACAGAACCAGATGCTGTGCCTGTATAATTTATCTTAACGTTGCCTATTATGTTGTCTTTATTATCCAAGGTCTTTCCGGTCAGGATGATGTCATCACCAGCATAATACTCTTCCAATGAAGCGTCTATTTTCAGGGAGCCTGTCTCGCCTACTGAAAAAGCAGAAAGCGAGTTCAAAGTAAACGATATCAGGTTCTTTACCTCGTCTATATCTGCTCCTATCTTTTTCCATTCCCCGCTGCATAACCTCTGGAAGAAGTTCCAGTTGTCACACTTGTAGACAAATATCTCATTCTCATTAACAAAATCTGAATCCTGGTAGGGTATTACAATGTATATATTATTGAACGGTAGGTTGAATTCCAGGAAAAATTTCTTTGTATCGTCAGAGAAGGAATCGTATCTTATAACATTATTGGTAATACTGAACAGGTCTTCAGAGCCTGATATAACTACGTCTGACAGCCTTGCCCTCATATCAGGGAATAAAAGCTCGACCTCGTACTCTCCTGGCAGAACCTCTGCCTGATAATTACCGCTGCTGTCTGTCAGTATGATTTCCTCTATGTTGTTGCCCTTAAGCCTTATTTCTGCTTTTACAGCTGAATTGTCTGCATTGACCACATTGCCTTCGAACAACAGAACAGACTGCATTTCAAGAGTGGCCTTTCTCGTAACATCGTCATAGGTAGCAAATATATCGAGCTGGTATTTATCATTGCTTGGGGTAAGCTCAGGCACGTTAATCGTAAGTACCCAGTGGCTGGGGTCAATGTATTTTACATTCCTTATTGCTAGTGTACCGTCTAGTTCAGCTGCAAAATTAATCACACTTGAAGGTCCGAGAGGCACTGATTTGTACAACAGGTTTACTGTTACATTGATGTCAGTAGCATCTGTCAGCCTGTATGTATTAAGCGGGGACGGGTCTGTTATCTTTACAGAAAGCAGCTCCTTGACATTTGCATAGTCATATTTTGTTATTGCAACGCTATAGCTGCCATAGCTTGCATTTACCTTGAGGTTCTTCATTCCAAAAGAGCTGAAGCTATCAGGTATCTTTGCTATTATTCTCCAGTAATCGGTCCCGTACTTTGCTTCCACTATATCCAGTTCCTCGCCAAGGAAGACTTTAAACGACGTTCTGGTATTCGATGTTATCATTGCGCCGTTAAGCCTGAAGTCAGCGAAGATTGTTATCGTGTCTCTTGGATAGAGTACACTGTAAGACGGCGACGAAGGGAGCAACGACAGCTGCAGCCTGTTTACAGTCATGTTCTTTGTTTCGAACTCAGCACCGCACTGCATTATGACAGCATAGACACCAGCTTCGATGTCGTTTGGTAGCAGCATATAACTGTTGAACACACTGCCTATCTTTTCCAGTTCTATCGGAGGGTATGACCCTATCTGTGCAGTTGCTATGCTGTTGCAGGTGAAGTTGCATGTTATGTTGATATAATCCCTTGTGAGAAAGACGTCATTGCCTATCCAGAATTCTTCCGGATACAGAGTACAGTCTGCGGCTAATACAGCAGTTGGCAGAAGCGCAAGAACAAAAATTAATATTTTTTTCATCATATCACCTAAACCTGTCAAGCAGCCTGCTCAGGAATGCAAATCTTGGCGGCTCATATTTTTCGTTAAGCAGATGCGCAGCCAGCCTTTTGAACTCTATTGCTGCTTTGCTGCTGGGCTCATAATCCAGCAGCGGTATCTTCTCAAAAAGGCTCTTTCTGACAGCATGATCCTCTGGTACCTTTCCCATTATAGAAACCTCAGCCATTGTTATCATATCTTCGTCTGACAGTTCGTAACGGTCTTCTTCATAGCGATTAATAACTATACCGAGTACGCGCTTTTTCTTTTCCTTTGCAAGATGGATTACTTTTACAGCATTTGCCATTGTCTGGATCTCAGGCGTGGCTATGACCAGTATCTCGTCGCAGGCATCCATGACTGCCAGGGAATCTGAACTCAGGCCAGGCGGGGAATCTATCAAAATAATACCATCCAGGTCCTTTACAATATTCTTCAACCGCCTCATATTCGTGTCTATACTGCCTATGGAGATAGAAGACGGGACTATCTTCAAGCCGCGGTGCTCGTATATTGCATTTTCTATTCTGGCCTTGCCTGACAAAACATCCTGAAGTGTCTTGGGGAAGGAGTATAAACCCAGCTGAAGCCCGAGATTAGAGGCAGTTACATCCGCATCAATTAAAGTGACCTTTTTATTGAACTTGCTCATGGCAATACCAAGGTTTACAGTGGAAACTGTCTTTCCTACACCGCCTTTGCCGGATACGATTCCTATTATCCTCTTCATTTCAGCCACCATAAAATCCTCCTCATCCCGAGCTTGGTCTCCTCGTCCTTGCAGTCGATTATTCCGAATGATTTCAGCTTGTAGCAATGAGAATTTGCAGTGCTCCATGAAATGCCGATCTTCTTGGCTATTTCATAGGTCGAGAGGCTTTTCTCCTTCTTGAGAATATCCCGGATTAGTCTATCTACCTTGTTTTCCACGGTGTCCCCTCCTAGATATATTTAGATATCCCTATATAAATACTTTGTCATATAGCTATGCTTATATATCGAGGTATCGACAGGTATCATGATAATGAAGGCAATGATGACAGGATTACTCAACTACGGTCAGGTTTACTATGTTGCTGCAGCTTTCGCCGTATTTGTTGCTCGCCAGGAAGACCGTGTACTTCGTTCCTGTAAAAGCAGGGTCCGGCGTTAATGTTACAATACCGTTCTTTATCTCTATTTTTATATAACTCGGCTGGAGTGCCCTATATACAAGGCCTTCGCCGGAGAAGAAATTATTCAGGTTTATGCCAGACAGGCTTTCCCCTTTCTTCCACGACTGGTCAGGAATGTTCTTTGTAAGCAGCGGCTGCTTCTTTGTTTTTAAGAGCTTTATCACAGGCTTTTCCTTGATAACAATCTTCTCAGATGTCGTGAGTATGTTTACTATATTCCGCGATTCTATCAGAAGGCTCTTGATATCAGAAAGCGAGGGTTCGTGGCCAGAATACCCCATCCTTGACAAGGTCTTCAGGAATTTTATTACATTGTCCTTTTCCCTGATTTTTGCCTTTTCAATCTCCCTTATAAGTTCATCATAGGTAAACCTGTAGTTTATTTTGTAGAAATCAGCAAAGAATTTTCTCACCAGTAAAGTAAATTCTTTAAAAATGCCTTTTTTGTTTTCGTTGTTGATTTTTCCCTGGAATGTTATCAGGTTGTCAAAAAAGAAATTCTTCAAAACAAGCAGCGGATCCTTCTCTTTCTTTTTATGCCTATGCAATGCCTGGAGAAAGCCTTTGTTTACCCTGCTGTACCGGAACAGATAGATGTATAACCAGACTAATACTGCAGCTAACAGAAGCAGCAGCAGGATGAACTCAATACTGGTTCCAAAGAAGCCTATAGCCATTTTATCATTTATAATTTGTTTCCTGTTATTTAAAAAACTCTTTTTATGATTCTGGGATACCGTCTAAATAACGATGGTTATCCGTTGATAACCATCGTTAATGGGCTATTGACAATAGTCAATAGTCCTTATTTAGACGGTATCTGATTCTGCCTATACAAAAGAAATTTTATATAACCAGAATAATAAGATTATAGTAGTATAGGGTGTTCTAAGAGATGAAAAGAATAGAGCCTGGTATTATTAAAAAATTCAGTGAAAATATACGTGATGCCAAGAACGAGATAGCAAAGGTAATTGTTGGCCAGGAGGAGGTTGTAGACGCTTTACTAAGGGGCCTTGTATGCAATGGCCACTGCCTTGTAGAAGGTGTTCCTGGTGTTGCAAAAACCCTGTTAATAAAAACACTGGCAAGGATAAGCGGCTGCTCCTTCAGCAGAATCCAGTTTACTGTCGACCTTATGCCGAGCGATATAATAGGCTTCACTGCGTATGATGCAAGAAGCGGATTCTACATTGTCAAGGGCCCGATATTTTCCAATTTTGTTATTGCTGACGAGATAAACAGGGCCTCGCCAAAGACCCAGTCAGCAACGCTAGAGGCAATGCAGGAGAGGCAGGTAACCATAGGCAAGGATACCTTTCAGCTGTTCAGCCCGTTCTTTGTCATGGCCTCCCAGAATCCAATAGAGTCGCTAGGCGTTTATCCATTGCCGGTTGCGCAGTCTGACAGGTTTCTATTCAAGATATACATCTCCTATCCAAAACCAGAAGAGGAGAGGATTGTTCTGAAACAAAACATAACGCTGAAGAAGTTTGACGACTACGACATCAAAAAAGTTCTTACGCCGGAAAGGATTATAGAAATGCAGGATATTGTCAAGGATGTCTACATGAGCAAGGAGATAGAGGATTACATCATAAAGCTGGTTGATGCAACCAGGAACCCTAAAAAATACGGGATAGAACTGGGTAAATACGTAGAGTACGGGGGTTCGCCAAGAATGTCCATCGGCCTGTTTATAGGATCCAAGGCTGATGCACTGATGAAAGGCGAGAATTTCGTAACGCCTCAGTGCGTCAAGGATGTTGCACACGATGTAATGAGGCACAGGATCATCCTGAATTACGAGGGCGAGGCAGAGGACATAAAGACCGATGAAATAATAAAAGAGATAATATCAAAGGTCCCTGTGCCTTAGTTTTGTTTTTGCTTAGCAGTTAAAGGTAATACAATGGAGTTTGAAATCAACCTTAAACCCAAAATCAAAAAGTTTGAATTATTTACAAAAAGGGTAATGGAAACCAGTTTTATCGGCGGGTATCAGAGTGCATTCAAAGGCGTTGGGCTTGAGTTTGCAGGCCACAGGGAGTATACGCCCAACGACGATGCAAGGCTTATAGACTGGAGGGCATCCATAAGATCAAACAAGCTCCTGATAAAAGAATTCGTGGAAGAAAGAAACCTGAACGTATTCTTCCTGGTAGATGTCAGCTCCAGCATGGTTTTCGGGTCAACTGAAAAATTAAAAAACGAATACGCTGCTGAACTTGCTGTTTCCCTGTGCTACGCCATAATAGAAGCTGGCGACAGTGTGGGTTTTGCACTCTTTTCAGACAAGCTAGTGAAGAAATCCAAGCCAGAGATGGGGATGAAGCAGTTCATCGGTTTCTCAAGAGCCATTGTTGACCCA
>Ga0315555_1000521_pt1 | contig 26958 bp, 21 predicted proteins | sample SalMarSW160380MG_FD_202113 | JGI IMG/M metagenome (GOLD analysis project Ga0315555, IMG submission 202113) | Salt marsh sediment microbial communities from the Plum Island Ecosystem LTER, Massachusetts, United States - Salt Marsh Sediment SW1603-80 ... | reverse complement strand
CTGCGCTTACAGCATAGTAGTGCGGGGGGTGGGACCCCCTCATTTTACCAGTAAAAACGTGTTCCAATCCCGGCCGGAGCACCACAAATTTATGGTCAAGAACGAAAACGCGCAGTTTCAGGTTTAAGCTATTTATAAGGATGGACTATGCTCTTAGATATGTCTGGTTTCTTTTTCCTGTTTCAGCACTTGGCTCGCCAAGGTTGTCAAGAAGATTACACTGAATGCTAACACTGCTATGCCTATCTTATACGTGAGTTCCATGTCGGAATAGAAAATTACGAAAACGGACACCAGCATCAGCGCTAGCACTAAAATTTCTTGCACGGCGCTCAAGTTTTTCAAGCCTAATCTCGAGCTCATTTCTATCCCAGTTAAGTATTCCCATTCTTCCGCAGCGCCATTTATTAATTTTCTCTTGTTGCGCATTTTCTGCATAAATGTTAAAACTTGTTGATGCGAATAAGCTTTTATAAGAATGTTAATGAGATGTCTATGAGAAAAATGTACCGCTTCCAAACGCGAGGGCGCAGATTGAATGCCCTACATTAAAAAGATAGAACTTAAAGGCTTCAAGTCTTTCGGGCCGCAAACAGTTAAAGTAGCCTTAGATAAGGGCTTCACGGTCATAACTGGTCCGAACGGAAGCGGAAAGACCAACATAATGGACGCGGTTTTATTCGCTCTCGGCGAACTCAGCTCAAGGAGACTTCGCGCGGAAAACGCGGCTAAACTGATTTTTCACGGCTCTGAAAAGGCAGGGTTAGAAAGGGCGAAAATGGCTAAGGTGATAATTCAATTTGACAATTCAGACGGCGTAATGCCTGTTGACACGGTCACAGTTACGGTTTCGCGGGAGGTTTACAGAAACGGTCAAAGCGTTTACAGGCTGAACGGCCGAAGAATCTCGCGAACACACATACTTGAAATTCTCTCTATGGCAGCGATAAGCAGCGTGAGCCAAAACATAATCCCGCAGGGCACCATAACAAGATTAACCGATATTAACCAGATGGAACGCAGGAAAATCATCGAAGACTTGGTCGGAATCGCCCAGTATGACGCTGAAAAGGCTGATGCAGAAGAGAAACTGCGGGTAGCAGACATCTCGATCCGCACGGCTATGGGTAGAATAGACGAAGTTCAGAAGCGAGTGGACGACCTTGAGCGGGAACGTAACCAACTTTTACGATACAGTTTCATCCAAAACGAGATCAAAAAATTTGAAGCGGTCAAAATTTCCCACGACATTATTCAGCTAAACAAAAAAATTGAAGAAACCTCAACTCAAGCTGACAAAGTCAGAAGCAAAGTTGAAAAGTTCCGCGAATTACGCAACGGCCGCAGGTCCAAAAGACGAGAGGTCGAAGGAGAATGGCGAAAACTCAGCTCAGAAATGGTTGAAGAAGGCGGCTCACAAGTACTGAAAGTGCAGATAAGAGTTGGTGAATTAAAATCCAAACTCACAGAACTTACGACAAAAATAAGTTCTGGACAAGCCAGCCTCGACGGCCTAAAGCGCGTGCGAGAGAACAACCTGCAGCAGTACCAGTCCATGAGAAACGAAATTCGAGAAAACCGATTAAAAATACGGAAGTCGCGAGTTGAACACGAAAAGCTTCAGTCCCAGATCAGCGCAAAAGACGCCGAACATGAAGTTCTGGCACAGGAAACCACTCAGCTTTGGGGCGGCTTAGGCGAAAACAGCAAGAAAATACGCCAGATCGAAATGCAAGTCGACGCGCGTTATAAGAAGCTTGCCTTCTTGAGATCAGAATACTTGAGGGATAAGACCGCTGTTCAACTCAGCGCCAGGCGGCTCAGGGAACTGAACGAGCGCAAAGAAAGATTCACCGCAACGCTTGCTGAAATTGAGAACTCACTGGCTGAACTTGACAAGGTCCAGAAAGAACAGAAGGCGCAACTTAAGAGTCTTGAGCGTACTCTTGAGCGAAGAACGGTTCAAAAAGAGACTGTTTCAAGAGAAATTTCTGAAGCGGGAAAAATAGCGATTTCAGCAAAGGAAGCGGTCATAGAATTCGTTACACAGAGGGAACTTGCTGAGACTGTAGCGGCTGAAGAAAACGCGTTAAGAAGCATAGAGGAATTGGGCGAGTTAGGCGCAATCTCGGGTGTCTATGGACGATTGCGCAAGCTGATTAAAGTTGAGAAAACTTACAGGAAAGCGATAGCCGCAGCTGCCGCTGGATGGCTTAACGCCCTAGTTGTGAAAGACATTGATTCAGCATTCACGTGCACGGAAACTCTGAAAAAGATGAAGCTGGGAAGAATAAAGATCATTCCACTCCAAGGAGCTTCAAATCCTAGAGCTCTAAAAATACCTGAAAGACAGGGCGTAAGCGGTGTTGCTTCAGCCTTTGTTAAATGCGCGCGAAATTACGAACCAGCAGTTAACTACGTTTTCGGAGACACCTTGATAGTCTCTAACGACAAAACTGGATTTACACTCTCAAATGAAGGCTACCGTGCCGTGACTGTCGATGGGAACCTTTATGAGGCTGGAGGAGCCTTCGAAAGCGGCTACTACAGGGCTCCTATAGACTTTTCAAAGATTATTCCCAGTGAAAATGCCATCAAAAGCCTTGATGAAGCGGTGAAAGCACTTCAGCAGCATCTTTCTCAAAGAGACAGTGAGATAACGGTCTTCGAAGAGGAGATTGAAGGAACCAAAATTGAGATCGCTCGCTTGTCAGATTCCATAACTACCCTTGACAGGGAAATGGTCAGAGTAAAACGAAATGTCAAACGAACTCAAAGCAACGTTAGACGCGTGGAAAGATACTGTGCAAAAATTGAAAAGGAAATAGAGACTGGAAAAGCCCAGATGGGATTATACACGTCTGAAAGAAGCGCCATTCAGAAAGAAATTCAGAAACTCCAAGTCGAACTCGCAGATCTGAGGAAGAAAACTGATGTGGGGCACATTCAGGAGTTGGAGGTCAAGCGGGAAAAACTCGCGGAGGAGATAATCACTCTTAGGCAGCACCTAGGCACGGTTCAAACCGAACTTTCTACACTTCAATCTCAATTTGACAATGTCTTGCGAGTTGGGTATCAAAACTCCAAAATCCAACTCTCGAAGGTTGAACAGCAGCAGAGGAAAGTTGAGAAGGAAGTGGCTGAAGCGCTTCAGGAGCGTGAATCTCTTAAGCAGGAAATTTCGGAGCTAGAAAAGAGCCGCGTTGAACTTTCTAAAGCGGTTTTTTCAGCGAGGGAGGAAGCCCAAAAGTTCACTACGCAAATAGACGCCATTGACAATGAGCTTCGGTCACTGGACGCAGAGTACGAAGAGGCTGACAGGCTTCTGAATCAGCTCCAACTCAGCGTTCAGACTTACCAGTTACAGCTTCAGCAGCATCAAAGCCAGCTTAGACAATTTGGCTACGAGCAGCCTTTAGAAACCACGGAAAAACAAGTCGAAGAAGCCCAAACCTCAATGCGAATGATGCAGTTTGAACTTGAAAGAATAGGTGCTGTGAACCAACTTGCCCTGTCGCATTACGCAGAGCAAATTTCAAGATACAGAGAATTATCCCTGCGTTTGAATGAGCTTGAAAGAGAAAAGCAAGCTATCGTGCAGTTTATGGATGAAATTGAAGCCAAGAAACGCAAGGTTTTCATGGATGCGTTTGAAAAAATCAACCTGAACCTTCAGACTTACTTCTCAAAACTAACTGGAGGCGGCAATGCCTTTTTGAAGCTTGAAAAGCCAGAGGAGCCTTTCCACGGCGGCATAGACATGCTCGTGCAGTTCCCTAATAAGCCGTCGATAGTTGTTAGCGGTGCAAGCGGTGGCGAACGTTCAGTTTCAGCTGTCGCCTTCATATTTGCCTTGAAAGAGTTTACGCCTACATCGTTCTATATTCTTGACGAGATAGACGCGCACTTGGATGCTTTTCACGTTTCGAAACTCGCCGATGTCCTTCTGGAGGAGTCTGAGAAACTGCAGTTCATAGTAATCACTTTAAAGCCGGAAATTGTGAACAAAGCCCAAAAAGTTTACGGAGTGTATGAACGCAACGGAGTTTCAAACGTTATCTCCACAAAGTTCTTGGAGGCGACCAGTTAAATGTCAACAGCAATGAGAAAGCCTTTTTACCTGAGACCTCCGTGGAACATTCTCTTCGAAATCAGCAAACTTGAAAAGCTCACGCCTTGGAACGTGAACATCGCTTACCTGCTCACATCGTTTCTTTCGGAAATGGAGAGCACAGGAAAGGTGGATTTCCGTGCTTCGGGTGTGGCGTTGGATTCTTCTGCGCTCATCTACCTAATGAAGTCAAAGCTTCTGCTCACTCTTCAGGAGCCGCCAATGCCGCCGAAGGCTCCGCAGGATTTTGTTCCGCCGCCTCTGTTTTTGCCTCTGAGGCGTGAGTTGACGTCAACAACTATAAGGAATCTGCTTGAAGTTTTAGATGATGTGCTGAAAGGTGAAAAGTTGCCCCATCTGGACAAAGTTATTGCGCAACCTGTTCTTCCAGCAGTATCCGACATCCTGTCTCAATTGGACATTTTCTTGATGGAAATCGAGGCGCAGATGGAGCAACTGTATGCTCTTCTCTGCGAGAAAGTTAAAGGCGCGGGAATAATCGAGTTTTCAACGCTTATAAAAGGAACTGCTCGGGTAGAGGCAATCCGCACGTTTATTCTGCTTTTGTTTCTGGCGCAGGATGGGAAAGTGAATTTGTGGCAGAATGAGGAAACAGAAGAATTATACATAGCTGTGGGGAACTTGGACATTGGAAAGGACGAAAAAACGATCAGCTGACACGAAGACTGCGGTTCAGCTGACGCCGAATGAAGAAAAAACGCAGCGTTGCCTGAGATTATTGGAGGCAGCCTTGTACGTTGCTGGTCGCCCTTTAGACCTTAACGAGTTATGTTCAGTTTTAAGCACGCGGTCGAAAAAGAAAACTAGAAAATTCACCAAAGCGCTTATGCAGGAGTATTCAGCCAGAAACACTGCACTTGAGATATTGGAGTTAAAGGATAACCGCTACGTTTTGCAGTTAAAAGCAGATTTTACTCCGTTGGTTAAGAAACTTGTGAATAGGCCTTTGCTTTCCGCTGGTCCATTAAAAACGCTTTCTTACATCGCTTATAGGCAGCCTATCTCGCAGAAAAGAGTAATCCAAGTGAGAGGTCAGCATGCTTATGGCCACGTGAAGCTTCTTAAGGATATGGGGTTGGTTGCGGCTGAACGCGCTGGGCGCTCCATGACTCTGAGGACGACGGATTATTTTGCGGACTATTTCGGTTTGACTCAGGACACCGCAACGATGAAGAGAGAGTTAAAACGCATATTCGGCGAAGCAATAAAGGAAGAGAGCTAATCCTAAAACGGATACGTTTATATGACAAAATAACGGTTGTAGTGAACACTCAAGTTGAGCGATTAAAAAAGGGACATGTGAAATGTCAGTTTGGCATGGCAGCTTACGCAAAAGAAAACGGACAGGCGGCAGAAAACGAGCCTACAGAGTGAAAAGAAACTATGAGAAAGGCTCCTTCCCAGCAGAAACCACCCTCGGGGAAACAAAAAGGAAAAACACAAGAGGTTACGGCGGAAAAATCAAAACCAAAGTCTTAAAAGACAAATACGCTTCTGTGACCGACCCGAAAAGCGGCAAAACCGAGAAAATCGAGATTTTACGCGTCGTCAGAAACAAAGCCAACGTGGATTACGACCGCAGAGGCGTAATAACAAAAGGCGCGGAAATAGAAACCGCGCTTGGGCTGGCGCGTGTCACCTCTAGCCCAGGCAGCGAAGGCGTTATAAACGCTGTTCTCATCGGCAAAGAAGAAAAAAGCTGAGCGCCCCCTACTGTTTTGGGTTTTCGCTTCGCACCTTTAAAAGTTGGTTCGCAATTTTTCTTATTACTTGCTCCTTTGAGCCTTTCTTTTCAACCATTATCATCCCAGTCTTAAGCCAAGGAGTCTTAGGATAGCCCGTTTCTGTTTTGATTTCATGTTTTAGACCAAGCTTTGCCACGGCTTCCTGAATTTCCGTGATTTTCGGAGACTGCACTGCTGAACTCTTTGGGACTCGTCGTCCTTCCTTTCTCGTTTTGGTCTGGTCGAAGTATGCTGGCCAAATTATAGCTTGGTCTTGTTTACGCAACTAATCACCTTTCATTTGTGGGCGAAATAGGCTGTTAATTTCGCATCGTTTTTGTCTACGCGAACGAAGCCGAAACGTTCAAACTGTATCACGGTGTCTGACTTTAACTTTTTGCAGGCGCTTTCCGCGATTCCCTCATTCACTGCCGCGTCAGGCATGACTACTTGGCATGGAAACTCTTCGCCCTTTGGTATCCAATGGATAAGCTTAGCTTTAGCTTTTCTCGCTTCGTCGTAGGCTTGGCTGGCAAACGAGGCTTCCACCGAGTCGGCGTTTACGCTTTCTATCCTGACGTTGAAAAGTTCCATAAGCCTAATCACCTTTCCAACCTCTGCAGCGTCCGCGTCTCTCTTTGCAATCCAGAAAATAGCCACCCCTTCTTCTCTTTTAGGCGTTACAGTGTATTCTCTGAAGCCACGTTCAGGCTTCTCTGGATGCAAAGGAAGTTTAGCCTTGAAGACTTTTGGGACATGCTTAACCTTTAGCTCAATCGACTCTGACACGAAGAAGTACCTGTCGCTTTGGGGGTCAAGAATCTTGCGGTTGTAAGCGTACAGGTTCTCCCAGCTTAACGTCACATCCGCAGTCTTAGGTCCAACATCAACAATCATTTTCTTAATGGCGTCTGGCGTGATCCCGCGCTTCCTTAAAGCCGCGAAAGTTGCAAGTCGAGGGTCATCCCACCCCGTGTAAGCGCCTTCGCGTATGCCCTGAACAATTTTTGACTTGCTCAAAAAAGCGCCCGTTATCTTCAATCTGCCATAGTGTATGGCTTCTGGATATTTCCAGCCCAAATGCTTGTACATGTACTCTTGCCGCACCTGATTAGTTAAGTGCTCTTTGCCTCTGATTACGTGCGTCACGCCCATAAGGTGGTCGTCTACGCCAGCAGCCATGTTGTATAAGGGCCAGACGCGGTATTTGCTGCCTACTCTAGGGTGCGGATACTTTTCTGTATCAATAATCCTGAGGGCAGGCCAGTCTCTTACGGCAGGGTTAGGATGGTCCAGATCGGTTTTAACGCGGACTACGGCTTCGCCTTCAGCGTAATCGCCTTCCAGCATGCGCCTCCAACGTTCCAAGTTCCTCGTGGCTGGCAGGTCTCGGCAATCGCAGGCTTTTCTGGATAACGTTTTTTTTCTGAACTTTTCGGGTTGGCACTCGCAGACGTAAGCGTTGCCTTCCCGCAAAAGCCGCTCGGTGTACTCGTAGTAAATGGGGAGCCTGTCGCTTTGAATGTATTCTTCATCCGCTTTGCACCCCAGCCACGCAAGGTCTTCTCTGATGCGGTCGTAGAATTCCAAGACGGGCTTTTTCACTTTGGGGTCTGTGTCCTCGAAGCGCAGAAGGAATTTGCCCTTGTACAAGCGCGCGTATTCGTGGCTTAGTATTATGGCTCTTGCTGAGCCTAAGTGCAAGACGCAGTTTGGGTTCGGCGAAAAACGCGTAACAACCTGCTTGTACTTGTCCGCGTTTGGCAGGGGTGGAAGCCGCTTTTCTTCTTCCAGCTTTTCTTTCTTAAGGGCTTCTGGCCATTTTTCCTCAACTATTCGTTTCTGTTCTTCAACGGAAAGGCTGTTGACCTCGTTAACTACCTTGCTGATTAAGCCTGAGAGCTCTTTTGCTTTAGTTTTCAGTTCCTGCCGTTCGCCGATTATCCTACCCATAAGCGCGCCTGTTTGAGCCTTGCCACTGTGCTGTAACGCGTTTAGCAAAGCGGCTTTCAGAACGAGTTCTCTGAGGGCTTTATCGTTTTCCAGCGTCAATTGTTCTACTCTCGAATGTTAGATGGTTCTTTTAATCAAGAATCCCGCGAATGCTTTTAATTTTTCCTTAGCCTCGCTCTTAGGCAAGAGTTTATTCACTTCTTTCCAGCTCTCTTCAACTATCCGCGCAGCAGTGCGCTTCACATGTTCTACGGCGTTGTATTTTTGCATTAAAACGATAGCTTCGTCGCGGAGCGCTTGATCCGAAGTGTGCATGTTAAGAATCTGAATGAGGCGCTTCTTGTCTGCGCTGTTTGCGTTTTTCAACGTGTGAATGACCAGCAACGTTCTTTTTCCTTCGGTTATGTCCTGCCCGACCCCGCCCTTCTTTTTCGCAAATTCCTTCCCCGTCAAATCCAACACGTCATCTTGCATCTGGAACGCTACGCCTATGCTTTCAGCGAAGCGCCCGAGCTTTTCAACCAATTCCTTGTCTGCACCTGCCAGAACAGCTGCGATTTTGGCTGCCATCCGCGCCAAAGTGCCAGTTTTATACGCGCACATCTGCAAGTAATTCTCTTCGTTTAGGTCATCTGCGTTAGCTATGCCTCTATGCCAAGTTATGTCCATAGCTTGTCCTAGGCTGAGGTTTATCATCTCCTGCACGTAAACCTCGTAGATGTCGCGGAGTGTTTCCGCTGGGAGCTGCGCTTTTTTCTCCATCAGCGGCAAAAGCGGCAGGTAGTACATGGCGTTTCCCGCGTTAACAGCTATGTCCACGCCGAAAATCCTGTAAGTGCAGGGCTTCCCCCTTCTGAGTTCCGAAGAGTCCTCTATGTCGTCAACAATGAGGGTACCGTTGTGAACGATTTCGGGAATGATGGCGAAGTCCAAGCAGTCTTCAGAGTTTTTGCCCAGTGCCTCGCAGATAAGCAAAAATAGGGCTGGACGCCATCTTTTTCCGCCTCTGTCCAGAATTTCCCAGATTGGCTCAGCAATTCCCTTGTTCAAAGCTTCCAAGTTGCTGCTGTACAAGGGCGGGTTAACCTTGAAGAGGATAGAATTCTCCGAAAATTTTCTCGGAATGTACTTCTCAATGGCTTTATCTATTAAAGGTGCTTTTTCTTCAAGAAACCTTTCAACATCCACGCCTAACGCGCTCCTCTTTTGGCGTAGTTCTCGACGTTGAAGCCCCTCGTTTTTAGCCACTCGGCAGTTTTACCCGTTACCACAATTGGCGTCTTTGCCAAATTTTCCACTTTTTTTGCTCCCACAAGAAACATGACATTTCTCAGTTCCTCTATCAAAAGCGAAAGCATGTTCTCCGTGTCTTTCGCACCTTTAACTGCGGTTTCCAGTGCTGGCTGAGAAACGCTTGCTAAACAGGCGTTAAGCGCTAACGCTTTGGCTACATCCGTGCCTGTTCGCACTCCGCCAGAGGCAATTACCGGTATTTTGACTGTTTGAGTTGTTTCTGCAAGGCTTACAACCGTTGGGATGCCCCAGTCCCAGAAAACGTCGCCCAAAAAATGCTGAACGCTGTTTTCTTGTCCCATTGTACGGTAATACTCGACGGCTGCAAAGCTTGTTCCTCCCGTTCCGCCGACATCTATCGCTTTCACGCCTGCCGCTTCCAGTTTTTTCGCGTCTTCTGCGGCGATGCCTGCACCAGTTTCTTTAACGATAACTGGCTTGTCAAGTTCCCCTGCGATTTCGCCGATTTTCGCGAGAACTCCCTTGAAGTTTGTTTGCCCTTCGGGCTGAACCGCTTCATGCAACGCGTTCAAATGTACAGCCACGGCATCCGCATCTATCATTTCTACGGTTTTTTTCACTTCTTTTACACCACATCCGTGGACAAGTTGTACTCCGCCTATGTTGGCGATTAGGAAGGCGGTGGGCGCTTTTTTTCTCGCTATGGCGAAGGTTTTTTCGAGCTTCTGGTTTTCTATGGCTGCGCGTTGGCTTCCAACTCCCATCCCCAACTGTAGCCGCTCCACGGCTTCGGCGATGGCTGCGTTTATCCGTGTTGCTTCCGCTGTTCCGCCTGTCATAGCGCCCACAATCAACGGCGCAGAAAACTTGTGACCAAAAACGGTCGTGGACAAATCGGTTTTTTGCTTATCAATCTCTGGCAAAGCTCGGTGAATGAAGTGGACATCTTCAAATCCTGCAGTGGCTTTTCTTGCTTGAGCTTTCTCGTTTAGGCAAATCTTGATGTGATCTGCCTTACGTTTCTCTGTTTCTCCTGCCAATCTTACTCCTTCTCTATAACAGTACCTTCTACCATATCTCCAATAAGAGCTTTATAAGTGCGGTTCGGCTTCGCAGCGTTCACGATTGTCACCGGAATGCCCTGCGCTATGGCTGGAATGAGTTCTGCTATTTTGCCGAGCATGCCGCCTGTAACGTCAGCCGCAGTAGACTTGCCCAGCATGTCCTTAATTTTTTCAAGTTCACTCAGCGTCAGGTGCACGTACAGCTTTGCGTTTTTTGCCACTTTAGGGTCTGCGTCGTACAATCCATCAGTGTCTACTCCAATCACTATCTTGCCCGCGCCGAATTTTCTCGCCAAATACGAAACAAGCTGATCACCAGAAAGCACCGTGAACCCCAACTTCTCGTCTAAGGTTGCATCTCCATAAAGAACAGGCACGAAACCCATTTTCAACAGCATTTTCAGAATAGCGTCTTCAAAATATTTGATTCTGCCGTTTTCAGTTACCACACAGCATGATGGCGTGACGCTTAGTGCTGGGATGTTGTGCCACACCAGCGAGTCCATAACTAAACCATTAAGCACGGTCATCACATGATGGGTCTCCGCAAAGCCTACTTTCTGCGTGTCTTCTCGTAAGCCTTCTTTTATGCCGTATTTTTGGGCTGTGGGATGCCCGAAGCTTCCGCCGCCGTGCACTATAATCAGGTTTTTGACGTTTGCCTTCTGTACTTCTTCTGCTAAGCGGTTTATGGCTTCGGTTCGCGCAGCAAGCTCTCCATTCTTGTCTGTAATCACAGAGCCGCCGATTTTCAGGATTGTAGGTTTTGCCTCGCTCAATTCTTACACACTTTCACTTGTTTTATGAGTCGCTTGCTGATTAATTTTACATTAAAGTGACGGTGTCGTTCTCTATTCGAACGAGGTCTCCCGTTTTTATCTTCGAAATATCAATCTTGTCAACGCAGGGTATCTCAGATATTATCGCGCCAACAGCGACCACAGTCTCGCATTCCTTGTTAATGATTCCAGCAGGAGCCGTGCCATTCTTCTTCATCCTATACAGCGTATAGGAGCCAACAGTTGACCCTTTCCCAGTGGGAAAAACCAGTATTTTACCCTTCACACTTTTTCCCTGCAGCTCATGCCCTTTCTCGATTATTTCACCCGTATTTGGGTCTACTCCGCCGTAGAATGAGATTGGCTGCGAAGTTGTCAAGGCTTCTTCTTGAGCCTTTCCTTTCAAAATTATTCTTCCTTTCAACTCCATTTTCCCGTCACCGCCGCTTCTACGCATTCTTTTATGCTGCCCATCTTCGTCTTCATGGCATTATGCCGTGAATAGTAGCATCCTTTCGCTGAGGTTGTCGCCACTGACTTGAATCTTCCTTTCAACGGCGCTACCGCCATACATGTGTCGCAAGCGAACTTCCCGCCTGCCCGCTCAATTACTTCGGTGTAGCCTCGTTTGTCCGCCAACTGCTTGGTAAACCTTGAGGTTGCAACCCAAAACTCCGTGTTCGGAGACACTCTTTTGCCTTTGAGCAACTCGGCTATGTCAGCAATTTCTTTAATTGAGCAGTGAGGACAGCCTATGCATACGAAGTCTATGTCGACAACTTCATCGTTGATTTTTTCGTACGCTTCCTTAATGTCCCCGTCTTCAATCGTGACTTTCTCTTTTGGAGGCTGATGCCTTTCTGCTCCCGGAGTTATGCCCTGCATGTAGAAAAGCGGTTTAGCGCCGTAAGTCACCACTGAAGCGCAAAAAGACTTCAACTCGTCCAATTCCGCATCTTTTATGCCCGTAATGTACGGTATCTTGTTTTCAGCTTTCTTGCCGACGCTGTAGCCGAGCGCCCCCCAATCTGAGAACTTTGCTAAAGCAGCATTCACTTGCACATGGATGTCTGGTACTCTATTCTCGTCTAAATGAAGCCCGTAACAAGGTGTTTTGCCGACGAAAGCCGCTGCCAGCGCTGATGGTCCGCCTTCCCTGTTCGTTTTGGCTCCAATAACAGAATTCGCGAAAGTCACCGCCGAAGATTCGGACCAAGCAATGTGTTCACCATATCGGGGCAGATTGCCAATCAGGTACGGCGTGCACGTGCATGAGATGAGTATGCCCATCTTCGTGAACGCGTCTATCACCATGTTCTGTTTTTGCGCGAACTCTTCGCTGATGCCGAGTTGCCGCCAGTTCTCTAAGTCCATTCCCGCAGGATTAAGCGTGGTGAGCACTTTGACTCGCCCATCCTTTGCCAATTCATTCAGAAATTCCAGCCCAGCATCGCCGAGGTTGTGGTATGAAACGCCTGCCACTTGGACAGAACCCACTTTTATGAGGAGGTCAGCACCGTAGATGTCGCCGAGGGCAACGAGTATCTCCATGCTTTTCCGTACGGCGTAACCTTCTTCGCCGTCCAGCATTCTCTGTTCTTTTTCTGTCAGGTACATAATTTAATCACATAAAATTGTTCAAGTCGACTTTTCTGTATTTCTCTTTCGCGAAGCTTTTGTCCGTTTTCCCGAAGGGAACCGTAGCGTCTAAGCCCATCTTGCATGTTCTCGCTTTTTTGCCTTCCGTTAAATCTCCAGATGGGTCCAGAGATGAGCCAGGCTGATTCGGCAGGATAACGGCGTTTTTGTCTGCTTGGAATCTTGTTGCGATAGCCCATTCGACATCGTGAGGGTTGTAAATGTCTATGTCGTCGTCTACTATGACGCAGTGTTTCAGCGACTTGTGTCCCTCGAATGCGGCGGCAATTGCCTTCTTTCCATCGTCTGGGTTCCGCTTTTTTATCTGCACGACCGCGTGGAGCCAACTGCAGCCGCCGGGTGTTATGTAAACGTCTTTGCACTCGGCGACCTTGTTCACTTCGTTAAAGATTGTGGGTTCTTTGGGCATTCCCATTAAGAATTGGTGTTCTTTTCTTCCAGGGAGTAATGTTTGGTAAATTGGCTTTTCCCGGTGGGTGATGCATTTGATTTCTATGATTGGTTGCTGTCTTATCTTATCAATGGTTCCTGTTGTGTCTAGGAATGGTCCTTCCGCGGTTTTTTGATTGGTTATCCTTCCTTCAAGCACGATTTCACACTCTTTGGGAACTTCAAGGTCTATGGTTTTGCATCTTACTAGTTCTGTTTTTTCCAGTGCGTTTGCCATTCCCAACTCGTCAACGCCCATCGGCAAGGTTGTGGAGGCAGCGAGGAGAACGGCGGTTGAGTTGCCGATGCACATGGCTATGTCGAGTTCTCCGCCAGCTTTCTTGAGAGCAGTGTCAGTTCCTCTGTTCTCCACGATTCTGGCTACGAAGCGGTTTCTATCAAGCAGCATTAGCCTGTGAAAACACATGTTTCTGGCGCCGAATTCGGGGTCGCGCACGATGGCTACGGCGGACGTGATGTATTTTCCGCCATCTTTTTCCGTATACCGCATTATCGGAAGCTTTGTCAAATCAACATCTTTCTCAACGATTTCTTGGCATTCGCCCTTCTCCGCAAGGTCTGGGGGCACGGGATGCCCTATGGCACTGGATAACTTGTGCAGCAATTCGTCCCTCTTTATGCCTAAAGCTCTGGCAATAAGTTCTTTAGAAGACAAAAGACCTGCCACAACGGGGATGCCAGCTTCTTTCGCTTTCTCGAAGAACACGGGTTTTTCGCCGAGAGCCTCTATTATCCCAGCCATCTCGTACTCGGTTGACACTTCTTTGCTTATGCGGGTTAATTCTCCGCTTTTGCTGAGCTGTTCCAAGAAACTTCTAAAATTCAAATCACATTCAACCCTGTTTCCCTAATAGGTTCAAATTATTTTTATAGCTTTTCGACCCCGATTTTAGTTCGTAACACTTCAAAGTCTTCTTTTTCGATGGCTTTTGCAACTCGTTCTTGCAGTTCTTTTCCAGGTGTTAGTGCGGTCATGCAGCCTCCGCCGCCGCCTCCAGTGAGTTTTGCTCCGAACGCCCCTTGCGCTCTAGCCAAATCCACCAGATAGTCGAGTTCTTTGCAGGAAACTTTGATTTCCTGTAGCAAGCGGTGATTTTCGTTCATTAACGCGCCGACTTTTCTCAGGTCAAACTCTCGTAGCGCTTTTTTTGCCGTGAACGCTAACTCTTCTGCACGCTTAAACAGCAGATCGTATTTTTGCGGGTTTTTCTTCTTTCTTTCGGCGACGCCTTCAACCATGGCTTTAGTGTTTGCCACAATTCCCGTGCTGCCTATGATAATTTCTACGGGTTTCTGTATGCTTAGTTTCTCGATTGTGTTAGCTCCGCCGCTCATGTTCTTCTTGAACCAAAGTAGCCCACCGTAAGTGGATGCTGTGTTGTCAATGCCTGAGGGGGTTCCCGCATAAGCCTTTTCAGCTTCATAGGCGACTTCGTTAATTTTTTCGTCGGCCAAGTTCATTCTAAACTCTTCTGCTATTGCTCTGGCAATCGCCACGCTGCTTGCTGCAGAAGCACCGAGTCCGCTGAAGCCTGGAAGGTTTCCTCCTAGCCAGATGTTAAAGGCGGCTGTTTTGGGCTCAATTCCCATCGTTTTAAGCATTCTTTCTATAGACTCTGTCTGTTGGGCTTTCTTTTCTTCAGCGTAGCCCTTAGAGCCTTTTCTCTCGTCTTTGATGGTGATTCCCCTTGCGGTTTTCGTCACTTCCGCGTCGGTTGTGGAATCAACCGCCGAGACTATTCCAGGCACGCCGTGAACAACGAAGTGTTCGCCGAACAAGATTACTTTTCCGAAGCCAGATCCTTTTCCCATTACAGAGCACCTTGAAAGAATAGGTATTATGCAAATTAGATAAAAACGTTCTTTTGACTGGCAGTATTACTTGCGTTTTTTGAGGTATGCTGATAGCCCCACGCCGACAGCAGCCAGTAACACTAAAGCCGCAACTACAAAAGCAGCGGCTACTGTCAAGCGTATCGGGAAAGCCTCTGTTTCTTTGGCTATGGTGAAAGCGACTGTTGCAGAGGCTCCAGTGTTTTCAAACTCGTCTCTGGCGTAGACCGTTACGTTATGCAAGCCGTTGGATATTCCTGACAGCGTAGTGTTGCCGGTGATGGTCACGTTGTCTTGGCTGTCAAGGCTGTAGCCCATCCACAAGGCTGGCTTGTTCACCGTAAAAGCCAAAGAAACATTGCTTGAAACGTAAGTCTTGTTTTCGGGCGAAACAACAGAAATCGCAGGCAGCTCGGTTCCGTACCCCATTGGTGTATATTGTTCATTCACCGCAACAGTCTCAACATAACCGTTTCGACCAGTATCGTACGTGTGACCCCCAATTGCGTATAACATGTCATTGACAACGGCGACGCCGAAATTGAAGCGGTTTGTAGGAAAATCAGCACCAAATGTCCAACTGTCACTCTCAGGATCATAAACACAATTGTTTGATGTGTAATCACTGCTTTTATGGTATATCACATAGATTCTCTTGGGGGCTAAAATGCCAGTCGTAACAACTGCGCCATAGCCAGCACCGACGAGCGGAGATGCACCTTGACTCCAGCTATCGTTTTGGGGATTGTATATTTGAAGCTTAGATGAGCCTATTATGTATATTTTATCTTCAACAACGGCGCCTACTGGACCCCATGTTGCAAACGGTATCGACGCTTTAGTGCTCCACGAATCAGTATCAGGATTATAAACTTCATTGAGATTTCCATTTGGTTCACCGCCCAACAAGTAAATTTTTCCGTTTACTACACAAGCAGTTAAGTCGCTTCGAGCTGTAGGCATAGGTGTCTTAGCCTCCCAAGTATTCGTTATGGGATCGTAAACCTCAATGACTCCTGTGTAGCCAGTATTCGTTTTTCCTCCTATGCAGTAAATTTTGTTTTGGTAGACGGCTGTGGCAAAGAGGATTCTTGGAGTTGGTATAGATGCTCTTATAGTCCAGTTATTCGCTTCTGGGTCGTATTTTTCGTTTGTACCTGCAAATGCGCCAAGGTCTTCAAGATCCCTGTAACCTAAAACGGCAGATCCATCAATACTGGGCATGAATCCACTTATGGTGCAGCCTCCGATGGCGTATATTTTGTCGTTTACTACGGCGACGCCTAAGCCGCTTCTTGCCACTTTCATTGATGCTTTCGACGCCCAAGAGTCTTCGACTATGTCAGCAGAGGAAAACGCGGGCTTAGAGACGCTTAGCCATGACGCTGTTAGGAAGACGAGAACAAGCAACGGCACAACGCTTTTTCTCATGCTTATCCCATTTTACTGGGCTGTTTTTGTGATAAAAGCGTTTTTGTAAAGGTTTCTTGACTAACCGCGTTTTTCTTAGTCAAGATTTCTTGACAAGGAACCAGCCGTTCACTTTACGCTTCCGCCTTTATATAAGGGGGGTATAGTCTTTTTCACGCGCTAGAGAACGCGATCACCAACAACAAACCAGCTCAAGGCGAAATTATTTAAATCCGTGAACCTCGTAACCCTCTAAAAGATAGGATAAGCCACAATTGCCACGAGGTGTCTGAATAGTTTGAAGCGATTTCCAGCAGAAGAGTATGCGCTTCCCTTCTTTAAGGAACAGGGTTTCGTGAGAAAGCGTTGTCCTACTTGCGGAGAACATTTTTGGACACAGAATCCTGAACAGGAAAATTGTGGAGAATCCACTTCAGACGGATGCACCTGCTACACTTTCCTGAAGAAGCCGCCAACGCGAAAGCGCTACAGCCTTCCAGAGATGCGCGAAGCGTTTCTCTCGTTTTTCGAAAAACATGGTCACACACGCGTTAAGCCCTATCCAGTTGTGGCAAGATGGAGAAGCGACATCTACCTGACCCACGCAAGCATAATTGACTTTCAGCCCTACGTCACCGACGGCATCGCACCACCACCAGCTAACCCGCTGGTTATAGCGCAGCCATGCATCAGATTGGTGGACATAGCAAACACGGGACCAACCTTCGGCAGACACCTCACCATTTTCGAAATGGGTGGACATCACGCTTTCAACTATCCTGACAAGGAAGTGTACTGGAAAGACCAGACTGTGCGTTACCATCACGAGTTCGTCACTGACCTGTTAGGCGTGAAGTCGGATGAGGTCACGTACAAGGAGGATGTTTGGGTTGGCGGAGGAAACGCTGGCCCAGATGTGGAGTGCATCATCAACGGCTTGGAGGTTGCCACGCTCGTTTTTATGCAGTACAAGGTCGTTAACGGCGAGTTCATCAAGCTGCCCATACGCACGGTGGACACTGGTTACGGGTTAGACCGTTTCGCTTGGCTTTCTCAAGGCGTGCCCAGCTGTTTTCACGCCGTCTATGGGAAACTGCTTGACAAGATTTTCACCATGGCAGGGTTAAAAGTGGACGATAACCTGCTGTTTTCGGTGGCGAAGTATTCTGGTTTGGTGAGTATTGACAAAACCGCGAATAGGCTGGACGCAAGACGGCAAGTAGCCAAACTCGTTGGAATGCCCGTTGATGAGCTGGACAAGGTGCTCATACCCGTTGAAAACGCGTTCGCAGTTGCAGACCACACGAAGTGTCTAAGCTTTATTCTCTCGGAGGGCATTGTGCCTTCAAACATCCATGAAGGGTATTTGGCGAGGCTTTTGTTCCGCAGAGTCTACCGCCTGTTAAAGATGCTGGGCATGTCTGAAAGGCTTTACGATGTAATGGACATGCAGGTTGATTTCTGGTCGAAGGATTACCCGCACATCAAATCCATGCGAAAAGAGATTATGGAAATGCTTAAGGTTGAAGAGGAAAAGTTCGAGGACACCATAAAGAGAGGCGAAGGACTAGTAAAGCGAATCGCGGATGAGCTTAAGGCGAAACGCGTCAGCCGCTTGCCTGAGGCTACGTTGTCGGAACTGTATGATTCGCATGGGCTTCCACCCGAAATTGTCAAGGAAGCGGCTGAAGCAGAAGGCGTGAAAGTGGAGGTTCCAGAGAACTTTTACGCGTTAATAGCCAATAGGCACACGCAGGCAACCAAGACTGTTGAAGAGGAAGAGACGAAAGCTGAAGCAACGCTGGAAACCGCCGTTGAAAAGTTGCCGCCGACTGAGCAACTGTACTATGCTGACGCTTACGTTAAGGAGTTTGACGCTAAAGTCCTCAAAGTAATAAACAGCCAGTACGTTGTCTTGGAGCGAACGTGCTTTTATCCTGAAGGTGGAGGACAACCTGCAGACCATGGGTTCTTAACCTTTGGCAGTGCAAAAGCTGAAGTTGTAGATGTGCGGAAAGTGGGCAGAGTCATCGTGCACAAAATTAAAGGTTCACTTGCGCCCAAGGAAGGCGCTGTTGTCAAAGGCATGCTTGATTGGGATAAGCGCTACGCTCTTATGAAGGCGCATACGGCTACGCACTTGGTTAATGGTGCTGCAAGGCGCGTGTTGGGCGAGCATGTGTGGCAGCATGGCACGCAGAAAGGCGTAGAAAGCACGAGGCTGGACATTTCGCATTATCGTCGATTAACGCCTGAAGAGATACACAAAATTGAAACTCTTGCGAATCAGGCGGTTTTGGCAAACATGCCAGTTACAACGGCTTGGATGCCGCGGAGCCAAGCGGAATCTCAGTATGGCTTTAGGCTTTATCAGGGCGGTGCGGTTCCGGGAAAAGACATTCGCGTGGTGAAAACGGGCGATTGGGACGTTGAAGCTTGTGCGGGAACACATTTGAAGCGAACTGGCGAAATAGGCTTCATCAAAATCGTTTACACGGAGCGCATTCAAGACGGGGTGGAACGGCTTGGGTACGCGGTTGGGCTTCAGGCGTTGAAGGCTGTGCAGCATCAGGAGCGCGTGTTGTGGCGGGTTTCGGAGACGTTAGGTGCGCCGTTGGAGAAGCTGGATAAAACCGCCGAGAAACTTGTCAGTGATTTGAAGGAATCAACAAGAGAGAGAAGGAAACTCGTCAAGCAAATAGTGATAACTAGCAACGTAGTAATTAAGTCACCCGAAGCAATGGAAATTAATGGTGTGAAGCTTGTGAAACGTGATTTCCATGAGGAGATTGATGTTAACCTTATGGTGCAAATGGCAAACGAAATGATAAAGCGAAACGAGGCAACGGTTACACTGTTCTACGGAGCGGATGGAAAAAACGCTAGGGTACTCGTGATGGCTGGGAAAACAGCGGTGAAAAAAGGCGTCAACGCTGGCGAAATAGTCAGAGTAGCTTCACCTATTATCGGTGGCGGAGGCGGCGGAAAACCCAACTTCGCTCAAGGCGGCGGAACGCAACCCGAAAAACTGGAAGACGCTGTTAAAGCAGCCGAGGAAACAATCAGAAAACAACTACAACACTAAACTGTTTGGTTGAGAACGCTTTTATTTTCGGTTTGACTTAGTATTTTTGCCGGATGATGAGAAGGCATTAGCTTGACCCTCGCGGATGAAAGTTCAGAGTTACTCGGACGGCACCGTATGACATATTTTTGTTTTTGCATAACACACTTTCCCTAGTTTTGATTAGTCGCGCTGAAGGTGCAGTTAGAGGGTATCCCTATTTTTTGCTTCTAACGCCTTGAACTCTCCACAAAAAGCCCAATAGCTTTCTTTTTACATCTTTCTTTCGGATAGACAGACTCAGAGAAAGAACCGTATTTAGGACAGACTTTTTTTAGAGAGTCTAGGCTCTGCTTTCAAGTCAACCCCCAAGAACAGAAAGGAAGAAAAACTGCGTCTAATACCTATTGATGGTCAGATATGGGCTGTACTGTCTTAAGTGTGTGATGCTGATCGGGGATGCGACTGAGGTGGTTTTGACGGTGGCGGTTGAAGCTGAGTTGGTGGTCTCGACTCTCCAGTCAGGATCATCCATGCCCTCGGCTCCCAACAGAAACATAATGTAATGACAGAAATCTGGAACAATTATGAGAAAAGGTTTTATAATTCTTGATCCTCACGCATATTTAACAAGTCTAGAGAACGAGGACAATTGCCATGAAGAAGAGTGCCATCCTTGCTTTCGTTGTTGCTATCACAATGGCGTTATGCATGACTTTGATACCGAACGTATTCAGCCAACCAGAAAACGTTCGGGTTCTCAGCTACAGCTGGTACATTGATATTTCTAGTGGTGACTACTTAGTAGTGGTCGGTGAAGTTCAGAACGTCGGTCCAAACATAATCGATTACGTAAAAGTGACAGGAACCTTTTATGCATCCGATGGAACCCCCCTTGCGGGTAACTCCGTCAGGTCATTAACAACTCAAATTCTTCCCCAGCAGAAAGCGCCATTTTACATGATTGTTCCTATTTACGACAGCTTGACAGGCTCTAGCTGGGACCCACAAAGCATCGATTATCTCACCATATTAGTCAATTATGCCGAACCAACTGAGAGCTCTCAATATCTGGGCTTGGAAATTAGTAGCCACGAGTCCTCTACTGACGCTTATGGCTATTATATGGTCACGGGTGTCGTTAAGAACACAGGAACTCAATCAACTAACCAAGCCAGTGTTGTAGCGACGTTCTATAATTCCACAGGCAGTGTGGTTGCAGTAGGAACCAGCTATTTGACTCCAAGCTCTATTGCCCCAGGCAGCACTGCCTCATTCACGATTTACCCACTTGATTACTTGGCTGTAATAGGTGAAATCTCAAGTTACTCGCTTCTAATCCAAACCCTGAATACTACGCCTTCTGCAACTCCCACTCCGTCACCTACCGCATCACCTTCCCTGTCCCCAACTCCAACGGAAACTGGAAATGGAACAGACATACCCGACACGTATGTCTATACCGTAGCGGCGGTTGTAATAATTTGTATTGCAATTGGCATATTTGCAATTAGCGCGCGCGCGCTACACAGAAAACGCGTTGGCGGCCGCGCGCGCGCGCGCCGTACGTTGAAGTAATCTGCTCCTCGTTCAGAGTCAATTACGATGCCACTATAGGTGTTCAACCTATTCAACCAGTCTTTCTACAATTGTGTAGAAAGGTTTTTAGATAATACAAAATTCCTTTCCCCCGTATTTATTCACCACAAGCCACAACAACATATAGCCTTTCTTCCATGAGGTAAATATGCAAAAACGAGAATAAACAGTTTATCGGACGTTAAAGGTTGACATATCAGAGTTACTCGGACGGCAATTAGCCAATTCCACTGAGCGGTTCAATGTATAACTAGCAGTAATTCTTAATAGGACTGAGAAACATTCTTTTTCTCTACTTACGTGGAAGATGAAGGAGAGAGATGACGACGGGATCAGGCGTCAAAATCGTGCTCACCGCCTCAGCCACAGAGATGAGCGACTTCTTCAACAATCCGTTCATGGCTTTTTCTGCAGGTTTCGGCTTAGGACCTATTCCACTCGGATTTGCCAGAAAAACCCTTTATCCTCCAGTTGAGCGATATCCCGATGGCAGAGCCAAGTATGCACCTTATGGCTTAAGAAAAGTTGAAGCCATGCTTTTAGAAAACGGCTTCACCGACTCCGATGTTGTCGTAGCTCACCCTTTGGACTTGAGCGCTTTCATAGGGTCAGACACTAAAGTTGTCGGAATCTCTTCAATGGATCCAACAGGCATGGGCTACGTAAGCAAAACATACTCTTCAGTTATTGGCGGCGGAGAACCAATGAACGCCGTCGAGTTCAAAAAACTCGTAACGCACCCTAGCATCAAAAAGTTCAAACCCAAAATAATTGTCGGCGGATTCGGGTCTTGGCAGCTGGAACGCAAACAAATGACGGAAAAATACGGCGTAGACTGTGTACTCATCGGCGGAAGACCCGATGCCATAATTGACGTTTTCAAGAAAGCAGTTAACGGCGAATCGCTCCCACGCGTAGTTCGCGCGGATGAAGCGTTGCCTAAATGGGATTATGTGACAATGCCCTTAGCTAAGCACGCAGCCATCCACGGCGCGGTTGAGATATCCAAGGGGTGCGGTCGAAACTGCCAATTCTGCACGCCTACCCTCCAGCACAAGGTAGACGTACCCTTGGATAGTATAATGCAAGAAGTTGAAATGACAACGAGAGAAGGCAGCGACCACATCACCTTAGTCACGGAAGACATCTTTCTTTACGGTTCAAAAACCAAAAGTTTCATTCCCAACAAAGAAGCCGTGGTGAAACTGGTTAAAAGCGTCGCAGAACACCCAGGCGTCAAAAGCATTCAAGCTTCACATATGTCTCTGGCGCCAATATTCCATAACCCCCAAATGGTAAAGGAATTGGCCGAGATTCTAATCGAGCGTAGCTGGTATTCGCTTGGCAAAAAAGCCATAATCACAGCTGAGACAGGCATCGAGACAGGTAGCGCTCGATTGATGAGAAAGTACATGGGTGGCAAAATGCTGCCCTACAAGCCAGAACAATGGCAAGAGATAGTTACCAGCGCGTTCGGAATACTGAACGACAACGACTGGTATCCGCTGGCTACGCTGATCGTGGGGCTTCCCGATGAGAAAGAGGAAGACGTGTTGGACACGCTTGAACTCATGGATAAATTGAAAGGCTACAACGCGTTTTACGTACCGCTCTTCTTCGTACCGCTTGAAAACTGCGTATTGATGAACAAGAAAGGCGTAGAACTTGATTCACTGTCAAGAGCGCGATGGGACTTCTTCATCCGCTGTTGGGAATACAACATCAAGATTTGGAAGCCTACTTTTCTTGAAAACAGAATACGCAATCCTTTTGTCTTCAAATTCGTAAACCATGTGTTCATCCCATGCTTCGCTGGGGTTATGGGTCTTTATTATGGTTGGACACGTGGGGAACAGTTAAAGCAGGCTTTCTGGACGCTTGGCATGCCTCAAGCTACAGCGAAGACTGAATAGCAAAGTTGCCGTAGCAGGCTATTTCAAACCGCTTTGCTAGGTTTTTCCTGCTGAAGCTTCAAGGTTTTGCGCGCGTGAGTAATATACCCCGTGTGTCCAGTCATCATTGTGTGAGGACGAGTTTTGCCCCGTTCAACCTGCATAGCTCGCATCAGGCACTCCACGGTTTCGATGAAAACGAAGTTGTTTTCTTTCAGGGCTTCGGTTGTTTTGACAACTTGGTCGATGGTTGGGCTGAAAGAAACTATTATTCCAGAAGGCTTTAATGCTTCATAAGCGTGCGGAACAACCAGCCACGGAACCGCCAAGTCCAGCACCACGGCATCCAAGTCTCGCTCTTCAATGCCATCGGTGATGTCTCCGCTTTTTAACTCCACAAAGTCCAGCAGGTTTGCCCTTTTCAGGTTCTTCTCTGCATTCTTCTGAAATTCCTCGCGTAACTCGTAAGAGTAAACTCTTCCTTCGGGCTTAACGTAATGCGCAAGAGCCATTGTCAAAGCGCCTGTTCCCGTGCCCGATTCCACAACGCGGCTGCCTGGGCCGATTCCGCTGAACATGACGATTAAGGCAGCGTCTTTTGGGTAAGTTATCTGCGTCTTGCGGGACGATTTTATGATGTAATCCGTCAGCGAAGGCTTTAACGCGGTGAACTCGATGCCTAAACTGCTTTGAACGGCAGCGCCAAACTCCTTGCCGATTAGTTCGTCCAGCTTTATGAAGCCTTTATGCGTGTGGAAGCTTTTTCCAGCTTCAACTTTCACCATGTACGTTCTCCGCGGGTCCAAGCAGAGAAGCACGTAGTCGCCTTCACCTATTTTCTTGTTTGCCAACGGGCTTTTCTCCTGCCAGAAAAAATAAGATGCGTTCACATCATTTAAGCTTTGAACTTCTTCAGCGCTCTGTTGTGCTCTCGGTGACTAAACCCCTTTTGTATAGTTTTTAACATGCTATTGGTTGTGAAAAGCGCCAATAGTGACCTACCCTCTATAGTTTTCGGCACTGATCTGCCATTAGGTGGCAAATATGCGGTTGTCAAGAAAACTTGGCTAAAACTGGATCCCCTCTAACACAGACGCTCTGGAAGCGCAGCCAAAAAAGGTGTCCACTGGTTTATTTAACTTGGCGCATTAAGCGCTGGTAAATGTAAATGAAGTAGATTACGGCGAAACCTGTAAGCGCCACTTCGAACGCGAGTATGGCTGGGTTCTGCTCCACCGCCATAAAGTACCCATGCTGAAGGATGTCCGCGAACACTAAGGCTTGGAGGAATATGGCGCCGCCTAAGCAGCTTAAGCCTAAACTGTGGAAGACAAAGCGCATTCTGCGGCTGAACGATGGCGTCGCGGTCATCGGTGATCGTGAATATTGAGGGCGTTTTGAGCGCTTATAGCTTATGAAAAGGTAAACCGAATCAAATCTTAAGATTAACACTCAAAATTACCACGGCACTGCAGATACATTAACAAGAAAGCAGAAGCAGCTATTTTTCTTCGCCTTGCTTCTTTTCCTCTTCAGCAACTAACCGTTTCAGTTTCTTCTCCATTTTCAACTCGTAAACATGCTCTTTTACTGGAGGCGGCAGATATTTCCGCTTGTGAACCTTGTTAGATGGCACAATACGCTGCTCTCCGACCTTAACCTTGACCTTCTCGCCGTCAACGTCATCTTCAAACTCTTCAAGGGCTTCAACAATCCAGTAGCCCTCGCTCTCCGTTAATACCTTAACTTTATGTACGCCCTTATAGTACCCGACTTCGCTCATGCCGCTCACACTCGTATTTTTCTTTAAACAGTAGATATAAACGCTCGCAAAGCTACAGCGGGTACTCCTTGCATTTTTCAACAAGCGTCACTTGACTTTTCAGGTCCCGCACGAACTTGGCGAATAAATCTGCGTTTTCGGTGTGGACAGGAAAAATCCGCTTAGCGTTAATCTCTTTGAGCGCCTTTTTCAGCTGCAACGGCATCATGTGCCCCGAAACGTGCACGTGGTACTGCGGCAAGCCATAATGCCTCAGCCAGTTAACTAGCCTCTCATAGTCAATTTCCATCTCCTCGTTGAACGGCTCAGACGCTGAAAGCACATAGCAACTGCCCGCTGCGGGCTTAAGCGGCACAAGCTCCTCAAAATCGTAGAAGGACACGGCTAAAACAACTTTGCACTGCTGCTTCGAAACTTCGAACACGTCGAAAATCTTGTTTTGCCTCTCGTACCGCTCGATTAGCTGGCTTTCCCACTTGTCAAAACGTTTCTTCGACTTTCGAAAAATCAATATGCCTTCATCATCTAAAGCTGGAACGCTTAAGCCCTTATCCTTTCGCAGTGCATCCAGCAAGTACGCTTGCTTCAGTGAAACAGCCAAGCACCGCTGGTTCTTCTTGGCTATGTGAAAGAAAGAATTCAAGCGGTCAACATCTGAATAGCCGAAGTCAGCAAGCACTATGCCATCAACTCCTGCAACGATGTTGTTCAATTTGCCTTCAACCTCAGTTTCGGAAGAAACTGTTGCGCCAGTCATGTTCGTTGCTTCGGTTATAATTGCAGTGGGCTTCGCTTTCTTGGCGTTTTCCACAAAATCGCGGGTCATCTCAGGCTTGGCGCCGTGATCCCTGAAATCTCCAGTGTAAACAACTGTGCCGTTCGAAGTGTGGATGACAAAACCGTAAGCGCCTGGAATCGAATGGTCAACGTGGAACGGCTCAATCTCCAAACCGCCCACCACGATTTTATTGCCCGTGCGGAACGTCTTGAACTCGATGTCGGAGACGCTGAACTCCAAGTCTGAACGGCGAATTTCGCTCAGTGCCTGCAAGATTATCTGCGTTGTTTCCCCGCAATATACGGGAATCTCACGTTTTATGAACGATAAATAAGCGCAATGATCCAAGTGCCCGTGCGATACGAAAACGGCGTCAACTTCAGGTGGACTTTGGTCGAACTTGTAGACACCTGTGATTTGCGGGAGGATTCCAAGTTCTTGAAGACTTTTTTCGCTCCTAGGCGAAAGGAAAGGCGGCGAATAAAACTGTTTCTTCATGGCAAAGGACATGCCGAAGTCAAAAAAGACCCGAGTGTCTCTATCTTGAAGCAGAATTTTGTTTCCGCCGATTTCGTTGACGCCGCCGTAGAAGGTTAATGTTGTTGTGTTCTTGACCATGCGTTTTCTTACCTCGGCGCTTCGGTTTTTCTGCAAACTTTTGACACGGTTAAAATTATGGATGGCATGGTGAAAACGCTGAAAACCCTCGTGTACTTAGAGGCACCTGCCTTTTTGATGGTGTTAAAGTCACCACCACCCTTCAAGTAACCGCTTATGAAGGCTCTGGCAATTGACTCCGCTTTGCCGTTGCTGTACAAAGGCTGAAGATAATGACCTGAGTAATACAGGAACACTGCTACGTCCCATGCTTTGTCGCCGTCGTGAGAAGCCTGCTCAAAATCCAACAGGTAAATCTTGTCGTCTGGGTCGAGTATTATGTTCTCTGGTTTCGTGTCGCCTAATGCAACATTGAGGGAATGCACCTGCGCGAATATCTCGCCCACCCTCATTATTTTGGCAAGATCCTTTTCTGTTTCTTCTCTGCTTTTTGATGTGGCGATGCGTTTGATAGCGTTGCTGAGGTTTTCCCCTTCTATGTATTCCATGAAAACTAGGCGCTCGTTGTGGCTCACATGTAAAATTTTTGGAACGTTAAATCCTTCACAACGCAAGAACTCGCTTATTGCACATTCTTTTTCAAGCCTGGATCGACCTAAGACAGCGAAGGTTCGCGCCCCAAAGGACCACAATGATAGTGGAAACCACTTGAAACCAGACCAATCCTTAAACCGCTTGACAACAACTTTTTTCTCTATGCCCTGCGGGTAGGCTTTGATCAAGTACACATCATTTAAAACCCCGCCGACTGGTTCAAACTCAATTTTTGCTTTCTCGCCGTTCAAAAGCATCTTTTGGACAAAGGCATCGATGTCAAGTCTATCAGCCAAAGAAACTAGGCCTTCTGCTGTGGGAACAAAAACGTATTTTTGAGGGTCTACAAAGCGTCGCGCCAAATCAGCTTCTCTTTTCATAGTGAATTTTTGAAAGTTTAGAAGGGCTTCGGTGTTCTGCGAAAAAAAGTTC
>Ga0315555_1000520_pt1 | contig 27000 bp, 35 predicted proteins | sample SalMarSW160380MG_FD_202113 | JGI IMG/M metagenome (GOLD analysis project Ga0315555, IMG submission 202113) | Salt marsh sediment microbial communities from the Plum Island Ecosystem LTER, Massachusetts, United States - Salt Marsh Sediment SW1603-80 ... | reverse complement strand
AAAATGGTAAAGAGGTTTCTTTTCAATCGGGTCGATATGAACAGAACAGGGATTCCCATAACTGAGCGTGTATAGTTTTCCGTCTCTATTTTCTCGTACTCTGCAAAAGCCTCTCTGCCCATCTTTCAAGATACACTCGTGAGGACAATTCTGACACTGCAGCGTATTTCCATCTTTTTTTATCCAATATGAGGCTACTTTTGGATTAACGTAATAGCCTTCTTGCAATGTTTTTGCGATAGTAGTTAGAGGTAAAACCATTAGGCTTTTCAAAAAATCTCTTCTGTTCATTTGATTAAATTTTAATCTTTTTTTATTTATTGTCAAGCACGGAAACCACCCCTACCACCTCACTAAAATCAACCACAAGATTACACTGATTACCACAAGATTTTTTTTACAATTTGACTATTATTCAATTTAACTATTTAACTTAGACTTGAAAAGTCTACGTATAGGAACAACAAATCACACGAATAGCACAAATTATATTTTTTACTAAAACCTAAAAACCAAGACCTAAGACCTAACTAAGCTTCTCCTCAACGGATTTTACTTTCCCATCCATAGTTAATTCCTTATCTCTCCTTTCGTCTAACTTAATTGTGGTTACGACCCTTTTAACCTCATCACTAAAAAGAATACTGTGCATCTTTCCCGCAACCGATAATAATTTCTCGATAGACTTTGCCTCTATAATCGTACCCATTGAAGTCAACTGGTATTTTATATCGGATTCACACTTTAAAACTTCTATGACTCCAACGACATAACCACTTAAGGAGGGGCCCTTTGTACCAATCGGAACAACACTTATCTCCATTACTGCCATCTAAACCTCCCGGTTTTTTCGCATCCTTATAATCACAAAACCTCCTTCCCCATAACCTTCTTTAACATCGTCCATGCTTTTTAGTTCTTCAGGAAAGGAAAAAAGTGTTTGCTTTATTTCCGGATTAGAAAATCCCGTCTTTGCTAATTTTTTTATAACCTCTTCCACCGAATAAAAATTCGCGAATTTATAAAACGGATTGTTTTCTTTCTTTTTCACATAAGTTTTTCCGAGAAAACTTTCCCTATCGATAAAACCTAAAATAATAAAGCCTTTTTTTCTAAGGATCCGTTTTGCTTCTTGAAAAGTCCTTTCTATGTCATTCACAAAGCAAATAGTAGTGGTGATTAAAGCAAAGTCAAAAGAACCGCTTACAATTGGCAATTTTTCGGCTACTCCGCCAATAACTTTAACTCCTCTTTCTTCAGCTTTTTTTAACATGGTAAGTGAAGGATCAACACCAAATTTTATTGATAGAGGTTGCGCAAATCTTCCTGTACCTACACCTATTTCAATTCCAATTCCACGAGGCAGCATTTTTTTTATACCTTCCAATTCTGAGGTATAAGCGAAACGGTTTTTGCTAAACCAGTTTTCATACCTCTCTATATGTTGCTCAAAAGCTCCTATCTTAAAGTTTCTTCTTGCTTGCTTCCCTCGAGTTTTATTCTTCATTTCGTGAATCTTTCACAAACAAAAGAGGGAAAACAATATCACTTACACAGCATGGAACCCATACCGCAATAAAAAGGAACAGAAAGATATAAACATATTCGAACCATACTATTTCTCCACCTGAACTCATAATTATGTGAAAAAGAGAAGCCCATGTACTCAAAAGAACATGACCCATGTGAGGAAATTTCGTATGAGACCTAAAATTGGCAAGTACAATTCCTATAATTGCCAGTGGGTTAACTAGCCACCACTTTTCTATAAAACCCAGATGAATTTCCCTGTTAGGCATCTCAAGCAGTATTTCTCCCACATATGGAATAATCGAATCACTAATTGTAGCGATTCCTATCGACCCTACATATCCTATAACAAACAGAAATAAAAGCTTGCATCCACCTCTGAAACGACCACATTTATGAAGTTTATACATTGATGCAGTCGTGAATGCACTAAGAAAAACATGTATAGGATGAAATATGTAAAAGATATTATGAGAAACTTCAGATGGAATCTTTCCAGAAAGCAGCATTATTGCAATACCGCTTAATGCCCCAAATATGGTAAATGGGGCATGATGTTTTAATTCTTTTAGAGTTTGTCTAAACATCTCTTAAATTTCAAAGGTTTTTCCTGCCGCTATTTGTATGTATTTGTCTTTATAAATCCTCTTGAAAATCGTTTGTGCTTCATAACCACTGCAGTGCGTTGGGCCAACCTTTTCGATTTCAAATTCCTTGAATTTATCTACTATAAGTTCTATTTCTCTATTATCTTTATTCATTAGATGAAATCCACCAAAAACAAGGTTGATTTTCTCTTTAGGAAAGTTTTCTTTAATTTTTTTTATAATTTTCACGATTCCGGGATGAGCACAGCCGGTAATTATTGTAATCCCATTCCCCCTTTTTATCAAGAGAGACTGCTCGGCTATAAATAAACCATTGTATTTCCCCGCGATCTCACCGGTAGCAAAAATACGATTCTTAATCATGGTAAGTTTTTCTACCAGTATTAGATTCCCTCCCAGAGTCTTAACTTTTTCCTTGAATTCTTTGCTGAAGCCATGGCATCCATATACATCAATCCCTTCTTTTTTCTCTAATAATCCCCATAAGCCTCCCGTGTGATCCCAATGATCATGAGAGACAACCACTTTTTCTATTTTGGGAATATCTATATCCAGATTTTGCATATTGTTAAACAAAGACTCGGATTCTTCTCCCGTGTCAAACAGTACGGTTTGATCAACCAGGCAGGAAAAACCCCAGCCAGGTATAAAATTTTTGTTTATATTATTATTATCAAAAACTATTTTTATTTCCATATGGTATCTGCCCCTGCCTCTTTTTTTAATTCTTTCTCTATATTACCATCCGGTAACATCCAATCCGGATGCTCCTCTCCGTTTTCCTCCATCTCATACCTTACACAGCTTTGCCAATCGCCTTTACAGTAGAGTTCAACCCATTTAGTATCCAAGATACCCCTTTCGTAAAATCTTTTCATTGGACACACTTCATACCATTTGCATTCGGAAAGAAAAATTTTAAGCTTAGCATAATTCTTTTTTATTTTTTCTTTATCTGTAGTATCAAAAACCAGAGCGGTAGGATGAGTTAGGGGATATATCTTCTTTCCCTGCGTAAGAAAAAGTTTTCCGTAAAGATTTTCCTGGTATTCTTTTTTATCGGACACGGGATAATTGTATTTATTACATATATACTGTGTAGAATAATATCCCAGCGGAGATATTATTTCAGGGCTTACAATATCTATCTCTCTGTCGAGATATTCTGAACAAGCTTCTATTTCTTCCTGTCTGGGTCTTCGGTAATTCGGGAGCATACACTTAACAAGATTTGTTAAATAGAGGCTATTTCTTTTCACTTCAAGTTCTCCGAGTAACTCATTTAGCGCGATTCCTGTTGGTCCGACAAACATCATGCCTTCTTCATCTTCTTTTTCCCCGGGCGCTTGAGCTATCAGCATAACTCTAGATTCCGGATTACCTTCCCCTGGAAGAGAGTTCTTTTTTGTTTCGGACAATAAACATTTATTGCAATGCTTAATTTCCTCTTTCAAGCTATAGAAACCTCCCCTTTCTATCATTGGGTTTTTCTCGGAAGACTAATTATGATTGCAAACCAGAATTATATCTCCTATTCCACAATCTACATGCCTGGCAATCACAGGACATTTAGCCATAAACAGAAAAAAGATAGGTCTTTTTTCATCCGATAGGGTCTCATAATTTCCCTGCCCTTTGCTGATTACCAAATCAGCCTTTTTAAAAATGTCAATAAAAGGTTTTGAACACAGGGAAATAATAGTACCCGGAACCTCTGACCCGCTCGACATAATTTCGGCAAAATTATCTATCCCCGCTTTGATCGCGTCTTCTTTTAGAGCATCGTTTATTATAGGTTTCTCTTTGACCGCGTAAATTATTTCCTTTTCAGGGTCAATATTTTTGATTTCCTCTAATAATAACGAGTCGAAAACCGTTTCGCCGACATTGTCCGCAAGATAAAGAATAGTTTTCGCATTTTTTACAGATTCTTTGAAATCCCGGAAATTAAAGATAGATTCTTTTTCATATTTTATAGCCCTTTGCTCCTTTTTAAGTATCTTTGCAAGTTCGCTGTCCACATCCAAAGAATTCTTGGTTCCGTAGTCAATTATATTGCCTGCAATTGCAAGCTCTACAGCCATAAGCAACCTATCTTCAGCTGACTCTACTTTGGCTTTTAGTTCAGGATAAATCTTTAAAGCTTGTGTGTTGGAATTTTCTTTTAACTTTTTGTAAGGATCTTCTTTTCCCGTTATTTTCTTTACGAAATCATGTATCGTTTTTCCCATTTCCGGCGGAGTCGATGTTAATTTTATATCAGGGATGACTTTCGAAATTTCATCAAGAATTTTCTTCTGTATTTTCTCATCAACTCCCACCATTCTTGCAGCCTCAAGAGCCTGCCGGAAAAAACACGGGATGCAATCCAAATAGGTTTTCATTCTATTTTCTTATCCTCTTGCAAGATTTTTCTTAACTTTTGCCATACCTTTACTATTTTTTCTTACTCTTTAATCATTCTGGTTCCACACTTGGGGCAGGTTTGCGTGTGACATGGAACCCCAAACCGATGTGGGGTTTTTGCACCACAATTTGGGCATACACATTTACCACCTGGTCCCGAACCGGGACGGTTTCCTCCTCCTCTGCCACCAGAACCTCTCCCTGCAAAGGAATTTCTACCTTCCTTTAAAGACATTTGCCCTCCTCAATCAAGTGAAATTGCTCCCTCTGGACATACATTAACGCATGCGCCACAATCGATACATTCATCGCTTATAACAGCTTTTTCGTTTTTAATACTTATTGCCTCAACCGGACAAACATCCACGCAATCTCCGCATCCTGTACATTTTTCTTTATTTACCTTAACAGCCATTATTCCTCCTTTCCTATTAAACCACTTGAAACACAAGACTTCACAAATCTCGCCGGATTACTCTCACGTTGCGTTTAATTTCGTTTTCCCGGGAAATTAAATATCAAAAATTAAAAAGCAAAACTATCCGCTCACCCAATTAATCCATTCCAAATTTGGACGTGACATTGGGGCTCTTTGTTATCTGAAGCTTTCCTTCTTTGTACTTTTCTATAGCTTCTTTGACATTCCCAGAAACACCTGTAATTACTTTAATACCTGCAGCCTCTAAAGTTTGAAAAGCATTTGGACCCACATTGCCGGTTAGCACTACTTCGACATCCTTTTCCGATAAAAATTGTGCGGACTGAACACCCACCCCTCCCATTCCACCTATATTAGGATTCTCAAATACTTTGAATTCCATATTTTCTGGGTCGACTATTATGAAATACTGGCACCTACCGAATCTTGGATCAATTACAGTATCCAAGTTATCTGCCTGCGAAGTTACACATATTTTCATACTGGAAACCTCCTGGTGTTAAAAAAGTTAAAAATTTTTATCCCTTTTCTGTTTTCTCTACTCCGTAACCTTTTCCCAAACCCGGTCTACATAAACTTTCTTTGCTTTCTAAAGATCCATCTTTAAGTTTTTCCAGTATTTCTTCAATTGTTCCGGTTATTCCTATAATTGTATCTATTCCATACTGATTGAAGGATCCCATTGCTTTTCTTCCCATTCCTCCGGCAATAATACAATCAACACCCTTTTTATGCAAGAACTCAGGTATAAATCCCGGGTGGTGACCCGGATTATTTATTACCTCTTTATTTTTTATTTCGTTTCCTTCTATTTCAACAATCGTAAACGAAGGACATCTTCCAAAATGCGCAGATACTTGCTCTCCATCTGTAGATATAGCAATCCGCATTTTTTAATTCCCCCTTTTTGATAGATAGGGGTAAAGTTACTATAACTTTACCCCTATCTGCCGAACTTACTTTTTACCTTTAGATTTTTCCTTTTCAAGAGAGTCTATATAACCCTGAAGTTCCTTAAGCTGCTGCTTTAGAACTTTAGCATCTTCTTTCAAAAAGCTCACTTCTTCTTCGGGACTGACTTCCTGTTGGTAAGGATACGCAGGGGCTCCGTAATATCCGCTACCCGGAAAACCGCTCGAGAAATATCCTCTTCCCCATCCTCTTCCACCACCACGACCAAAACCACCACCTCTACCTCTGCCAAAGAATCCTCTTCCCGGAACTGGATTCATGTATCCCGGAACGGAATACCCGGCACAGTAACCTGCTGCTCGACCTGTCATTGGTCCCAAACCTGCTGGACCTGTTCTATCTCCTAATGGCATAATTGCCTCCTTTTTTTGGCTTTAAAAAAATTTTTAAATTTCACTTCTACATTCTTCACATAATCCGTAAAAACGGACAAGATGACCGTTGATTTTGAAGTTGTGTTTCTCGGAAAGAACCTTTTCTGTTTTTTTGAACAATTCTTCTTCTTCGTCTATGAAATCCTCATAATCTATTATCCTGTTACATTTAGTGCAAACAAGGTGATGGTGATGTTTTTCCTGCTGGGTTCTGCCCGCCAATTCATATCTCGCTCTACCGTCACCAAAATCGAATTTTAACACCAGACCTATCCGCGTAAGTAGATTTAAAGTCCTGTAAACGGTCGTAAGACCAATATCGGGATAACTCTTGTGCACTTTCAAAAAAACGTCTTCTGCACTTAAATGTTTTTCTTCTTTACTCAAAACATCTAATATTACCTGTCTCGGTACCGTAATTCTACAGCTGTGTTTTCTTAAGTTACCGTCCCACCAGCGCGGACCCATACCATATCTTCCGTTCATTTGTCTTTAACCTTTACCTTATTGAAAATGGTTTTCATTATCAAATGTATTAAAAAAAGTGTTTTTGTCAAGGGGAAGGGGAGGTAGTTTGTATTTTTCTTAAATAAAACGTTTTGTCTTTGTATTTTACCTCTTTTAATTTGTTTTTTTCTACCAGTTTTTCTACAACTTTCCAATTCGAAGCAACCTTCCTCAAGTATTCTTCTACCCCATCACTTCTCATTGGATGAACAGCTGTAATGCTGAGTAAATCTTCTTCGACATCCCCTGTAAATGCAAAGGCATTACCTTCATATCCAATAAGGTGCTCAACTGGAATATTTCTTTCTTTGAAGATTTGATATGCTTTGTTTAAATTTTCTTCAACTGTTGGCTCAACCCAATCCTGTGCTGGAGGTCTGGTAGGAATAGCTAGGTAGCTCTTTTTTGGGGGTAATTTATGAATGAAATCGGCAATTTTTTCTATTTCTTCGGGTGAATCATTTATGTTCCTGATTAACATACTTTCTGTATTTAAATTTCCAGAAAAATTTTTAGCAAAATTTGAAATTCCGTCTAAAATTTCATAAAGTTTAGAGTATCCGTATGGTCTGTTAACTTTACGCCAAATTTCGTGACTTATTGCATCAATCTTCACCGATACCCAATCAGCTTTCTTCAAATCATCCCGCACTTCCCTTCTGTTTAACAGAGAAGCATTGGTAATAACTGCTATTTTGATACCTAAATCCTTAAGATATTGTATTTCTTCGCCTATATTTACATCCAGAGTGGGTTCACCATCGGGTACGAAGGCAAGATAATCAATCCTTTCTCCTCTCTTTTTAGCTTCTCTTATTTTCCTCTGTACATCATTTGCTATTTTCTCTGGTTTGTAAAAAGCCTCTCTGTTGGTTTGCATATTTAGAGTTTTGCCAATCTGGCAATAAACACATGAATAGGTACAAACCTTGGGTGGGATATTGTTTATGCCTAAACTCTGTCCAAGTCTTCTTGATGGAACTGGTCCATATGCGAGGCTCTCCTTAAACATTTTTATTCCCTCCTTTAATTATTTAATAAAAAAAAACGGCTATCATTCCGTAGGCCAGATTGATTTATTTTCAAAATCATAAAAGTGATCCTGCATCCATTCTTTAAAAGATTTACCTAGTTTCTCAACCGGTTCCCCCAAAAATTCCTCTACAAGATTATCATCTTCCAGTAGAACAGGATTCTTTTCCTTTTTCGCTAAGTAATTTTTGGCTTGAACAATCAATTTAAATTTCTTATTCAAACTTCTATTCTCTATATCTACATCGGGATGGTATTCTTTTGTCCTCTGGCGAAATCGCTTTTTTATCTCTTCAATATCTATTTCTGCTTTTAACGCCAACCCTAGAATTTTTCGTGCTCTTTTCTTTAAACCCTCTTCCTTGATTTCCATTTATCCCTTTTTTCTACACCTTTATTTTTTCCTCATAAAATTTTTAATTTGAATCCCCCAATTTTGCCCTAACATAGGATGAACAAATCCTCCGCCTCCTAAAGTCAAAATCTTAAAATCGTATTCATTCTGTAAAGCCATAAGTGAACTTCAAGCAAAATCATAACTATCGCGGATTAATTTCATTTTTGAAATGGTCCATTCTTTTGAGTCATCTACTCCCATTTCAAGATTAAGATTTTCGGTTTAAAGTCACTGACTTAAACATAGTATTTGTTTTGGCAATTCTCTATTTCTTCTTTATTGACTTTTTCTCTTAGCCTTAAATTTTTTCTTGCTTTATATATCTTTTCGAAACTGACCAACATAGGCATACTCCTTTATTTTTTCATCACAGAATATCAGTGCGTTTATTCATCGATATATTCAATAGCTTCATTGGGACAAATCTGAACGCAAACTTGACAATCGCGACACATCTCGGGTTTTACTATTGTTGCTTTTTTGTCCTTTATTACCAGAACTCCAAAAGGACAGGATTCCACACATACTCCACATCCATCGCATTTTAGCCTATCTATCTTGACCATATTTTATTGCCTTTTAATATTCAAATAAATACATTTCTCCTTTTCAACTAATCCATCCAATACCGCCCTTATAAACTCGTTGCAAGATTTATAACCACAAGCACCGCAATTTTTATTTGGGAGTAAATTCTTCAATTTCTTACCTTTTTCGTAGCGGTTATAAACAGCTTGGGGGTCGATAATTCTATTACCATAACAATAACCGCATATAGCTGAAGGCATAGATTTTTTCAAAGTAAGTTTTCCTTCTGTAGGCGGCATATTTTTTATGGACTCAACCAAATCCAGTGAACCCTCTCCTGTTAGTCCATTTGTTTCAACAAGATTAGCGTTCGGATTTACTCCAAGTAATTTAATTCTGTATATCTCTCGTTCTGCCTGAGAAATTAAATCGCCTTTGTTTATAGCTACTATATCTGCTTCCGTTAATAGTGGCCCGTAACTGGAAGGTTTTCCAGCAGTGATATTTATTACCATAATACCCAACCCTTTGTTTACATAAGGCGAGCACCGCAGGCATAACCCTGCTGTTTCAACAATAAACAAATCTTTGTTTTTGTGTTTTTCAATAAGTTTGGGAAATTCCAATGCCCCATAATGATCAGGACATAAATCTCCTGCGAGTTTTTTCTCGGTTGAGATATGAAATCTCTCTTTGATTAAGGCGTCGTCATCTGTTGACAAAACGTCGAATTTCACATAATGCATAGAAAAATCTCTTTTAAGCTCTTCTATTACATATTTAATAACGCTGGTTTTCCCCGACCCCGGGGTTCCGCCAAAAACAATAAGCCGCATAAAAAACTCCTTTTTTACATTGGCGTGCAAATTAATTTTAATTCTTCTACTCTTTTACCCAGTCGGATATCTTCTCTTACCTCTAGTATGTATTCCTCAATCCAGGATAGATAGTGAGCTATTCCCCGTTCTTTTATTGAAGTATAAATTATTTGGGTGATAGCTCCCGACCTCATGACTAACCTTTTATCGGTATTCAAAGCCAATCTAGGGTCATGAGTAACCAAAAAGACAATTTTACCCTTTTTGGAAAGCAATTCCAGCGCTTTCTCTTTCCTGATACCGGCGTTTTCTATCTCATCTATTAAAATGATGGGAGATTCGCTTACATATGCCAAGTCTGCTACCATTAACGCCCTGGATTGCCCGCCAGAAAGTACCAACAAGTTTGCTTCAGACACAATCGGCTCTCCGGTAATCTTATTAGCGCTCTCGATAATTTCTTTGATAAGATGCTTTTTGTGCCCTTTTCCTCTGGCATCCAGATGAACTTCTAAAAAATCTTTTACTGTTGTGTCAGTAAGGAAATTCATATGCTGAGTTAAATAGCCAATAATCTTTTTGGTAGGATTGTGACGAAATTCAGCAGATGGCTTTTTATCATTAATCAATATTTGCCTTTTTGTTCTCGTATTACCCTGTGCCAGTCTTTCGATATCATAAAGAAGTTGAGATTTCCCGGAACCCGTTGGTCCTACTATACCTATTTTCTGTCCGGCGAGAATCTCCAGTCTGTCAAAATTTTCTTTATCGCCTTTCTTATCTTTACCTGGAAAAATAGTTATCTTTTTTGTTACCATGTCAACTCCTCATATTAATTCTGGACTGCGAAAGCAAATCTTTAACTTGTTCATAATTAAATTCCTTTAGAACTTCTGCAATCTCACCTTCCTTGTTTAAAGTTTCCTGAAATTCAATACACAACCTTTAACCCTGATATCATCATGAATTAACTCAGCATGGATTTCCCTTTCAAATTTAAAACCGGCCTTTTCGATTTCCTTTTTAATTTCCTGGTTCGAGGTAACGTCTGTATGCGTAACAAGATGAGTCGGATAAACCGAAAAGAGAGCATTTTTTTTAGCAATTCTTTTTATAATTTCATACAGTTTCATCCTGTCTTCTACAGTACTGCTATCATTTTTGCCCACTAAATGTATAATATCATAACATAAAACCACATCGACCTTATTATCGTTTAAAGGAATTTTAGTTTTCTCGTTTATCAGTTCAACATTTGTTATTCTGTGTTCTTCTATTTTTCTTTTTAGATTATCCAAAACATTTTTATCTTTATCCACAGCATATACTTTAGCTTTTGTGCCTACGATTTTAGAGGCAGGTATAGTGTAATTCCCTTCGCCTGAGCCAAAATCCAAAACGTTCTGTCCCTCTTTAACGCCAATTTTCCTCAAAAACTCTTCTCCTTCCTGTTTTATCCATTTATTAATGTTATTTTCCATTTTCAAACTTAATTTTCAAGATTGATTTTATCGAGCTTCACTTCTTTTGTTTTACGCTCTTTTTAAAATTAAAAACCGAAAGAGATATCCATCCCATAAAATGCCTCGGCACAAATTCTGTACTTATGTCTCGTCAATTTCCTTCCTTTTAATCGGGTACTCATAAAATGTATTCCAGCTAATGCCCGCCGATTTACTTCTTATTGAAAATGATTTTCATTATCAAATATACCGATGAAAACTTTCTTGTCAAGGTTTGGGCTAATTTAAACGAGGTGTTTGTTTTAAGAAAAGTCTGCAAGAGTTAAAATAAAGCTAAAATTAAATTCCGTATTAGGCCAGCCAAGACAATACCGTAAATTATTGAAATTCCAGTTAAAAACATTGCTTTTTTAGGACTAAATTCCTTCCACAGTATTCCGAGAGCTATTATACAGGGAATTCCAACCGTAGAAGCAACTCCAAAAGTATATAACTGAAGAGGAGTTAAAACCATAGATATCTTACTACCTAAAACTGAGATAAGCATGGCTCCGGTTAAATCTTTTTGCAGGAAACCAAAGACAAGTGGAATAATTGTTGAATCCGGCAGTCCAAGCCATGTGGTAATACAGGAAAGAGGTTTAACCAGAAGATTGTCAATCCCTGTCATATTTAAAATCCCATAAGTTATACCTCCCAGAATTAAAAATGGGATTACTATATACACAAAGTCTCTCATTCTGATCCAGCTTTTAGCCAACACGCTTTTAAACAAAGGTTTCCTGAATGGTGGTAATTCTAAAAGCAAAGGTTCACTTTTTAGATGGAAGACTTTTTTGATTGTTAATATCCATATTAAACCGGCAAAAAGTAAAGTAAATAGAACGCTGAAAGCCAAAAGAGTCCCCCCATAAAACCCGATAATTCCCATTATTATTGCGATTCTTGAAGAACAGGGAATAAAAGAATACAGAGAAGCGGTATAGAATTTTTCTTTTCTTGACGATAGTATTCTTGTAGCCCGGATGGCGGGAACAGTACAACCAAGCCCCAGGATCAAAGGAATAAATGACTTTCCGGAGAGTCCTAATTTTTTCAAAAATCTTTGCATATTAATAATAAATCGGGAAAGAAGACCGATATCCTCCAATAACCCTAAAAACAGGTAAAACAAGAAAACGTAAGGTAAAGCAATAGAAATGCCGGCGATTAATCCAGTAAAACCATTAGCCAGAATTATATTCAAGGCAGAAGATTCACCTCTATTGAAAGAAGATATAAAAAATTCTGTCCAGTTCATAAGAATACTTTGTATCCAGTTACCAAAAAACAAAAGTACTCCAAAGAGTACAAACAGAAATAAACCGGTAACAAGGGGTCCCCATGTTTTATTTAATAAAACATTATCGATTTTTTCTTCTATTTCAACACTTTCGCTCAGGGGAAACATTCGGGTAACTTTTTCGGCTATAAAGGAAGCTGTCCCGTATCTGGTTACGGAAATGTCTTCCGATAACTTTGGATGCTCGGGCATCTCTTCTTTAATTTCTTTAATAATATTCTCGTTCTTTGAATATTGGTAAAAGTCCTCATCTTCTTCTAAAATTCTCGTAGCTATAAACCTTCTGGGTAACTCAGCTTTCTTTTTACTGGGCTTTAACTGTGAGGATACTTCTCTTATAGCCTGTTCTATATGATCATCGTATTCAATCCTGAAGCTCTGTTTTTCTCTTTTTATTTCTAATAATGAATTTAGAAAGACGGGGATTCCCTTTTTTGTTATAGGGTTTATAGGAATCACTGGTACATTTAATAATTCTTCTAATTTTTGAGTATTTATTGTTATCCCTCTTTTTTCGGCATCTTCCACAAAATTCAAAGCCACTGTTAGAGGCACTCCTATTTCTAAAATTTGCAGAACCATATAAAGACTTCTTTCCAGAGAAACAGCATCGGCAATTACTATGGCTCTATCAACTTTTTGCTCAAGTAAAGCTCTTTCCGTAACTTTTTCCTCTTCCGACCTATCAGATATAGAATATATTCCGGGGGTATCGATAAAGTTTATTTTTTTATTGTTAAAATTCTTCTCTGCTTCAGTTATCTCCACTGTGGTCCCGGGATAATTAGATACTATAACTTTTGAACCCACCAGGGCATTAAGTAAAGATGATTTTCCTACGTTCGGTTGTCCTATTAGGAGGATTTTAAGTTTTTCCATAAATCAACACTCTAATTCCCGCGGCTATATTTTTATCTAAAGCGAATTTTTTATTATTCACTTTAATTACAACGACATCGTAAATTTTGTTTGTTACTTTTATCCTCTGTCCGGGGAATATTCCCACACCGATTATTCTTTCAAATAATCCAAAGTCAAGAAAAACGATATCTGAAATCATAGTTTCTCGATGCAGTTCAAATTCTACTAAAGATGAGCTTCCTTCTCTGAAAGTGTATAATTTTTTTATATTTCTAATTGCTTCTTTTGATATATAATGTTCAAGAATATGAGCGGCTTGATGTGCCTCTTTTTCGTTTCTTGTTTTCTTAAAGTAATTTTCCACCACCATGTGTTTTTCAATAATATCTTTTGCCCTTTCCCGACCACCTTTTGTCAACCCCAAAAAGTTTGGTTTCAAGTAAATTAAGCCCTCTTTTCCCAACTTTTTAACTGCCTTATGAAAGAAAAAATCGGAGACTTTAATCTTTGACTTTAAAAATTTTAAAGAGATTTGTTTGTTTTCTTCTCCGGTCATTCTCAAAATATCTTCTTCAACAATCTCTAAAACTTCTGAGGTAATATTAAATTCCATTTCCTTTGACTTCTCTTGTTTTACTTTAAACGATAAAGAACTTCGCCCGCATTTCTTACCAGAAGAATACCTTCTTTTTCTCTGTTTTCCCATTTGGATGGATCTATTTCATCAGGGTCCTTATATCCTAAATTTATTTTCTTACATCTTTTTTCAGGAATACCGGTAGCAAGCACTACATTTATTCTCGGTTCTTCTCTGCCATTCTTATAAGTTCCCGTTCCCTTAACATGAGTTGAGTGCGCTTTAATAGTCCCCGGGACCCATTCAAATTTATCTTTCTGCTTGAGAAAGTAGTCCCTAACATGATATCCAACCTTATCGATAAGAGGTCCATGCGTGTATGAGACTTCTTTAAGATTTGGAACATAAATAACTATAGTTCCTCCATTGGCAACCACTGGTTCCAATTTATACATCGCTTTTGCTGCTGTCCAGAGATCATCATACATCTCGGAAGGCATACTCAACACTCTGTTGAATTGCCTTTTTTTGTAAACTATATTTACCCGAGAAGACAGATCCGCAGCTTTTGACCAGGATTCCTCAGGAGAACCAATATAGAGCCCACTGAGTTTCTCGCCTCTGATTACCAGGCTGAAACAGAGTTTTGGCACATCAATAAATGAAGCAGCTCGGTCCAACACCTCTCTAACCGGTGTATATTTTCTACCGATTATCTTAAGATTCGTTATGAGGGCACCCAACCAGTGGAAAAAGTTTGTTACCTCAGGTCCTGATATTCCAGGGAAAAAGTATTTGTTGCCTCCGGAAAATCCAACCACTTCGTGCGGAAATACCGGACCAATCACCACAAGTTGGTCATAATCGTAAATAATCTTATTGATTTTAACTTCAACCTCATCTTCCATAAGACCTTTGCTTATCTCTTTTATTTCATCAGATTTTATTGTGCCAATACTTCGCAGGGAATCAGGATCATCCCATTTGTGATTATAGAAATTGACCGATGAATAAACAGTCTTTCTCTCCTTATCTGAAATGCCCACTCTACTGTTAATCTCTTTTTCACTTAGGGGTCTGTGTGTTCCCAGAGCGACAATGTAGTCAAGTTTCCGAACGATTTCTCCAATCTCATCGTACATAGTTCTAAAGAATAGTTCTATAGGGGCTGTTCTGGTATGATCCGGTATTATAACCAACACTTTCTTATTGGTTAAATCTATTTTCCCAAAAACCTTTTTTGTCAAAACCCTTACTTCATCATCGGAAAGAAAACCATCTTTCAATCCTTTTCCTGCAACCATTTTAATATCTCCTTATAAACCAATTGCGTAAAATATTGCGCCTAAGCCCAAACCAATCACGAGGTTAAACAATTTTATAAGAAAGGAGTCTTTTATCGAGTAAGACAAGAGTGGTAAAATACCATGACCATCCTGCACAATAGAACTTGTCAGGAGGACTGAAAAAGGTATAAGCCCTTTGGAGAACATCATTACAAATATAAGATGGGGTCCAGATTCAGGAATTATTGCTATTAATCCGGAGAATAACAGTATCCACAACATATGTCCTTTCACAAAAGCTTCCAAATTCCAGAAATTCATGCCAATCTCTATGACAAATAGGGCGCCGAAAGTCCACAAAAACACTCTCCATAGATGTTTTTTTAGAATGTGTTCCCATATATGCTCCTTGAGATAGTGTTCGGGAACCGTAAAGACGATAAACAAGGTAAAAGAAAGAGAGCTGATGATAGTTATTCTCTGCCAGTTCCATTCCTCAGGTCCAACTATACCAAATGATAGAGCTAAAACAATTACTCCAATCAATATTATAATACCATACCTGAGTAGTGAAAATTGGCGGAATTTTTTTAAAAAAGAAGCGTCAAAACAGCGACATTCATTCGCCTCATGGATTTTAAGCACTTTGCACTCTTCACAGGGAGTAATATTCAAGAAATCTGCGACTTTATCCGATATCCATCCAAAGATAACTCCTATTCCAAACAATAAACCAAAAAGTAGTAATGCTCTCTTGGGGAATAAGGCAAGCATCACAAATGCCTCGTCACCACTGGTGGCAATCATTCCACCAACCATGGCTCCAAAAGATAATAGCCCACGGACATAAAAAGAAACATTCATAAAAGCTCCTAAACAACCCGGTGTGCTTCCCAAAAATGATGCCATGATGTACTGCCGTAATCTTCCTCCTCTCACTGCAATAGACATTTTCCCCTTTGATAAAACATTTATATAATCAATAAACACCATCATTACAAAAACAAATAAAGTTATTATGATAGAATGATTTACCAGAGGGATAAAATTAATCATCTTTCACCTCTTTTTAATCCACAATTTGGCATTTCTTATATCTTAGAAACAACCGGTATTATTTTGCTTCTCTGACTCTCCGCTGTATCTCTAATTTCTTCGAGAAGGTATTTCGAAAAGGGGACCGGGACTTCCTCGCTGAAAAACTTTACCCCCTTTAATCTAAGTATCTTGAGAAAGAGTTTCATGGGTTCTTCCATTCTTGCAAAAATAAGATTATCCGCTGACTCTTCTAAAACCTTTATCTTTTCCTTGAAGGCGCTTGTGCTTACCGTAAAAAGAAAAGACATTGTTTTATCTTCTGAAATCAACCTCTTTAATTTCTCAAAAACAACTTCCGCATAGGTTTTAGAAAACAATAAAAGATTTAAAGCTGCTCCAAAAAAGAGAGTCCCTAAATTGCTTTCACCTAAGCTCTTTTCTGCTACTTCAATTACTTTATCCCAGACTTCAGGTTTTAGAAGATTTGCATTGTATTCCAATTTCTTCACTTTTTCTGTAAACTGGATGGAAGGGTTGAAATTTACATATAACACTTTCTTTTTATATTCATTGAGGTCAACACCACAGATTTTTTTCATAGAACCGACGGTAAATTCTGGTGAAGGGTACTGGAGGGAAAACATTATAACACCACCTTCATTTTTCAACCAGGAGGAAATAAATGCGAAAGCAATTAAAGGTTTTCCTGTGCCTCCTGGCCCACTTATAAGGGTGGAAGAAGGAATTAACAAACCTTCTGGCATCACTTTATCTAACCATTGATAACCTGTGTTAAATTTTTTCATTCTTACCTTCTATCATTTTATAATTTCCTTAAATAGAATTTTTTCTTATCATATTCTACTTCTACTAATTTATTTTCTTCGATTAACCTCTCAATATTTGACCAATCGGCATTTGCCTTTTTCAAATATTCTTTAACTCCTTCTATTCGCATGGGATGAACCGATGTAATACTGAGTAAATCTTCTTCGACATCCCCTGTAAATGCAAAGGCATTACCTTCATATCCAATAAGGTGCTCAACTGGAATATTTCTTTCTTTGAAGATCTGATATGCTTTGTTTATCATTTCTTCACTGGGAGATTTTACCCACGTCTCTGTGGGAGGTCGAGTGGGAATACTTAGATAACTTTTATTCGGGTCTATACTTTTAATGAAATCAGATAACTTTTCTATTTCTTCCTCTGAATCATTAAGGTTATGAATTAGCATACTCTCTGTGTTTAATTCTCCTGTGAAATTTTTAGAGAACTCTAAAACCCCTTCCAATATTTTATAGAGCTTAAAGGCTTTATGGGGTTTATTAATTCTTTTCCAAATTTCGTGACTTATTGCATCAATCTTCACCGATACCCAATCAGCTTTCTTCAAATCATCCCGCACTTCCCTTCTGTTTAACAGAGAAGCATTGGTAATAACTGCAATCTTCATGCCCAAACTCTTGAGCAACTTTATCTCTTTGCCTATATTTATATCTAAGGTCGGTTCTCCATCAGGTACAAAAGTCAAATAATCTATGATTTCTCCTTTTTCCCTGGCTTTTTCAACCTTTTTTTTAACATCCTTTACAATCTCTTCTGTATTGTAGAATTCTCTTCTTTCTGTTTCAATCTTTAAGGTCCTGCCAAGCTGACAGTAAATGCAGGAATAAGTGCAAATCTTCGGTGGAATATTATTAATTCCTAAACTTTGACCTAGTCTCCTTGATGGAACTGGCCCAAAAGCTATCTGTTTGATTTTCTTAGACATTTTTTCTCCTAACCTGTTAAATATTAAAACTTCTCATTGTAAACTGAGTCCCAAAACATATATTCATATTTGCTGGATGTTGCAAAAGCATGCTTTAATTTATCATAAGGAAAATCACTTTTAATTTCATCTACTAACTTTTTTATTTTCTTAACTAAATTAATATAATCATCTTCTAAATAGTAATACGCCCATTCTTTATACAATTCATTTTTATTACTGGTGAGTTTTTTCTTATGAAATTTAGCAATCTCCGCGTAAGACCAGTAGCAGGGAAGAGTAGCCGTTATCCCCTCTTCAAATGATTTAATCGAGGAAGTTGACAGAAGAAAACTTGTATATGAAATGCTCGTTTGAATCTGTTCCTCGTTTTCAGCCTCTTCAATTGTCAAATTCATCTTTTTAAGAAAATTTTTATAACCTTCAAATTCTCCTTTCGCTTCAGTATATGCTATATCAATAAGCTCCCTCATAACCCTCCCATTCTTTGCTCTGGTGGCAAGAATAGAAAAGTTCTTTATTGAGGAGGTAAGATAGTTATAGTCCTGAAGAATATAAAATCTGAATTTCCGTTCCGGGAGTGTTCCCTCGAACAGTTCCTTTACGAAAGGATGAACATAAATTCTCTGCCATATACGTTCAGAATCTTTTTTTAACCTCTCTGACAATTTCACGGTTTCCTCGCCCTTATTACTACAAAATCTCCCTTCTTATATCCTCCGGTAGGTTTTTCAATATCTTCATTTGTATACCTGGGATGTTTGGTTAATGTTTGAATATATTCAAAGTTAACAAAACCGGCTTCATGTAGTAAATTTTTAACTTTTTCTATTGAAATCCATTTAGCGCCTTTGATAAATTTCAAGGGATATGGATTTTCAGGAGCTCTATCCGGGTCGAACCACCCATGTATTCTTGCAAGGTCATAGAGCATTGTGTACGAACCTTCTCTGGGAAGAAATGAAACAACTATATGTCCTCCTTTTTTAAGAATTCTAAAAGATTCCTTTAGCGCTTTTAGAGGATCCTTACAATAGCTAAGAACTGTCGAGAGAAGCGCGGTATTGAATTTCTCACTATCGTAGGGAATATCTTCGGCGGTTCCTATTTTTACATCTATTCCTTTTTCTCTGGCAAGTTTAGCCATGTCTTTTGAAGGCTCGACACCTTTTTTTATTCCGAGTCTCGAAGCAAAAAGGCCGCTACCCACTCCTATGCTTACAGCATTCTCCACGTTAGATGTAAGTTCCTTTTCCGCAAGCAATTCCGATTCAAAGACATTTTTATTTTTACCAAACCAGTAGTCGAAATCTTTTGCTTCTCTGTTAAAAGCCGAAATGGCTTTAGGAGTTGTTGGGTGATATAGGGGACCGAAACCCTTACCGATTTTGGGGGCGTTTTCTATTGCTCTTGTAACATAATCTTTAGCAATTCTAACCGAATCCAATAAATTTTTACCTCGGGAAAGTGAAGCGGTTATCGCCGAGGAAATAGTACATCCGGTGCCATGTGTATTTTTAGAGTCGATTTTTTCCGATTCAAAAACAGTATATTCGCCCTCGCTAAACAAAATATCGATTGCTTTAACCTCTTTTAAATGTCCCCCCTTTATAAGTACGTTTTCCGCACCCATTTCAGCAATTTTCTTTGCGGCTTTCTTTACTTCTTCAATGTCGGAAATCTTCATGCCGCTTAGAATCTCGGCTTCATTGACATTTGGAGTTAAAAGATAAGCTAACGGTAACAGCTTTTCTATTAATATACTTTCCGCGTCTTTTTTTAACAATCTGTTTCCGCTTTTGGAAACCATAACCGGGTCAATCACGAGTTTGTCGATTTTATGTTTTCTGATTCTATCTACAATGACTTCAATAATTTCTCCATTTGAGACCATTCCTGTTTTCGCGGCATCACAACCCATATCTTCCATAATCATGTCAATCTGGTCTCCAATAATCTCCGGGTCCATATCCTGAATCGAGCGAACCCCGAGAGTATTCTGCGAGGTTACAGAAGTTATTACGGAGACACCAAAAACTTTAAAGGCTTAAAAGGTCTTCAGGTCTGCCTGTATTCCTGCTCCTCCGCCCGAATCAGAACCCGCGATAGTTAACGCTATACCTTCATATTGCATTTTAACTTCTATATACTTCTCAAATTTTTCAAAATTTTATCCTGGTGGAAATAATCGGCATAAAAGCAGGAGCGAAAGATGTTTTACTCACGTAAGGGATACTTATACCAAAGTCTATTGAACCAGCGTCTTCTTCGCCGAAAGGCATCCACCGCAGTTTTGCGATCATCGAGTGTGAATACTTATCGCTATCTTCAATTTCATTTCCGTTCGGATCTTTATCCTTTACAGTAAACCACCCCTGAGGACCCCCAACCAATGCGAATTTGGCAAACTCATATCCAATAAAAGCCCGATATGCGAATTTGTCTCCCAAATCCCATCCTGATTTAGAAAACGCGTCTATTTCCTTAACGTTTCCCCTGTATTGATACCATACATCACTACAGAGAAAAAATTTCTCTGTAAAGTGTGGATGAGCTAAAGCTACAATCTTAAAATCTTGAGTTCCGCTTTCTATACCACTTTTTATTTTCTCGTCAGATACTATAGAAGGCTTATATCCAAAAGAAAGGAAAAAGCCATCTTCCCAATCGAAACCAAATAATCCGGGAGATTTTGAATATAATAGATATTTAGCTGAAAACCAGATATCTTCAAATCCATTATCTTCGATTTCTCTCTGCGCATTTATATCCTTATTTACCCACTGAGTAAACAATCCCACACTCAATCTATCAATTATTCCATATTCTAATCCCATCGCAATTTTTGTCTGCTTATGGTACCAATTTTCGGGTAAATCGACCATTTCACTGTCACTTCTTGAATAATACCTCTCAGCCTGAATAAAAGCCATTTTACCGCGTATTTTGAGTTTACCCTTACCAACATCATGCGGACAACCGACTGTTTGTTCCGCAGAAACATTTCCGGGGAAAAGCAAAACTATACCTATAAGCACACTCATTATTTTATTATACTTATACATTTCTTCTCCTTTCTTAAAGTATTAAATTTAACAAACTCCCTACTCCTGCTGTAGCCAGGAGCATGATACCAACAGATTTAAGCATATCCCAGATACCCAGTTCCCTTAACATAGCCGCGAAGGTGGCTACACAGGGAAAATACGTTGCCAGTATTACGGAAGCAATTATTAACTGTTTCAAACTTAAATTAAGAGGAACAAGCATTCCTACCGCCACATCCTTTCTAAGAAAGCCCACTATGAGAGCCCCAACCGCTTCTTCCGGAAGTCCGAATAGACTGGTAACCACTGGTGCGGTATACTTGCCTATCCGCTGGATTATTCCGAAAGTGTACAAGATGTTTACAAAAAGGACTCCTAAAAGAACGAAAGGGAGCGCCTCCTTCAGAAACCACTTAACCCTCATCCATACCTTTTTCCCTATCGCTTTAGGATGAGGAAATCTGTAAGGAGCTATATCGACGAATATTTCAGGACTTTCCCCCTTGATCACTCTATTTAAAAGCAATCCCAAACCCAACCATACTAAAAACATAGTAAAAAATACCGTTCCCAAGCCTTTAATTCCATATTTTCCCACCAGTCCGGCGACCATCGCGATTTGAGCCATACAGGGAACCGAAATGGCAAGAAGAGTCATGGCAATAAAACGTTCTCTCCTTGTTTCCAAAATCCTTGTTGACAGAGCCCCGGGAACATTGCACCCCAATCCCAGCATCATTGGTATGATACCCATACCATGTAAACCAACCCGATGCATTACAGTATCCATAAGAACTGCCAATCTCGGTAGATAACCAGAATCTTCCAGTAACGATAAAATCAGGTAAAAAGCAAAGATATAGGGAAGTACAGCCGCAATAGGAACAAAAAGTCCGGTAGTTAAAAGACCCATCGATTCCATATAAGCTATTTGGCCCTCGATCAATCGGCCTATCAATAAATCGTGCCAGAAACTTCCTGCTTCAAGAAAATCAGAAACATGCATTATTAATGGAGTCCAGAGAGTTTCAAAAAGTGGTTCGAAAACAAAACCGATCAGGAATTCTCCGATCAAACGAATCAGCCAGAAACTTACAAATAAAATAACCAGCGCAATTGGAATTCCGGTAGCAGGTATTACAGAAGCATCGCCTAACCTTTCGAGTGGAGTATGCTGGCGACGTGTTACTTTCTGTACATTTTCTACAATATTACCAATTTCACCCCATTTGTCATCAAATTTTACTTTCCTGGACTTTGCTTCAGACAATCTCCCAACAAGTTCTTTGATACCCTCTCCGGTAAGAGCGCAGGTTGGGATAACGGAAACTCCTAACATTTCTTCAAGTTTATCTACGTCTATATTAATTCCTTTATGACACGCTTCATCCCAGATATTTAGCGCAATGATAATAGGCGCACCACTCTCGAGCAAATCCAGAGTAAAATTCAAACTTCTTTCAAGGTTTGTTGCGTCTATAACATCAATAATTATATCTCCCTCTTTTACCATTTCGGCAGCCACTTCTTCAGCCTTACTCGCAGGAACTAACGAGTAAGCTCCCGGAACATCTATGAGTTCGGCTTTTTCACCCTTAAAACGCATTGTACCCCGTGTGAACTCGACAGTCGTCCCGGGATAATTCGAAACAATCACATTTACGCCCGTAAGCCTTGAAAATATTACACTTTTCCCCACATTCGGATTACCCATAAGCAGGACTTTCATGCGATTACCTCGATCGTCACTCTTGCCGCCATCCTGTAACCTATGGCAACCTGAGATCCTCCAACTTCTATAACCACAGGACCCCTCATGGGTTGAGATGAAATCTTCTTGATAGTTTTGCCCTCTTTAACCCCTAACAAATTTAGCTTTCTAATCATCCCATAACCACCAATTATTTTAACTACCCGATAACTCTTACCGGCTTCAGCTTTCACCAATGAATTTCCATCATCCATTTTTCAAATTACTCCTTGTTTGCAAAATCTTTTTTAACATCTGACCACTTCTTAAATTTAAATGCAACTGCATTGCATTTTCAATTATATTTAAAAAATTTTTTAACAATCTTTACAATATCCCTTAATTCTAAATCTATATTCCGTAGGTTTAAAACCATATTTCTCGCAAATTTTGTTTTTTTCCGCCTCTATTCTATCATCTTCAAATTCGATAACCTTACCGCATTTAATACATACCATGTGAGAATGGTGCTTATGTCCGTAAATATGCTCATAACAAACTCTATCTCTGCATCTTAATGCTTCCGCTATAAGCCCACAATCCAAAAGCAGGGGTAAAGTTCTGTAAACTGTAGTTCTGGAAATCTGCTCCCCTTTTTCTCTTATCCTCTCATACAAATTTTCTACATCAAAATGATCGTGTGTCGAAAACACTTCTTCTAGTATGATTTTACGCTCAGGAGTGAATTTTAAACCTTTAGCCTTTATGTATTCCTTGAATATCTCTTTTTCTGTTTTCATAATTGCAAATGAATCTCAATTAAAATTAAGCATATAAATTTATTTGTCAAGGGGTTATTCTCAATTTGTTGAAAAAGTGCTATTTCTTATTATAAAGCAGGATTGAGTTCGTTTTCTTCTTATTGTTCCCTGGTATGTAAAAAAATGCTGGCGCATTTTAATCCATTTTACCTGTTCGACACCTATTAAATTACCGCATTGGCATCTAACTTCTTTTCCGTCTCGAACACTATAATCCTCAATTATCTGGTTCTTTCAGCAGTGCTATAACCGGCCTTTCCCAACTTTTTAATATTTAAAGATTCTCTCTTTGTGCTTAGCGCATTTCACTATTATCGTTTTGCCTTCCAGGTATATGAAAGATACAAAAATTTTTTTGTTCACGCCAACTTATACCTCACAATAGTTTCCCCTTAGAAATAACCCAACAGCCAGGGTCTGTTGCCATGATATTGCCTGTTTCTTCATAAGCTCTTCCACGGCATCCGGCACATCTATCCTTATAAATACAACGACCACATTCTCCTTCCAATAAATGGCGGTTTCTAAGCTTTGACAGTATTTTAGAGTTATCCCATATTTGGATGATACTTTCCTCTTTTACATTACCTAATTTTGTTTGGAGCAACATGCAGGGTAGTACATCTCCATTCGGTAGTACTGTAAGATATCCGTTCGGCATTCCAGCGGCACACCCTCTTCCATAATATGGAATTCTTTTCAATAAGTCTGGTGGAAAATGATTTGGTTGGACATCTTTCTCTTGAAGTATTAAAGTATACATGGGACAACCGGGTACTCTTATTATTATCGGACAATCTTTTTGAGCTTGCGCAAGCCACTCCATAACTTCTTTTCTTTCCTCGGGAGATAATACTTCATCCGGAATGTTCTCTTTGACTCTTTTAACTTGGACCAGATCAAAAAATTCTGCTGCAACAGCTCCATACTCTAAAGTAAGTTGTAACATATCCGGTATTTGCTCTAAAACGCCTCTTCTAATAGTCATACCAAACTGGAAAGGTATTTCTGCTGCTTTACATGCTTTAGCGCCTTCCAGAGCTTTTTTGAACGAGCCTTCCACTCCCCGAAACCAATCATGTGTCTGTGCGTCGGCACCATCAATAGATATCTGTACCGCCATAACACCCGAAGATTTCAACCGTTCTGCAATTTCTTTGTCAATCAGCGTGCCATTGCTACCTATAACTACTCTCAATCCTTTTGAAGACGCATATTTAGCAATATCGAAAAAATTATCTCTACAGAGTGGCTCACCTCCGTCGAAAATTAAAAGTTTTATTCCCCATTCCGCAATTTTATCTAAGAGTTGTTTTGCTTCTTCTGTCGAAAGTTCATCAGGTGCAGCTTCCTTGGTTGCTTCACTATAACAGTGTTTGCATTTAAGGTTACATTTTCTTGTGACGGCATACGAAATAAGATAAGGTGGCGGTATAATGGATTTATGAGTTTTGTTTTTACTTGTGTCATCTTGCATTAAATTCATCTCCTTTTAATATTTTCTATATTTTACACCCTGCTAATTCCGGTAATTTCACATAAACGGTAGAGAGTCTATCTGCGCTACCGTACGCCTGATTTACGCTCTTCCTTACTCAGACATTCGCCAATATTGGTTTCCGTTTCCTCTATTTCAGGTGTAGATTGTTTCGTTCTCCCTTATTCCTTTCTCCAAATATTTTAGTTCCTACTCTTACAATATTTGCTCCTTCTTCTAAGGCTATTCGATAAGAATTGGTCATGCCCATCGATAAATATTTCATTTCCACGTCAGGTAAATTCATTTCTTTAATCTGCTCAAACAGCTTTTTGGTTTTTATAAAATACGGTCTTGATTTTTCCGGGTTTCCAAATCTAGGACCCATTGTCATAAACCCCATTATTTTTATATTGGAAAGATTTGAGATTTCTTTTATTAGTTCTTGTATGTCCTGAGGGAATACTCCGAATTTTTGAGATTCTTCGCCACTGTTAACTTCTATTAAGATAGGCATAACTTTATCTATTTGGACGCATTTTTTATCTATCTCTTTTGCTATTTCTGCGCTGTCGATCGTTTCAATCATATCAAACATTTCTAAATTTTTTCTTCTCAAAAGGTCATGTTTTTCGATTTGTGGAATCCCGATAAAATGCCATTGTGCTTTTTTCCCAATCGCTTTATAGGCTTTTTTTGCTTCTCTTATATAGTTTTCTCCGATAATTTTTACTCCAGCCTCAATCGCGCTTAAAATCTCCTCCGGCTTTCTTTTCTTGGCTGCGGCAACCAATTGCACTCCGATCGGTAACTCTTTTAATATTTCTCGGACATTATCTTTGATGTCAGGCATTTGTTTTCCTCCCTTATTTTACTACATTTTTATTTCTTCTTCATACTCCGGAAAATAATTCTTGATAATTCTTAAATCGAATTTTGAAAGTATGGATTCTTTGGATTCCCTTTCAAGTAGAAATTCAAAAGACTTCCTTATCAGTTCTTCTTTGGATGTTTTGCCGTCAGTTAAATTCTTATAATAGTCTTCTTCCAAACTAACTGTGTGCTCTGAACTGCTACCTTTCTCTTCTATCGTTACAAGAAACTCCTGCTCATTTTTCTTTTTAACTTCGATCATTTAACCCTCCTTCAAAAGATACTTTTACCCTGAGTTTTTTCTTTAATACCAGACAAACAAAGGTTTATAGGTATAATAAATTGGATTCCTTAAACCTATTCTGCGCTCTGTTTTCCATTTCACTTTAGGTGAAAAATTCATTTTTCACCTAAAAAAATACCATTTTAAAACCCATCAGAATCAATCCGATTCCCAATATCATTTTCAGTGCTTCCTTTGGTAATATTGCGGCAAGCTGTGATCCCATAAAACTAAAAATCAAAAACCCTATCATGATGATAACGCCAGCTTTAACATCGACAAACCCTTTCCTGTAGTAATTATAAGCAGCCAATAAACTCACAGGGGCAGCCACGATTAATAGAGTCGTGCCTTGCGCCAATTTTTGAGGGAAATGCGCCACATAAAGCAATGAAACAATAATTATAGCACCACCGCCAACACCGATCGTACCCATAACCACACCCGCAATAGATCCAATTAAAATGTAAGTTAATAAATCAGACATATTTTATCCTCATTTTTCATAGGTTTCAAGAAATTGAGTATCTTTTTTTTGACTTCGATCAATGCTTCTTGTATACTCCCATTTAAAAAAAATAATTTCATTCCCTTTTCTTGCAACCTCTTCACTCCTTTTTTGCCAATATGAACAGATATAATGACCGAACAATCGTTAATTAAATCATACACATCTAAGGTTTTTAAATGCTGCATTTTTTCCGCAAAAGGATTGTTTCTTTTTTCAACAAGCTTAAATTGCGTCCCATTCTTAGTTTCATAAATAAATATCTCTTTTGCCATTCCCAACATTTTAGGGAAAATATTTATTCCATCGTTAGTCGGGACGGCAATTCTTATCATATTTTCTTTATCGA
>Ga0315555_1000517_pt1 | contig 27059 bp, 19 predicted proteins | sample SalMarSW160380MG_FD_202113 | JGI IMG/M metagenome (GOLD analysis project Ga0315555, IMG submission 202113) | Salt marsh sediment microbial communities from the Plum Island Ecosystem LTER, Massachusetts, United States - Salt Marsh Sediment SW1603-80 ... | reverse complement strand
GAACTGTCTCACGACGTTCTGAACCCAGCTCGCGTGCCACTTTAATGGGCGAACAGCCCAACCCTTGGGACCTGCTTCAGCCCCAGGATGTGACGAGCCGACATCGAGGTGCCAAACCCCGCCGTCGATATGAACTCTCGAGCGGGATAAGCCTGTTATCCCCGGAGTACCTTTTATCCGTTGATCTGCGGCCCTTCCACTCGGAACCGCAGGTTCATTAGACCCGCCTTTCGGCTCTGCTCGGCCCGTCGGCCTCACAGTCAAGCTCCCTTTTGCTCTTATACTCTTTACGCGATTGCCGACCGCGTTGAGGGAACCTTTGGACGCCTCCGTTATCTTTTAGGAGGCTACCGCCCCAGCAAAACTGCCTGCCAGACAATGTTCCCCACCTTCCACAGGCAGGGTTAGAATTCCGACATAGAAAGGGTGGTATTTCACTGACGGCTCCACCGAGGCTGACGCCCCAGCTTCATAGCCTCCCACCTATACTACACAAACTATACCAAAACCCAATGCCAAGCTACAGTAAAGGTTCCGGGGTCTTTTCGTCCTTCCGCGGGTATGCGGTATCTTCACCGCAATTCCAATTTCGCCGGGACTCTCGTTGAGACAACGCTCAAGTCGTTACACCATTCGTGCAGGTCGGAACTTACCCGACAAGGAATTTCGCTACCTTAGGACTGTTATAGTTACAGCCGCCGTTTACTGGGGCTTCGGTCGGGAGCTTCTTCCCCGAAGGGAATAACAACCTTCCTTAACCTTCCAGCACCGGGCAGGTGTCAGGCCCTATACATCGTCTTTTCGACTTAGCAGAGCCCTGTGTTTTTGGTAAACAGTCGCTCAAGCCTGGTCACTGCGGCCCACCACAGCAGTAAATGAGAACAAATACTACTACGGCAGGCACCCCATCTCCCGAAGTTACGGGGCTATTTTGTCGAGTTCCTTAACGAGAGTTATCCCGAGCACCTTAGGATTCTCTCCCCGTCTACCTGTGTCGGTTTGCGGTACGGTCACTCTTAAGACTATCTACGAGGCTATTTCTCGATAGCATGGGGTCAGCCACTTCGCCTAAAGCGGCTCCCTGTCACCTTTCGGAGTTAATGAGGTTCCGGATTTGCCTAGAACCTCCTCCTACGGGTTTAGACCTGGACAACCAACGCCAGGTTTGGCTTACCCTTCTATGTCACCCCTCAGATAATAACATCATAAGAGTGGTACAGGAATGTTGACCTGTTTCCCATCAGCTACGCCTTCCGGCCTCGCCTAAGGGACCGACTAACCCTGAGCGGACGAACCTTCCTCAGGAAACCTTAGACTTTCGGTGAAAGGGATTCTCACCCTTTTTATCGCTACTTATGCCGGCATTCTCACTTCTATATCCTCCACCATCCCTCGCGGGTATAACTTCAACGGATACAGAACGCTCTCCTACAACCAACGATTATCTCGTTGATCCACGGCTTCGGTGACAGACTTGAGCCCCGATAATTTTCGGCGCGGAGTCGCTCGACCAGTGAGCTTTTACGCACTCTTTGAATGATTGCTGCTTCTAAGCCAACATTCTGGTTGTTTTAGCGACTCTACTTCCTTTACCACTTAGTCTGTACTTAGGGACCTTAGCCGGTGGTCTGGGTTGTTCCCCTTTCGGCTATGAGGCTTATCCCCCACAGCCTGACTCCCGAACTTTGAGTTATGGCATTCGGAGTTTGATTAGATTCCAAACGGGTTAGGTTTAGAACCCATTCAGTGCTCTACCACCATAACTGATCATTCGAGGCTAGCCCTAAAGCTATTTCGGAGAGAACCAGCTATCGCCGGGTTTGATTAGCCTTTCACTCCTACCCACAGTTCATCCTATAGCATTTTCCCGCTAACAGGTTCGGGCCTCCACGAGATTTCACCCTCGCTTCACCCTGACCATGGGTAGATCACCCGGTTTCGGGTCTACTCCATCAGACTAAAACGCCCTATTAGGACTCGCTTTCGCTACGGCTCCCCAAAAGATTTGGTTAACCTTGCCAGATAAAGTAACTCGCCGGCCCATTATACAAAAGGTACGCAGTCACCCGTAACTGGATAAATCCAGTTACAAAGCTCCTACTGCTTGTAGGCATATGGTTTCAGATTCTTTTCACTCCCCGCCAGGGGTCCTTTTCACCTTTCCCTCACGGTACTTGTTCACTATCGGTCAGAAATGAGTATTTAGCCTTAGGAGGTGGTCCTCCCAGATTCCCTCAGGATTTCACGTGTCCCAAAGTACTTGGGAATACAGATAGAGAGATTGATGCTTTTTATCTACGGGACTATCACCTTCTATGTTGGACCTTTCCAGATCGCTTCGATTAATCATCAATTTTGTAACTCTCCTGCCATTCCGCACAAGGCACATCTATATCCCACTACCCTCATTCTGCAACGCGTACGGGCTTTAACACAGAATGAGTTTAGGCTCTTCCCCTTTCGCTCGCCGCTACTAGGGGAATCGTGGTTACTTTCTCTTCCTCCAGGTACTAAGATGTTTCAATTCCCTGGGTTAACTTCCCTTTCGGGATAGGCCCGGTTTGCCGGACCTGGGTTGCCCCATTCGGAAATCCCCGGATCTATGCCTGCTTGACGGCTCCCCGAGGCTTATCGCAGCCAACCACGTCCTTCATCGCCTATTTCTGCCAAGGCATCCACCACATGCCCTTCGTGCTTGTCCAAAAGTCTATCCTATTATCTATTCAATTGTCAAAGAGCTAAATTAATATTAGTTTTATTATTAATTTTGTCAAGGGGCGTGTTAAAAAATTATGTAGATATTTTAATTAAAATGTCGAAAAAGGCAGGGATTTCTCCCCGCCTTTTTCATTCTCGTCTTTATCTTCTTACTAACGGCTACCAGGGTTTAATTGAAAATATCCCTAACTTCGTCCCTCCTGTAGAAACATAGTTTTCAAGGGATTCTTCGGTTCCATCAGGATATACTATCACAATCTCAGTCACATGGTCATTATCCTCAGGTTCCCAGATGCATCCTGTAATATCAGCAGCATGATTGCCAGAATGTGTAATTTCACCATCAACATCACGTTTCTCAAAGATAGTACTTCCTACGGTATCCGTTTCAACAACGCTTGTTATGTCCACATCCATTATCCAATCGTCAGAGTCCTCGAGCACGATTCCACCCGAATCATCCTGGTTCATTGTTATCGTAAGGTCTATCCGATAATCATTACTGGTATAATCAATCGCCCAGAAGTGAACAGTCCCCACAAAATCTTCCTCGATTGATGTTGCAGAAGTTACTGCAGCACCAAACTGGAAGTAATCCACTATTGTAAAGATAACGGTCGCTGCGCTTATCTCCTCCGGCGAATTGTACTCTGCGGAGAATGTCACCCAGACTAACTCATCATCACTTCCACCATCAACAATTCCAAGACTCACACGAATATTTTCCGGTAGTGTATCATAAGCAAACTGCAGTGAATCAAGCAGGACATATGCTGATTTCTCTGTCTGAGTGCTGTCATCCCAGAAATCCCATTCGTACCTTATGGCCTCTGCTGGATCCAGTGTATCAATATGTACCCATCCCTGTGCCGGATAGTACTTCCATGTACCATACATGGTATCCAAACCTGGAGGGGCAAATACATTACCATCTGCAAGACTTGCAAGACCCAGAGGCATGCTTGCCTTCATACAAGAACTCGCCAGAGGGGGATCTTTATCTATAAAATCGGCTATGGCTCTTGCGCCCTCTGTACCAGTTGCGCTCATCGCAGTAGTATTCAGTCCTGCAAGGAAACTCTGGGTATTTGCCTTTGACTCCTCCTTGCTGCAGGAAACAAGGAGTAGCAACACAAGCACGGTTCCAAAAATACGCCACTTCATATCATACCTCCTTCTTATAGAATTAAACATTATAATCTTTCTTCCCGTTTCAGTCGTGGTGTTACTGGGAATGTATGGTTACAAAAAGGACATTTATATGGCGGTTTACCTTTCTCCATATAAAAAACACTTCCGCATCCAGAACATTTATACTGTTTTAGTTCTGAAGCTTTTTTACCTTTTTTAGTCTCTGCCATTGCTCCGCGACAGAGCGGACATAGAGGCTCCTTTTTGTTATCGGAAGGAAGATACACTAATCCTCCACATCTTTTACATTCAAACTCTTTCATAATTACCATAATACGCTATAATCTTGCACTGTCAAGCCTTTCATAAAAGATTTTTGCTCGGTGCTTGACTTTTGACATTTCATCCTCTTTCTTGTTTTTCCTTTGTTCTTTTATACAACTGTCCGAGGGATGAATACTTCAGTTTTTGAAATAGTGGATATTTTATTATCTCCGAATATGTCCACCCTACCTCATCCTTAAGCAAAACCAGCAATTCATTTCGAAGTTCTTTCCCCTCTTTGCTCTTTATATTAATGTCTTTTATCTTTATACCCCTTTCTTCCTTAAAATCCTCAATTACCTTCTCTACGGGCTCCAGTTCGTATTCGTACCTTCTCATCTTTTTTGATTCACCTTTTTCTTTCCTTCGGTTAAATCTTGCCTTTGCCTTTTCGACAAATCTATCCTCACCAAGAACATCTCCCATTCTTGTCTTCTTGATGGATAAATCCTTTCCAGTCCACTCAGCTAATAAATTACTCAAAACACCCTTTTTTTTAAATAATCCTTCAACAAATCCTTTGTCAATGAACGAAGTTTCATCGTTAGCAAAATACTCCTGGATGCTTGACCATCTGTAATCCCAGGGATCCTCTGTTACTCCACTGCGGACGGGATTCAGTAGAACATAAATTATTGCCATCTCTAAATATCTATCCTCCTGTATCAATGTTGATTTAAACCTGCCTTGAAATACATACCCCTTCTCCCCTACTCTTTTCCTGTAATATATTCCATATTGCCCGTTTAATTGTTTCATAAACTCTGATAGCTTTCCACTTGAGTTCTGCAGAATAAGATGATAATGATTATCCAGTAAACAATAGGCGAAAATCCTCATCCTGTTAGAGGTTGATTTCTCTTTAAGTGCCTTGAGGAAATAACTCTTTGCACTGTTATCGAAGAATATATCTTCTCCCTTTATACCTCTGTTCATTACATGATGATATGCATCTTTATAGGTAAGCTTTGCTCTATCCATGAACAAACCTTAATTGACTTTTGACATTTTTATTTACGACCCAGTCATCCACGCAAATTTTGCACGCTTACACGCTCGGTGGCAGACAGATAAGACATGATAATAAATGTTAAGAAGAGCGAAGATGTCATACTATTTACCCCATGAAATGTGAAACTATTTCATAAGGGGTACAACCACCGAGCTTTTCGCGTTGATTGTGATTGTGTTAAGCCACGAGACATCGTGCCCCTACAGTATTCGGGCGTGATAAATCACGCTCCTGCAAATTCAAAAGAGGACAAGGCATGCCTTGCCCCATGTAATAGGAACCTCTGGAGATACATTTTTATTACACGGGGCGAGTCCCTACATTTTGGGCAACTAAGCGAGTCGCCCCTACAGATAGGAAATAAGGAGTTCTTCTATCCTCCTTATAAGTGCCTCTCTCCCTTCGTGGGTTGATACATCAGCAGAAAAGCCGGGATCCACCACTCTTACGTCATCGAGTGCTTTCTGGAATTCCCCAAGACATACCCATGCGTGTGCTCGGCAGAGATAGATGTCCTCAATGGTTACGGTCGTGTCATGTGAAAAACAATAGTTGGGAGCAGTATTAATCACTGTAGCCGCCCTACTCACCGCATTTCCATAATTATTATCTACTATAGCAAGGCCTGCATAAGAATCCAGGAGACCCGCATCCTTATTAATAGCAGTCTTGAAATTTGAGATGGATTTTGTGATATTATCCAGGCGAGCATAACACCAGCCAAGACCGTTGTATGCATCAGCATATCTATCATCCGCATCAATTGCATCCAGAAAGAAAGACCTCGCAGAAACATAATCCCCACTCTCAAAGACACTCCACCCATCCTCTGTTAAATCACCTGCCACGTGCGAAGAACAGCCTATTAAGACGGAAACGAAAAGTACTACCCAGCATAACCTATTCATAATCACCTCTTTATAAGAATAACCTTAATAGATTTATTTACAATACCCTTTGAATGGACTATATATGCACCACTCGATACCCTACTACCCCTACTATCCACACCATCCCAGAATAAATTATAGCTACCAGGATATACTACTTTATTTACCAATCTTTTCACTTCTCTTCCCATAAGATCATAAACCGACATATCCAATCTACCAGGCTCCCGGATGGTGTACATAAGTTCTGTCCTCTGCAAGAATGGATTTGGACCTACGAGATTGATGTTATTTTTAATCGGTATAATGTCAGTCTCTTTATCATCAACAAACAACTGGAAGACTCCCAATCCATTAGCCCTTGCATATACAATATCCTTATCCATATCTATTACACTCTCCAGGCGTTCCCAGCCCTCCCCATTCCATCTGAATACCGCTATTTTTTCTTCAGGTATATTCTTACCTCGAAGATTATACTGAAGTGCAACTGTTATTTCTTCTTTAGTTTCCTCTAACCCTGGCGAAACTAAATAGGCATCCCCAATTGCCTGCTTACTACTTGTGATCCCAAGCCATTTCCTTCCATACTCATCCAATCTTCCACTCAAGATATAACAATCCTCCCATAATGAAGCAGGAGGAAAGTAACACCTAAAATGTTTATCAGGAGAATAGACCTCTCCCCCGTTTGGTGTTATTTTAGAAAAAGAGTAAGTCCTATTATTTGTTCCGCGATTCCTACCTACATCAATCCCACTCACTGTAATATTCATATCTCCTATCGTTGGAAGATGAAACTCACCGTGATATACCCTTTCTGTGTTAGGAATTTTCCTCAAGAAAACTTCTTCCTCCGTCTCAATAGAGACAACTACCGAATCAGGAGGTGAATCTCCATTGGCTAAATACTCCGATGAGAAAACCCAGATATCAACCCATTTCTCCAGATAGGCATTCTGGAGGACCAAAATACTAAATTCAGGTGGAATCGTATCATTGAATAAGAGAGCACTAAGGGGTTCTATCCTCCCCCACCCGTAAATGGTGTCGTATCCGGGAAGTCCAAGATCCTTAGCATTAGAATATATAATATCCTCAATCTGATTTGCATCTTCGATTCCATTGGATTTTAGTAAACCAGCGAGGGCGCTTACCATGGGAGCAGCCATTGATGTTCCATGATAGAAATATTCTAAGAACTCATCCACCCAGCAGGTGTCTCCATTTCTCCTGAAGGTTTCCTGTAGTATCCCATCGCCATTTCCATCTCCATTTCTATCATGAGTCAAATCACCTCCTGGTGCAGAAATATCAAGTCCAGGACCATACTGAGAATAATATGTTAACGAATCACGCCACTCTGTTGCAGCAACTGAGATACATTCAGGATACGCTGCAGGATAGGATAGTTGATTCGTAGATTTATTTCCAGCTGCAGCAACAACAAGTACTCCTGACTGTCTTGCATTTTTTATTGCATCATGTACCATTCTCCAACCGGTCGAATCACCAGGCTCGCCACCAAGAGAAAGATTAACAATATCCACTCCATTGGAAACAGCATAAGATATCCCATCTGCTATATCCGTTGTATAACCAACTCCAGTGTAATCAAGAACCTTTACCGGCATTATCGAAATATCAGGAGCCATACCTGCCATTCCTGTATTATTATTAGTAGCCTCGGCAATAATAGCTGCTACATGCGTCCCATGCCCATTGTTATCATTCGGATGAGCATCATTATTAACAAAGTCATATCCGGGAACAAAATGCACTCCCCCAAGATCGGTTGCCTGATGATACCATCCATCAAATGATTTAACTAGAGGATGTTGTTCACTTACGGGTATAGGATAATCTTCGTAGGCTACCCCACAATCTACGACTGCAATAGCAACTGAACTATCGCCCCTCTCTATATCCCAGGCAGTCTCCATATTGAGATGATCCGAATCCAAATGCCATTGATAGGGGAAATAAGGGTCATTTGGATGCCAGAATATTTTTCCAATTGCTATACGGTCTGCATAGAGAACAGAGGGTACCTTTTGATACTCGCTCAATATCTTATCAATATCCTCACCATCGGGTATCTCTACTGTATAAAAGTCAAGATAGGGACTCTTGCAGGCAACCCTGCCTTTCAATTGAGCTGTGAGCCCCTTAATTTCATCATCCGAAACTCCATCCCTTAATCTAACCACAATACGATCCGGAGCCAAATCTGGTAATGCATCCTTACCTCCGAAATCTATTGGACCATTGATAAGGGATAATATGAGAGTAAAAAGGAAACTAACAAGCATATCCTACTCCTTTAAGAGGGGAACAATCAGCTCCTTCCCTTTTGCATTTCAATATCCTCTTATTTCCTGTAATCTTTTCTTCAATATTTTCTCTGGCAGCGGTTGATACTTTTCGAATTGCATATGATGAACACCTCTGCCACTCGTGAGGGAGCGGAGGGTTGTGGCGTAACCAAATAAGTTCGAGAGCGGCACGAGAGTATCTACCAATTCGACATCTTCCCTGTGTTCAACACTCTTTATCTCTCCTCTCTTAGAATTAAGGTCATCTAAAACAGTGCCAAAATATTCTTTCGGTATTGTAATTTCAAGGCGCATAATGGGCTCCAGAATGGTCGGATCTGCCTTTTTATATGCTTCCTTAAATGCTTTAGAAGCTGCAATCTTATAGGCGATCTCAGAGGAATCTACTTCATGATAGGATCCTCCCCGGAGTATTACACGTCCTCCAGAAACCTCATATCCTGCAAGATTCCCTGAATACCGTGCCTCTGCCACGCCTTCTTTTATAGCTTTAATATATTCATGTGGAATTTCATTCGCAGAAGCTTCATTTATAAACTCGTATTTTTCTGAGGGCTCCAGGGTCAGTATGGCATGGCCATACTGACCTTTCCCGCCAGTCTGTTTAATAAATCTACCTTCTGCTGTCGCTTTCTGCCTTATTGTTTCTCTATAGGAGACCTTGGGTGTGCTTACTCTTGCATCCACGTAAAACTCCCTCCTGATACGTTCTACAATTACTTCAAGATGAAGTTCACCCATGCCATAGATTAATGTCTCACCTGTATTTGGGTCTTTTTTCACTTCAAAAGTAGGGTCCTCTTCATTCATCCTATGTAGAGCCACAGCTAACTTCTCCTGGTCTGCAAGGGTTCGGGGAGTAATAGAGGTAAAAATAACAGGTTTCGGAACTTGCGGAGGCTCCAGAAGGATTGGATGTTTTTCTTCTGTGATTGTATGACCTGTCATAACCTCTTCCAATCCCCGAAGAGCAACGATTTCGCCTGCCTCCACCCTTTCTATCTCTTCCATTTTATTGGCATGCATAAGTATGATCTTAGAAATCCTATCTTTCTTGCCGGTATTAACATTCAGAACTTTCTCTCCCCTTTTAAACTTCCCGGAATAAACCCTGACAAAAGCTAATTTCCCGTGTGGATCAGTCAGGATTTTGAAGACAAGAGCACTAAAAGGTTCGTCTTCTCTATTCCCCCTTATTTCTTCCTTACCGGTCTTCGGATTTGTGCCGAATGCAGGCGGAACATCCAGAGGGGAAGGCAGGTAATCCACCACGGCATCCATCACCTTCTGGGCCCCTATATTCTTCAGCGCCGCACCCCCCATTACAGGAAAAACGTTGGATCTAATGGTTATCTTACGGATTACTTTTTTTAGTATTTCCGGAGCGATCTCCTCCCCATCAAGATACCATTCCATCACCTCATCGTCATAGAGACTGACTCTGTCTATCAATTCGTCCCTTAATTCATTTGCCTTTTCCATAAACAGAGAAGGGATGGAGATACTCTCATATTCTAGGCCACTTTCATCCTTCCAAATCCAACCCTTCATCTCAACTACATCAATTATTCCCTTCAACTCTTCATCTAAAAAGAGCGGGAAATTAATTACCAGAGGAACAACCTTAAGTTTACTTTTCATCATTTCAACTGTTCTAAAGAAATCTGACCCCTTCCTGTCCAATTTATTGATAAAAGTTATTCGGGGTAACCCATACCTATTAGCCTGTCTCCAGACCGTCTCCGATTGAGCTTCTACTCCTTCTACACCACTAAATATCACTATTCCACCATCCAGGACCCTGAGTGTCCGCTCAACCTCCATTGTAAAATCCACATGTCCGGGGGTATCAATAATATTGATTCTCTTATCCTTCCAATAAATAGTTGTAGCTGCTGAAGTGATAGTAATTCCTCTCTCCTTTTCCTGGTCCATATAATCCATAGCTGCCGAACCCTCATCGACCTCACCCATCCGATGAACCCTCCCACTATAATATAGCACACGTTCAGTAAGAGTGGTCTTCCCTGCATCAATATGAGCCATTATGCCTATATTTCGAACTGCAGAAATATCGACTTTCTTCCCTATATAATATCTCTGATACATCGGGATACTTTAAAAGGAGAGTGTAATTAGTTTAACACAAGAATAAATAAGAACATCAATGGGTCACTGGAACTGCGAAAATTACCATCCAAAATGCGCAAAGGCCTTATTGGCTTCTGCCATCCTATGTGTATCCTCTTTCTTCTTATAGGCAACCCCTTCTTTCCTGGATGCGGATATTAACTCATTACAGAGACGTTCCTCTGTTGTATATTCACCTCTATTCCTGACAGCTTTTATTACCCATTTAATTGCAAGGGAAATTCTTCTGTCCGCCCGAACTTCCACCGGCACCTGATACGTTGCTCCTCCAACTCTTCTCGGCCGTACTTCAACCATAGGTTTCACATTATTTATTGCTTTATTAAAGACTTCAATACCATCTGTGCCTGTCCTCTCAGTTATCAAGTCGACAGCTTTATACAAGATTCCCTCGGCTATAGTCTTTTTTCCATCGTTCATCAAGTCATTTATAAATTTGGAGACAAGAACAGAATGATATTTATAATCCGGAGCAATTGTTCTCTTAGGGGCTCTCCTTCTCCTTGCCATCTACTCCTCCTTTGGTTTCTTCGTTCCATAACGGGAACGACTCTTCTTACGATTCTCTACGCCCACTGAGTCGTAAACACCCCTTATTATATGGTATCTAACCCCTGGCAGATCCTTAACCCTTCCCCCTCTCACGAGAACGATTGAGTGCTCCTGAAGCGCATGCCCTTCTCCAGGGATGTATGCTGTAACGACTGCGCCATTGGACAATCTCACTCTTGCCACTTTCCGCAAAGCCGAATTTGGTTTCTTAGGTGTTGTTGTGTAAACCCTGACACAAACTCCCCGTTTCTGCGGACAACCTTCCAGAGCAGGTGATTTCGTTTTCTTATTTACTTTTTTCCTTCCCTTGCGCACCAGTTGATTAATTGTTGGCATGAAATACCTCCTACGCTCCTTTTACTTCTTCTTTTTCCTCTTCCTCGTATTTCAATTGAATTACATTATAGTCTCTAAAGCCTGTTCCTGCTGGGATTTTACCTCCGATTATCACATTCTCTTTGAGTCCTCTCAAGTAATCTACTTTACCTTCCAGCGCAGCGTTCAGCAGTACATTGGTTGTTTGCTGAAAAGATGCCGCCGCTATAACGGAATCTGTTGAAAGGGATGATCGGGTAACACCCAGGAGCAAAGGCTCATATGTAGCAGGCTTTCCACCTTCTGTTACCACTTTTTTATTCTCATCCTTAACTTTTTTCGCATCTACTACCTGTCCCTCCAGGTATGAAGTATCTCCGCCATTTGCTATCTTTACCTTTTTAAACATCTGGCGAACAATGATACCTATATGTTTATCAGCAATCGGAACACCTTGCATCCTATAAACCTCTTGAATCTCATTTAAGAGATATTGTTGTGCTGCTATAACTCCTTTTATGCGTAGAATATCCTGAGGATCAACAAATCCCTCACACAATTTGATGCCTGCTGTTACCTTCTGTCCCTCGTGGACTGTAAAGTATTTACCATAGGGAATTTTATATTCTCTCTTATCCTTACCTGATTCAACAAAAATTTTACGCTTACCGCGGGACACCTCGCCAAAACTAACAATCCCGTCTATTTCTGAAATTATCGCTTTAGCTTTTGGAGTTCTTGCTTCCACAAGAGCCTCAACTCTGGGAAGACCTCCAGTGATGTCCTGAGTCCTTGCAATATCCCGGGGTTTCTTAGCCAGAAGATCTCCGACTTCAACCTTATCACCGTTTCCGATAAAGAGATATGCTCCCCTCGGGATAGAATAACTTCCTGTTTTCTTACTGGATTTCTTACCTTTTGGTATGATTTCTATCGTGGGGATGTATTTCCGAGTTTTCTCATATACTACCATCCGTTGTCTCTTACCTGATTCATCCACCATCTCTTTTAGCGTAACACCCTCTTTAATGTCGATGAATCGCACTTTACCCGATTGTTCTGCTATTATTAAATTCGAATACGGTTCATATTCAAAAAGGATATCACCCTTGTTTACCTCCACCCCATTCTCTACCCTGAGTATAGCTCCATAAGGAACCTGATACTTCAATCTTCCGCCACTATGTATCAAGTAAATAGCACCCTTTCTCGAAAGTACTACAGGGTGGTTACTTTTACGTTTCTCAAACAAGAGATCCGAGGAGAATTCTATTTTTCCTTCTTTTGGAGCCTTTTGAGAGGATTCCTCAGCCACACCAGAAGCAATTCCTCCAACGTGGAAAGTTCGTAGTGTCAACTGCGTACCAGGTTCACCAATAGATTGAGCAGCTATTATGCCTACCGCTGTACCTATTTCTACTAATCTACCAGTAGATAAATCCCTTCCGTAACATTTTTGACATAGACCTCTCTTAGATTCACAGGTAAGAACCGAACGCATCTTAACTGGCTCAACCCCTGACTCTTCCACTTCTCTTGCAATCTCTTCAGTAATCCACTCCTCTGCTGGAACAATAATTTCTCCTGTGAGAGGATGCACTACATCATCCGCAGTAAATGAACCTACAATCCTATCCCTTAAGGGTTCAACAATCTTGCCTCCCTCTACCAGGGGACTAACATCAATACCCATCACGGTTCCACAATCCTCCTCTATGATTACTACCTCCTGAGCAACATCCACCAGTCTCCTGGTAAGATACCCTGCCTCAGCTGTCTTTAACGCTGTGTCTGTTAGCCCTTTTCTTGCACCATGGGAAGAGATGAAATATTCCATTTCATTTAAGCCCTCTTTAAAAGAATGCAGGATCGGAGTTTCAATAATTGCTTGAGTTGACAATTTTTTCTGGGGTTTGGACATAAGACCCCGCAGACCACAAAGTTGTCTGACCTGATCCATATTTCCTCTCGCACCAGATGTAGCCATCATATGGATTGGATTGAATCCCTCCCTATCCTTATATAAAGCTTCAGCCAGTAATTTTTCTGTCTGGTCTGTTGCGCGCGTCCATGCATCAATCACCTTATTATATCTTTCACCCTCAGTGATGACTCCTTTCACACTATACTGTTCCTTTGCTTCTCTAACTTTCTTATGTGCATTCTCAATAATTTTTTCTCTCTCTTCAGGAATTATCATATCATCTATACCAAAGGTTAGACCCGAACGGGTAGCATATTTAAAACCCAGAGTCTTAATATCATCAAGGAAAGGAGCAGTTTCGTCCATACCTAATTTCTTATAACACTTAAGAATAAAAGCGTGTAAACCCTTGTTATTAAGTGTCTCATTTACCCACCTGAGTGGCTCAGGGACGATTTCATTAAATATTACCCTTCCTATAGTTGTCTCAATCCATTCCCCTTTATAATTAAATTTAACCCAATCATGAAGACCCACTATGCCTTCTTCATATGCACTAATAGCTTCATCCATATCATCGTAGAATCTTTCTATCTTCTTTTCTACCAGTCTTTCTTTCGTAAGATAATAAATCCCGATTACTATATCCTGAGTTGGTGATATTATAGGATCTCCATTAGCAGGGGAAAGAATGTTTCGGGAAGACAGCAGAAGGAAATAGGCCTCCAATTGAGCGTGTGGCGAAAGAGGGATATGAACAGCCATCTGGTCGCCATCAAAGTCAGCATTGAATGGAGGGCAAACCATTGGATGAATCCTAATAGCATTTCCTTCTACTAACTTGGGCAGGAAAGCCTCTATTGATATCCTGTGTAATGTAGGTGCCCGGTTAAGAAGAATTGGATAACCATCTACTATTTCCTCCAGCATATCCCATACCATTGGATCATCTGTCTCCAGCTTCTTCCTCGCTTTCCTTATTGAATCCACCACGCCCTGTTCTTCAAGCTTTCTTATTATGAATGGCTTGAATAATTCTCTCGCCATCGTTTTAGGAAGCCCGCATTCGTGTAACTTCAGAGTAGGATCTACAGTGATAACGGATCTTCCAGAATAATCGACTCTCTTCCCCAGGAGATTCCTTCTAAATCTTCCTTTCTTTCCTTTAAGAGAATCGGTAATAGACTTAAGAGGCCTGTTACCCCTTCCCTTAATGGGACGATTTATCCTTGAATTATCCAGGAGAGCATCTACAGCTTCCTGAAGCATCCTTTTTTCGTTCCGTAAGATTATCTCGGGAGCATCTATCTCAATAAGATTTTTCAATCTATTGTTTCTTGTGATAACTCTTCTATAAAGGTCATTTACATCAGATGTGGCAAACACTCCTCCTTCAAGTGGAACAAGAGGCCTTATATCAGGAGGAATTACCGGAAGTACGCGCAGAACCATCCACTCCGCCTTATTCCCGGATTTTCTGAACGGTTCAACTATTGATAGTTTCTTTAATAACTTCTTTTTCGTATGCTTCGATTTTTCACTCTTTATCTGGGCTCTGAGTCTTTTGGAAGTAGTATCCATGTCAATACCCTTTAAGAGGTCATAAATTGCCTCCGCACCCATCTTAGCAGTAAAGGATCCGTGGAATTCCTTCTGGAGTTCTTGATAATCATCATTGGTAAGTATTTGTCCTTTTTTAAGTGGAGCATCACCTGGCTCCGTCACAATATAAGATTCATAATAAAGAATTCTCTGCAACTCCGGCTGACTTAAATCAAGTAAATTGCCTATTATTGAGGGAGTGGACTTATAAAACCATATATGAGCCACTGGTATTGCCAGTTCGGCATGTCCCATCCTTTCCCTTCTGACGCTGGATTTTGTCACTTCGACCTTACATCGCTCACATATATGTCCTTTATACTTTGGACCTTTGTACTTTCCACAGTTACATTCGTAGTCCTTTACCGGGCCAAATATCCTTTCGCAGAATAATCCTCCCATCTCTGGTTTCTGAGTTCTGTAGTTTATAGTTTCTGCCTTTTTAACCTCTCCATATGACCAGGAGAGTATCTTTTCTGGATACGCCAGGGAGAACTTTATCATATCGAAATTCCTGGGCAAACCTTCCCTGTGTTTTCCGACATTAAATCTCATATTTTTCCTCCTCACCTTTTTTAAGGAGTTCGACATTCAAACACAATCCCCTTAACTCCTTCACAAGAACATCGAAAGAGGTAGGCAACCCTGGCTCTGGTGGTGCTTTACCCTTAACTATAGCCTCGTATGTCTTATTCCTCCCCTCAACATCATCTGATTTAACAGTAAGCATCTCTTGTAAGGTATGAGAAGCTCCATACCCTTCGAGTGCCCAGACCTCCATCTCTCCAAATCGCTGTCCACCATACTGCGCTTTCCCGCCCAGGGGTTGCTGGGTAATTAGAGAATAAGGGCCGGTTGCCCTTGCATGATGTTTATCTTCAACCATATGGTAAAGCTTCATTATATATAAATAACCAACTGTTATCCTCTCATCAAAAGGTTCCCCTGTTGTTCCATCATAAAGATTAACTTTCCCATCCTCCGGGAGATTGGCTTCTTTGAGTAGAGATTTAATTCTATCAACAGAAACACCTTCAAAGACCCGACTACCTACCTTCATATTTAACTTATGAGCAGCCCAGCCAAGATGAGTCTCAAGTATCTGACCTACATTCATTCTTGATGGAACGCCTAAAGGATTAAGTACTATATCAACAGGGGTCCCATCCTCCAGATAGGGCATATCTTCTTCGGGAACTATCCTTGCAACTACTCCCTTATTCCCATGTCGCCCGGCAAGTTTATCTCCTATAGAGAGTTTCCTGCGTTTTCCTACATATACCTTTACTAATTTATTTACACCAGCTAATAACTCATCCCCCCTCTCAGCAATCATTATATTATCATCCCTTTCTTTTTCCAGCTTCTTTATTGCTACCCCGGCCTCTCTTATAAACTTTTGTATCTCAGGAAAACCCTTAAGTTCTTTCCATTGATCTATTCTGGATATATGTTCATGTTTAAATTTACAATTATGTCTCACCAGAACACACTGTCTTTCTTCTCCACTCTTTTCATCCTTTTCTAAGATGTAAAGGGTTTCCTTAGCTTTCTTATCCACCAGTTTATCCGCAACAACAGATGCCCGTCTCTTTTTCAATTCCTGAATGCGTCTATTATATTCCTCCCAGATTTTGTCTATTTTTTCCTTCCGCACCTTTCTTTCAAGAATATTGGTACCAATCACTACACCATGAACACCTGAAGGAACTTTAAGAGATGTGTCCTTCACATCCTCAGCCTTTTTCCCGAATATAGCGCGAAGTAACTTTTCTTCAGGGGTTAGTTCCGTCTCACCTTTAGGTGAAACCTTACCGACAAGTATGCCACCCTCATTCACTTCAGCCCCTATCACTACGATTCCCTCATCGTCTAAAAAAGCAACTGCTTCGTCAGAAACATTAGGAATCTCATCAGTAGTCTCTTCAGAACCAAGCTTTGTATCCCGAACTTCACATGTATATTCTTCAACGTGAAAAGAACTGAATACATCTTTTTTAAGCAATTCCTCAGAGACAACAATAGCATCCTCGTAATTCCATCCAAAGTATGGAACGAATGCAACAAGAACATTCTGACCTAATGCCAGTTCTCCCCCTTGCATAGATGCGCCATCGGCGATTATATCCCCTTTCTTTACCTTCTGTCCTTTTTTAACAATAGAACGCTGATTCACGCAGGTATTCTGGTTAGATCTCTCGAACTTTTTGAGTTGATATATATCATAGGCTTCTACACTTAGGCTCTCAGCCGCTTTAATCCAGATTTCATCAGCCGTAACCTTATGAACCACACCTTTCCTTCTGACTATTACACCGGACCCGGAATCTCGAGCTACTTTTTCTTCAATACCGGTACCTACAATGGGTGATTCTGGCTCTATCAGGGGGACCGCCTGCCGTTGCATATTTGCTCCCATCAAAGCCCTATTGGCATCATCATGCTCCAGAAACGGAATAAGGGAAGAAGAAACAGAAACCAGTTGCTGGGGAACGAGATCCACATAATCAACCTCTTCTCTCTTTACCAGCGGATAAGAATCTTTTCTCCTTGCTATTACATACTCTTTCGCAATTCTGTTTTTCTTATCCACTTCCAGATTTGCTGGAGCAATAGTATATTTATCCTCCGTCGTAACATCAAGATAGTCAACCCTATCTGTAATTACACAATTTTTAACCCTTCTATAAGGAGTTTCTATAAAGCCATCTTCGTTAACGCGGCTCATAGAGGCAAGACTCGTGATCAAGCCTATGTTGGGTCCCTCTGGAGTTTCAATGGGACAGATGCGGCCATAATGGGAGTAATGGACATCCCGAACTGCAAAACCAGCTGTATCACGTGTCAATCCTCCTGGGCCCAGAGCAGACAACCGCCTTTTATTTGTAAGTTCAGCCAGAGGGTTAGTCTGATCGAGAAACTGGGAAAGTTGACTTGTGGCAAAGAATGAATTTATAAGACCTTTAATCTGCCTTGTATTTATCAACTCCTTAGGAGATATCTCCTCTTCTTCTCTAATAATCATTCTTTCCGTAATCGTTTTAGCCATTCTCCTCAGTGCTATCCTAAATTGATTTTCCAATTGTTCACCAACAGTCCTTATCCTTCTATTCCCAAGATGGTCAATATCATCTTCATCCCTTTTCCCATCAGCAAGTTCCATTAAACCTTTAATTGCATTTATAAAATCCAGGGGAACGAGGGCTAAGGCATTCTCGTCGACTTCCTGGTTTAGTTTCCTGTTCATTGCATGCCTGCCCACTCTGGAGAGGTTGAATTCCGACGGGCTAAAGAAAGAAGAGCGAAAATATCCTCGGGCAATTTTCAAATTAGGAGCATCTGTTCCCCTAAGATATCGATATATCTGTTGTATTGCCTCCTTCCCATCATTTGTCTTATCCTTTTTTAGAGCGTTCAATAAATAAGAAGGGGTTCTATCATCAGGTATCGATAGGATAGAAACCTTCTTAATGCCCTTGTCTTTCCATTCTTGCAGTTTTTCATCATCTATCTCATCACCCGCCTCTGCGAACACCTCTCCAGTCTTTTCTCCGATAATATCCCTTGCAAGGTATTTATCAATGAGACCTTCTCCAACCTTAGCTTCCTTGGAGTCAAAGAAAAGGGAAAGGATTTCTTCTTTCGAATTCCATCTCCCCGTTGCATTATTCATCTTCTCATCTATTTCATGAATTCTAGAAACCAATTCTTCCTTATACCCTTTCTCCTTTAATATGGAAAGTTTCGACTCTCTTTTCTCTTCTAAATTCTTTATATCCTCAAGATACCCCAGAGTTTTTACGAGGATTGTAATAGGGAAACTCCGCCTTCCATTCAGATTGACCTTCATCACTTCGTTCAGTTTTATTTCAAAACGAAGCCATGAACCACGATCAGGAATTATCTGCGACTCGTATTTACTCCTTGCCTCATCTACCTTTTCTTCCTCGAAATAGACCCCAGGCGCACGATGGAGCTGACCTACTATAACCCTTTCCACACCATTAATGATAAAGCCTCCCCTATCAGTCATTATTGGAAAATCTGAAAGAAAAACGTCTTGTTCTATTGACTGTCGAACTTCTTTCTCTGGCTTAAAATCTTCTATTCCTTTTATAACAAGTGTTTCCTCGGGTTCCTCATACTCTATAAGCCTGAAACGTCCATAAAGTGGTGCAGAATAAGAAACCTCTTTTACCTTAGCCTGATTGGGGGAATACTTTGGAGATTCAAGCCAATAGTAAAGATATTCTAATTTATATCTGCCATGAATATCCTTTATTGGAAATACCTCACGAAACACAGACTCCAGTCCCCTATCTGCTCGCTTCTCTGGATTACCATTATATTTCCACTGTACAAATCTTTCAAAGGAGTCGCGCTGAATAGATAAAAAGTTTGGCGGCTGGAAATCAATACCAGTTAAACCCAGAGATTTCCTGCCCTCACTTAAAAACTTCCTTTTAGAAACCAATAGGAACCCTCCTTATACGATATCTTAAAATTTTAACAGCAAAAAATTCATCACTATAAGATTCAGGTGTTAAAAACACTTTTTCTTTTATTATATAGTATACATCTTATGGTGACTACTTTAATTCTATTTCACCACCTGCTTCTTCAACAGTCTTCTTGATTTCCAGAGCTTCTGCTTTAGATACTCCTTCCTTGATTGATTGAGGTGCAGATTCTACAAGTTCCTTAGCTTCTTTTAAACCGAGTGAGAGAAGAGATCTTACTTCTTTAATTACCGAAAGCTTACTATCACCAAAAGACTTAAGTATTACATTAAATTCAGTCTTCTCCTCTGGTGCTTCACCACCTCCTGCTGCAACTGGAGCAGCCTGAACCATTGGAGCAGTTGCTGTTACTCCAAACTTTTCTTCCATGGCATCTACCAATGCCTTTAATTCTAATACCTTCATCTTCTCAATTAAATCAATAACCTTTTCTGCGTTTTTTGATAATTTTACTTCCTCAGCCATTATTCCTCCTTTTGTTTCGCCAAGAGAGATAGAACGCTTATTAGCTTTCTTGGTATCCCAGAAAGCACATAAACCATTCCATTTAGAGGTGAAGAGAGTGAACCGATCATTTTCTCATACATTTTTTCCCTTGATGGGATAGAAGCTAATTCCATGAAACTCTTGGCATCATAGATCTCCCCACCAAGATATCCACCATTAATCATCGGTTTATCTTCATCTCCCTTAAAATCAGAAATAACCTTGATCGGCTGAATAGGGTCATCATACCCAAATATAAGTGCCATAGGACCTTCAACAAAACGAGAAAGATCCTCAAGAGAATTCTCCTTTAAAGCTCTAAGAATAAAGCGATTCTTAAAAACTTTCATCTCGGCACTCGTACCCTTAAGAGTTCTACACAATTCACTCATCCTTGAAGCACTAAGGTACTTGTAGTTCGTAAAACATACACAACTGGCCCTATTGAATTTCTCTTTTACCTCTTTAACTATTTCTTTCTTTTCTTCTACACCCATAACTATCCTCGCTAAATGATTTCATTTCTTACTTGATTAACATCAACCTTCACACCAGGACTCATTGTTGGAGAAAGTGTAATCCCACGAATATATGCACCTGAAGCAGACGGTGGTCTCTGGCTCCAAATCGCCCTTATCACCTCCAGGAAATTCTCGTAAAGCTTGTCTTCCTCGAATGAAGCTTTTCCTATAGGGAGATGAAGATTCCCACCGCGATCTACCTTAAAGTTTATCTTTCCCTTCTTTACCTCCCGTACGGCTTCCCCTATATCTTTTGTCACCGTTCCATTCTTAGGGGTCGGCATCAATCCTCTGGGGCCCAATATCCTTCCTAATTTCCCTATCTTAGGCATCATCTCCGGTAGGGCAATAATTGCATCACACTCCAGCCATCCCCCTTCTATCTTTTCAATAAACTCATCACCCCCAACCCAATCAGCTCCCGCAGATTCTGCTTCTACCTGTAATTCTCCTTCTGCAAAGACAAGCACTTTCTTTTCCTTACCACTCCCTTCCGGGAGCACGACAGAACCTCTCACCATCTGGTCGGATTTCCTTGGATCTACACCAAGTTCTACAGCCAGTTCGATAGTTTCATCAAATTTGGCAGACACTAAAGCAAGAACCTGATGGATTGCTTCTCTTACTGGATACTTTATGCTCTTATCATAACTGCTCTGCAATTCCTTATATCTCTTACTCCGTTTCATTACTCACTTCCCTCAACTAATATACCCATTGACCTGGCTGTTCCTTCAACTACTTTCATGGCCTGCTCTATGTCTTCAGGCCTTAAGTTATCGAACTTCATCTTGGCAATCTCTCTTATCTGCTGCTTTGTCACTGTGGCAACCTTCTCTCTATTGGGTTCACCTGACCCTTTTAAAATACCCACAGCTTTCTTGAGAAGGAATGAAGTAGGGGGTTTCTTCATAATAAAATCGAAGGAATTGTCATGATATACTGTAAGAATCACAGGAATGAGGTCATCCCCCCTATCTTTGCTCTTATCATTAAATTGATTGCAGAAGTCCATTATATTAACACCATATTGCCCCAGAGCCGGACCAATAGGTGGTGCAGGAGATGCCTGCCTCGCAGGTATCATTAGTTTGATTTCTGCCTTCTTTCTTTTCGCCATCTTCTGTGCCCTCCTAAATCAACTCTACTTGATTATAACCGAGCTCAACCGGTGTAGATCGTCCGAATACTGTTACCATTACCGTTAACCTTTCTTTTTCTTTGTTTAATTCCTTTATTGTACCATTAAAATCGGTAAACGGACCATCAGTTATACGTATAGTTTGCCCTACCATAAATCTTGTCTCGCTGATTTCTTCTACAGTTCCCATAAGTTCCAGTATCTTTTCCGATTCTTCATCCGATATACTCATGGGTGCTTTCTTCCCCAGAAATCCCATTATTCTAGGGGAATCTGAGATGAGTTGTATCACTGAATCATGTGGAACTGCATGAATAAGGATATAACCAGGGTACAACCTTTTCTCCCTATTATGTATGTTCCCTTCCTCACCCCGTACCTTAATTATTCTCCCCGGTACAATAATCTTTTCTATCATATCTTCCATATGCCTTCGTGCCGTTTCTTCTGTTAAGTACGCAGCTACTCTCTTTTCATAACCTGTGAATACGTGAATAATATACCATTTATATTTTTGCTTACCCATAATTTACCTAAACAAAGAAAGAAGGAGACGATGAAATATTAAATCCATCACCCATATCACTCCGGCTAAAAGAACTGATACTAAAATCACTATACCTGTTGATGTCCATAACTCAGTTCGCTTGGGCCACGAAACCTTTGACAATTCCTGTTTTGCTTCTTTAAGAAAAGTTCCCACTTTTCCAAACATTAATCCCCCTAAAACAGGCCTGGGAGGACTCGAACCCCCAACCGCCGGATTTGGAGTCCGGTGCTCTAACCACTTGAGCCACAGGCCTATACTTCCTTATGGAGTGTGTGTTTTTTACACCGATGACAATATTTCTTCAACTTCAATTTCCCTCTTGCGTCCTTATTCTTCGTTGTCGTATAATTACGTTCCTGACATTCACTACATTCTAATCTTACTATAACTCTCAAAATTAATCACTCCTCTATTTTCGTAACCACACCTGCCCCAACAGTTCTACCACCTTCTCTTATGGCAAAACGTAACTCCTTCTCCATCGCTATTGGATGAATTAACTCTATATTCATCTCAACATGATCCCCGGGTAATACCATCTCCCTGTCCTTGAAACTCTTTACCATCCCTGTTATATCTGTCGTCCTGAAGTAAAACTGGGGTCGGTAACCAGGCGTGAATGCAGTGTGCCGCCCTCCTTCCTTCTCCTCTAATACATATACCTCCGCACTGAACTTCCTGTGAGGTGTGATTGATCCAGGAGCCGCTAATACCATTCCCCTCTTGACCTCGTCTTTCTTCATACCCCGAAGTAGTACTCCTACATTGTCTCCAGCTATTGACTCATCTAATATCTTTCTGAACATCTCTAAACTCGTGGCTACCGTCTTCTTCGTCTCATCTATCCCCACTATCTCTACTTCCTCTCCAGGATGAATTTTGCCCCTCTCTACTCTGCCGGTCGCTACTGTTCCCCTGCCCTTTATCGAAAAGATATCCTCTACCGCTAATAAAAATGGCTTGTCTACCTCCCTCTTCGGCTCAGGCATATAGTTGTCCATTGCATCTAATAACTCCTCTATTGGCTTCCATGCCTCACAATCTTCATTGTACTTCAATGCCTCTAATGCACTCCCCTTTATTACCGGTACTTCGTCCCCTGGAAATTCATACTGGTTTAATAAATCCCTTACCTCCATCTCCACTAATTCTATTAACTCTGGATCATCCATCATGTCTACCTTGTTGATGAATACTATTACCGATGGAACATTTACTTGCCTTGCAAGTAATACATGCTCCCTCGTCTGTGGCATTACTGAATCAGGCGCACTTACTACTAATATCGTCCCGTCCATTTGCGCTGCACCCGTTATCATATTCTTTATATAATCCGCATGCCCTGGACAGTCTATATGTGCATAATGCCGCTTCTCTGTCTCATACTCTATATGCGCTAACTGTATCGTTATCCCCCTCGCCTTCTCCTCAGGGGCCTTGTCTATTGAATCAAATGGCACAAATGTCGCTAATCCCTTAGTTTCTAATACCTTCGTCATAGCCGAGGTTAACGTGGATTTCCCATGGTCTACATGTCCAATCGTCCCTACATTTAAATGCGTCTTTGTCCTCTTGAATTTCTCCTTAGCCATTTATACCTCCTACTTTTTCTTAAATTTTTTCACTTTCTCTAAAAAGCCCACGACCGGGCTTGAACCGGTGACCTCATCCTTACCAAGGATGCGCTCTACCACTGAGCTACATGGGCAACCTTAAAGCGGGAGACGGGATTCGAACCCGCGACCCACGGCTTGGAAGGCCGTAACTCTTCCAACTGAGCTACTCCCGCATATGGGGAGGGTCGGATTCGAACCAACGAAGGCTTTGCCAACGGATTTACAGTCCGTCCCCTTTGGCCACTCGGGAACCTCCCCAAAAAACCCTTTCATCCTTAGCTGGTGGAGGGATTTGAACCCCCGACAAACTGATTACAAATCAGTTACTCTACCCCTGAGTTACACCAGCGCAAACAAAAAATAGCATTAACCTCTGCCAATCCTGACAAAGGACCTATTCTAAAAAAAATCTCTGTAATTCTCTGGAGCAGAGCGGATTTGAACCGCCGACCTCCTCCGTGCGAGGGAGGTGCTCTCCCAATTGAGCTACTGCCCTAACTTATTATACAGATTACACTACATTTGTCAACCCCTTTCTTACTGTGAAATATAAGCAAAAAAGGATACAGAAAATGGATAAATGAGCATATGAGTTGGACGGTTGGTCGGTTAATCGGGTGAGGATTATCGTGATATGGGATATGTGGTATGTGATATGTGATATGTGGGAATTAGTCTAGAGTCGAGTGTCCAGTGTCAAGAATCAAGGGGACAGGATTCCAAATCAACTACTCAACTATTTAATCATTTAACTAAATTATTTGACTAATAAATGTTGACAGAGGACTAAAAGACTGGAGCGAAGCGACCGTCTTTGTGGCTAATAATATTAGAACTTCATATTAAGAAAATCCTTGCAAAAGAGAAAAATTTCCATATAATGTAGCGAAAAATCAAACAAGGAGGCATAATGATAGGATTATGGATTATTTTAATCATCGTTGCTTTAGTTATCATCTGGGCTATTGGCGCATATAATGGTTTTATAAGATTAAGAAATCTTTATAACAATGCCTGGAGTGATGTTGACGTCCAACTAAAGAGAAGATACGACCTTATACCCAACATTGTAAACACTGTAAAAGGCTATGCAAAACACGAAAAAGATGTCTTCATTAATGTCACAAAGGCAAGGGCAGCTACAAGTGAAGCACCGACTCCTGCTAAGAGGGCTGAGGCTGAAAATGTACTCACCGGAGCATTAAGGCAACTATTTGCTGTAGCTGAAAACTATCCGGAACTGAAAGCAAATCAGAATTTCCTGGATTTGCAGAATACATTAAACCAGATCGAGGATGCTATCCAGAATGCAAGAAGGTATTACAATGCAGTAGTGCGTGACCTTAATATCAAGGTTGAATCCTTCCCATCCAACATAATAGCAAGGATCTTTAATTTCGTAAAGAAAGAATTCTTCGAGATAGAAGAAGGAGAAAGGACAGCTCCTGAAGTGAGCTTCTAGTGGTACTATTACTTCTATCCTGGTATATAAGCAGCTTTAACTCTACTATTGATCTACACGAGAATGGGTCTCTTACGATAACCGAGAATATTAATGTGAACTTTCAGAATGAGAAACATCACGGTATCTACAGGGATATACCACTTGATCTTGGCGGAAAATTTGGGAATTTTGAATTAGGATTCCGTATATTAGATGTAAAAACAGATGGTAGGACTGCAACTGTGAAAAAGTCCCATACCAGGGATTACGGGAGAAAATACTTGAGAATCAGGATTGGCAAAGGGGATATCCTTATCTCGGGGAAACACACATATGAAATAAAATACTATGTGCTTCTCGGGGCAAGGTATTTTAAAGATTACGATGAACTGTACTGGAATATTACCGGAGACGAATGGCAAACCTATATTGACTCTGTTAACGCATTCATATCATTCTACAAACCAATCGAATTAAACAGGTCAGATGTAAAACTATATACAGGAGAAAGGGGTGAGAGAGAAAGTAAGGGTTCTATAGTAATAGATGAAACCGGCGTTACTATAAAATCAGGGGGGCTTTCTTCAGGTAACGGATTAACCGTTGATATAAAATTTCCGAAGCCCTATCTTGTCAAACCCTCTGGTTTCTCTCTGTTTCTGCTCCGCTTAAAGAATAACATACCCATTGTTCTTGGATTTCTATTCTTTATATATATATTTATCAAATGGTGGAGAACCGGCAGGGAGCAGAGCGCTGGACCAATTGCAGTTAGATACAAATCCCCTGAAGGTCTCACGGCTGCTGCGACAGGAACAATACTTGATGAAGTGGTTGACGCAAAGGATATAGTCTCTATACTCTTTGACCTTGCAAAAAAAGGATATCTAAAGATAGAGGAACTGGAGAGTAAGAAATTTTTCTTTCTCAAGAATACAGACTACAGGATTACCGTCTTTCCCAAAGAGAAAGAGGGCTTAAAGAAGCACGAGAAAGAATTTCTCAATGGGCTTCGTAAATTTGGTGAGGAGTTTAAGCTTAGTAAGCTAAAAGGAAAATTCTACACAACTGTCAAGAGTGTTAAGAAAAGCCTGTACAAGAACCTTACAAAGGATGGATACTTTCATGGAAATCCTGAAACTATCAGGGCCAAGTACTTTGGACTTGGTATTATTATCACTTTCGGGTTTCCTTTCTTTATTATATTATCCCCCAGGTGGGCAGTATTTTTCATGACTGTGGGTATCACTCTCCTCGCCTTTAGCCGCGGAATGCCCAAGAGAACCACGAAAGGGATGAAAAAAATCAGAGAAATTTTGGGATTTAGAGAATTTCTTGCAAGGGTTGAAAAACCAAGGTTAGAGAAGATGCTGGAGGAGAACCCCAATATTTTCTTTGACTTTTTATCCTATGCCATTGCACTTGGAGTAGCAGACCAATGGGCTGAAAGATTTGAGGGTTTAACGATACAGAGCCCAGATTGGTATGTTTCCAGGGCCACGACTGGCAATATAATATATGCCTCTGTTGTTTCAAACTCTCTGGGGAACTTAATAGGTACTGTGTCTGCTTCTATGGCAGCCCCAAGCAGTAGCTCCAGTGGATTTTCTGGAGGAGGTGGGTTCTCTGGTGGAGGAGGCGGAGGAGGCGGCGGCGGAGCCTGGTAGGGAAAAACCCGCTTCCTCTTACTTTATTCCTGCGGGATGTTCAGTAACATGGTGGTACACCTGACTATATAATTTAGCATAGTTGTTATTATCCTGGAAGTAATCTCTCCTATCTTCTCTTATTCTAAAAAACTTATCTTTATACAAGATATCATCTAT
>Ga0315555_1000516_pt1 | contig 27114 bp, 21 predicted proteins | sample SalMarSW160380MG_FD_202113 | JGI IMG/M metagenome (GOLD analysis project Ga0315555, IMG submission 202113) | Salt marsh sediment microbial communities from the Plum Island Ecosystem LTER, Massachusetts, United States - Salt Marsh Sediment SW1603-80 ... | reverse complement strand
GGCTACCGTAAAATTGTCAGCCGAGATACCGCCGCTTAAGGTCGCCAGCCCGCTTGCACTAAGAGTCGTTACTCCCGATACTGCGCCAGCTTCGGTTATACCGCCGTCGTTATTATCAAGACCGCCGGTAATCGCGGCGCCGCCGGATAGGGTAGATAGACCAGTTACGCCTAAAGTGCTGCTTAGTGTAGTTGCGCCGGTAACGCCAAGAGTACCACCGGTCGCAAGATTCCCGCCTGTGATTGTGCCGGTAGCGTCAATAGTAGTAGCGCCCGATACTGCGCCTGCTTCGGTGATACTGCCGCTATTATTATCAAGGCCGCCGCTAATCGACGCGCCTCCTGAGAGAGTAGCCAGACCAGAGACCCCTAAAGTGCTGCTTAGTGTAGTTGCGCCGGTAACGCCAAGAGTACCACCGGTCGCAAGATTCCCGCCTGTGATTGTGCCGGTGGCGTCAATATTAGTAGCGCCCGATACTGCGCCTGCTTCGGTGATACCGCCGCTATTATTATCAATGCCGCCGGTAATCGCGGCGCCGCCGGATAGGGTAGATAGACCAGAGACCCCTAAAGTGCTGCTTAGTGTAGTTGCGCCGGTAACGCCAAGAGTACCGCCGGTTGCAAGATTGCCGCCGGTGATTGTGCCGTCGGCGTCAATAGTAGTAGCACCTGATATCATGCCGGCTTCTGTGATTCCGCCGGTATTATTATCGATGCCGCCGCTAACCGATGCGCCGCCCGAGAGAGTGGCCAGACCGGAGACGCCTAAAGTGCTGCTCAGCGTAGTTGCACCGGTAACTCCTAAAGTGTTGCTTAACGTAGTCGCGCCGTTAACTGTAATGCCGTCGCCGGCCACGGTCAGAGAATTCTCTCCGCCGGTTATCGTAACATAAGTGGATGAAGAATCCGTTGCTGAACCGCCTTCGTCGCTAATCAAGATACCCGCTGTAGTATTGGAAACGGTAGAGCTGGTATCAGGTCCGCTACCAAGGTCGTCGGCGCGAAGAACTATATAAGGACCGCCCGAATCGGTAACGATAGCTATATCGCCCGTCTCGTCTTCATCACCATCTTTGGCATACATAGTTTCCGAGGCCGCCTGAACAATTGCAGGCGTCCAAATAACAACCATCATCACCAAAACAATGGCTAATCTGTAGAGAACATTACTTCTCATATCATTTGCCACCTTTCACTTCGGCGTTCAATTACTTACCGGATGACTTCTTTTTTAATCACCACAGCTCCGCTGCCTGCGGGCATGAGGAATACTTTTACTTTTCCGCCATCAAGCAAGATAATATTTTTCTTAAGCACGCTCACACGTTTTAAATCCTTAAAGACCGTCTTCTCCAGATCCTCGGGGCCCATATTTACATATTCAACCGTATCATATACGGCATCCTGGTTCGGGAAGAAACTTGCACTGGCATAGATTGTGGAATCATCCGGTCTTAGAAGCTCGAACGAAGTGGAAAAAATGTGCCGGTCAGGCTCGCTTTGCGGCGGAAAAATGAATATCCCGCTACTGACGTTTGCGGTAAGAAAGGAAGCAACCTGATTAATACGGCTTATACAGGAAAGAACTCCGAGCTTAACCGCCGTCTGTGTCACTACATTCACCGAAGGGTTGGGCGCAGGCAGTGAATTATTCCGGGCGGCCGGGGTCTCGGAAGGCGCACTCTGCCGGTTAGGCTCCTGCGGTTGAGGTGAAGTGGAAGCAAGCTGTATCATTTCAGCGGGCTTTATCACAGGAACGACAGTTATGCAGAAGCAAACAAAAATTAAAATTCCGAAAATGACAAGCCAGAATCTCCGCAAGTAATAAATGTTATTTATTTTCTTATCCATTGAAAATACTCCTTTTCTCTTTGTAAATCGTCCCTAAATACCTTGATTTTACGTTATCAGTGTTGAAAAAGCGGTTTTGTATAAGTGTGGGAACAGGTTATCATATAACACCAGACTGTAGACTGTATCGACTCAGAATATACGGCACTTTAGCCCAAACAGGCCGGCCTGCCCCCATTTTTACATTATTTATTATGAGAATTATCCACAAATACCGGTTGGATTACACAAAAAAAAGGGCTGCAAACATTAAGTTCACAGCATTCGTAAAGAACCGGTAAGATTGCAGATAAGAGAACTATTATAGTGTAATTATCGAATTTTTAAGGTGGCAAGGGCAAGTGTGGCAAAAGCAGCACCGAGCAGCCGGAAATCCAGCGCCAGATTGTTCCTATTATACTCAAAGCTCGTGATAAAGATACCGAGGCTGTAGAGGTAATCGAACAAGCATTATTAAAATAGAAACAAACTATAACAAAATGCTAATACTAGAATCCATCCCCAAACCTGTTTTATGGCGAGATCGAGCGAAAAGTTCGTGGTCAAGGCCGGAGGTGGAAAAGGCTCGGAGGCGTACTGAAGTACGTCGAGAACCTTTTTTACCGACAACGCAGAGCCACGGACTTTGCAGCCGGTCGCAGTCGAAAGAGGTTTTGGGATGGATTCTAATTATTGTCACCGCTGTTATGAATCAGACTTAGGGGCATAAAGGAAAAGCACCGGGGAAACGAGATTCCTGTTTTTCCCATCCGAGAAGTTTGCTGATTTCGTTTGGAAGAGGCGATGCTTTTTTAGAGCCTGGGAAGGACTTAAGTAATTCATAATTACCCAATTCGGCACTCTTAAATAAGGGACCATTATAATTGGAAAAATACTGATCATTTTCCGAAAATTCCTGATACAGTTTCTGCAGAGCTTCCGGTGATTCGAACGCCAACTGACAATCATTGTTGTCCGCAGGACTCCACAAAATCAACGGAATAGATGTTGCTCCCGAGCTGCGTACATACACATTATAATCGAGTTGCTTTAACTGCGGTTTTTTGAGCCGTTCGCGCAAGGAAGGAGTCTGCGCAATAGACAGAAGGGGCCTGCGATAATTCGCATCTCCAGTGAGCAGATTATTGACAAAAACATGTCCATTGCGCTCATCGATATCAGGCCCGGTACTGGGATGCCAGCCAAAATGGTCGTCGGCCGCACTTCTCGGAGTACGTATAATGCAAACCGTACTATTGACCAAAGTGTTCTGGAACATTTGGACATCCGAGCTGTTGATTACGTAAATTCCCTGGTCGCAATTGACAAAGACGTTTCCGGCACAAATAGCACCTTTCGAGATTTCAAAAAAGAATCCGCTGTCACTCGGCCAATACCGATTATTTGAGAATTCCCTGTTAGGATCGCCTACTCCCTCGATCCAGTTATTGATAAAGACACCGTCCACGTTGCCGACATCGTACCAGATCCCGTTTGAATACGGAAGGTCGATAACCAGATTGTCCCGGCACGTGACACGATAACTTTGATTAAAAATCTTTACAGCCGCCGGAAAATATCCGGTAATTCTCTCGACGTTGTTACGTCTAAAGATATTTTTTTCCAGCAGAACGTCGGACGAGCCGATAATATATACGCCCTCGGTGCTCGTGTCGCTGAACAAGCAGTGGCGAATCGTGAGCCCATCGCCGCGGAAGTAGCCGGCCACGCGCGAGCAGAAGGTGATCGTCACATTATCGAGCGTCGTGCCCGTAACCTCTTTGCCGTAGGTGGCGGGATCGGCAGGGCCGATTGGCTCGTCGGTCGGCTCCTCCGTAGGGCCGAAGCTCCGCTTGCCCTCGATCTCAATGGCCCGCCATGCATACTGGGTGAAGGTAACCCCACGGATTATCGGCCCCTTGTGGTCGTTTGTCTTACCGTGGACAGGTTTGGACGTGCGCACGAGGGCGCTGTCGAAGGCGGTGATCTCGACGAGCCGATTCGTGGGATCGACCCCGATGTAGACCTGGCCCTTCTTGTAGTCGATGAAGTACGAGTGTGGGTCGAGCTCGTCCTCCGAGCCTGCGGACATCAGCATCTCGCCGTCAACGAAGACCATATCGTTATTGAAGCGGTGTAGCGGTGTACGCCTGTGGTCGCGCCACCAGCCGAGAGGAGTCGCCGGGAAGAGCGTCTTCCACGACGTCCGCCAGACGTTGTTGCTGAGGACCTCCCATTCGGTTGCCACGCGGGTACCCTTGAGCACGGGATGCTCATCTGCATAGGGTTGCATGGTGATACCCTGATTCAAGACCAGACCTCCGATTCGGTAGATACCGCCGCGTAAAACTATCGCATCACCGGTTTTAACTCGCTCCATTGCCGCTGGAAGTGTTGTCGGCTTATCAAGCGATGTTCCTGATTCTTCGGCCTTTCCATCGGTCGCTACGTAGAAAATCTGACCTTCAACCTTGGGTAAATCATAATTTTGCCAAATCGGGCCATAAGGACCGCCCGAGGGCTGGGCCTGTACGGGCAAAGATCCCATGAGGAGGACAACAAGGACAAAACCGATACAGGAGAACGCAAGACGTTGTGACAGAAGAAAACTCATTTCAGTTCCTTTCAAATCCAATGGATAGGACTGTATGTCTTCAGTAAAAACGAGACAAATTTACCTTTAATAAGACACAGTTTCAACACCTGATAATGTGAGTCTATCTTTATATTTTTTTTTCTCAACAGTATTCTTTATTTCGATTCGGTCCATTTCTTCAATATCGTTTCATGATACCCATAGTAAACATCATTAGATGTGGCTCAGCGAGGAGGCCTGACTGAAATAGTGGAATTACTGCGCAAGAACGGAGCAAAAGAATAATGAAAGAGCTGGCTAAAGTAGGATTAGCGGATTTTCAAGGTGGCAAGAGTCGGAACAAAATATAATTTTTTTTCTCGGCTTTTTTCGTGTTTATAACTCCAGGAAAGAGGTTTTTTCGAACTATTCTCAAAAAAATATCTTTTTTAATTGACTACTATTACAAATGTCATATATATATTATGACAATTGTCATAGGAGAATTGATATGACCAAACGCAAACGACCTGCCATAAGTCCCGCCGAGACCGAGGTTCTCAGACTGGTCTGGGACTCCAAAGAAGCCACGGTGCAGCAAGTGTATGACGGCTTACCCGCCAATCGAAAGGTGGCATACGTAACTGTTGCCACGCTCCTGCGCAGACTTGAGGAAAAGGGATACCTCAAACACCGGATTCGCGGCAAGGCTTTCGTCTTTGTTGCGACTGCGAAAAAAGAAGAGGTTCTCAAAAGCACTATCGGCGATCTCGTACAAAGGCTGTTCGGCGGAAATCCCGTGCCGCTCATGCAGCATCTCGCTCTGCATAGTGAGATAAGCGACGAGGATATTGAAAAGTTGAGAAAGCTGGTAAAAAAGAAATGAAGTTACGAAATTTTTGGGAGAAATGTCCATGGATACATATGCAAATCAAGTGTCCGAATATTTACTGACCCAAAGCTGGCAGATAGCACTTCTGGCCGTCATTGTCGGCCTGATTACATTCGCCCTGAGAAACAGAAGTGCTCACATCAGGTATCTGCTGTGGCTGATTGTTCTGGCTAAGTGTCTCGTGCCGCCCATGTATTCTGTGCCGGTAGCGGTCCTGCCTGAAAGATCACCCGCCGAACATTCGACGCACGCGGCAATACAAATGACACCGATTGAAAATTCAGTAGTGACTGATACGAGCCAGCCCGTGACAATCGAAAAAGCACCGGCATCAAATCAAATAAAAATTACAGTGCCAAATATGGTACAAACAATCGTCCTTGTGTGGTTAACAGGAATATTCCTGTTTCTCCTGTGGATCGGCGGCAGAGCAATTCGCTATACTTTATGGCTGCACCATCGGAGGACGCCGCTTCCGCCTGCTCTTGACAGGCAATTCCGGGAATTGTTCACAGGTTTCAAGTTCAGGAAATCACCGAAGATATGGCTGGCCAAGGACATTGCCCAGCCGTTTGTATGGGGCCTGTTCCGCGGCAGTGTTTACCTGCCGTCTGATTTTACAGGTTTGGATAATCCTCAACACCACAGAACTGTCCTGGTACATGAGCTCAGCCACATCACCCGCTTTGACGCTGCCGTCAACGTACTTCAAATATTGGCCCAGGCAATATTCTGGTTCCATCCGTTTGTCTGGTGGGTAAATAAAAAAATTCGCCAGGAACGGGAGAAATGCTGTGATGAGATGGCCGTAGCTCATCTCAGTGCGCTGCCGGAACATTATATCGATGCGATTGTGGAGGCATTGGCGGCGGAGAGGCGGTCGGCTCATCCCGTCCCCTCGCTGGCAATTGTCGGTTCCGTTAAGGATATTGAGGAAAGGATAAAGACCATGTTAAAACCGGGAAAAAAATTCTACAAACGACCCAGCTTGATAATCGCAGTCGTCTTGCTGATGTCAGCCGTTTTGATTGTCCCAATTAGCTGCACGCTCACCAGTCGGGCAAAAGCAGAAACAGCGATTGAACAAGAAGAGAAGCCTTCTATGTACCTCGTTGAAGCGGCACTGGCTGGGGATTTAGAAGAGGTTAAGAGGCTCATTGCCGAGGGAGCGGATGTAAACGCAACGTCCCCGGAAATCCCGGAGGTTAAGTTCACCCCTATAATGGCTGCCGCCAATAGGGGACACGCTCAGGTGGCGCAGGTGTTGCTGGAGAACGGAGCAGAGGTAAATGCCACCGACTTCCAGGGCTGGACCGCGCTCTACTACACATTTTGGATCTTCCCTGGCGAGGACAATGAGGAGAATCACAGGGAGCGTGTGCAACTCGTCAAGGCGTTGATTGCAAGCGGAGCTGACGTCAATAAGCAGTGCCAAGGGATCTCTCCACTCATCAATGCTATCTCGACCGGGACGCCACGTTTGGGCAGTATAGAGGCTTTGCTTGACGCCGGTGCTGACATACACTTTAAAGACAATCGCGGTTTGACACCGCTCTATTGGGCTGCCTTTGAGGGTGACAGGGATGTGCTCGATCTCATCCTCGAAAGAGGAGACTACTCTGATACCATCCATCTGGCTGCCTGTCGGGAAGATCTAACTCGGGTTCAGACTTTTCTTGAGGAGGGTATGGATGTCAACACCAAAGATGAATTTGGCTGCACGCCTTTGCATTGGGCTGGCCTGGCAGATTCTCCTGAGGTGGCGGAGTTCCTTATCAGCAGGGGTGCAGACGTCAATGCAAAGGATGCTCGCAATTTCACTCCCCTTATGGGCGCACGTGGGCTGCCTGTGATCGAACTGCTTATCTCCAAGGGTGCAGATATCAGTGCTCAAGAGGGTCTCCAGGGATCGACAAAGCTGCATGATGCCTGCTCAAGTGGCGATATAGCCGTGGCAACGTTTCTCCTTGACAAAGGCGCAGATATCCACGCAAGAAACAGGATGGGAGCCACGCCTCTCTGGGTGGCGGCCGTTTATGATCAAAAGGAGATTGTTGAACTCCTGCTGGAAAGAGAGGCCAATATCAACGCCTTAGACAGACGAAGGCAGTGTACCCCTCTCTGGATTGCAGTACGCAACGGTAACAAAGACACTGTAGAACTCCTGATAAGGAAAGGCGCTAACATCCATACTTCAGATAATGAAGGTCGGACGCCCTTGGCCATAGCCAAACAAAGAGGACATACTGAAATCGTCGAACTGCTTAAAAAACATGGTGCCATAGAAGATACTGCTGCCGTGTCGCCGGAAACTGAAACAACAAGCTCCCTGCACGAGGCTATAGTTGCTGGTGACATTGATGAAATCAAGAGGCTCATTGACGAAGGTGCTGACGTTAACGCAAAAGATGAATCTGGATATACTGCGTTGTACTATGCCATTTGGAATGAAGACAAAGCCCTAATAGAACTCCTCGTTAGCAAAGGGGCTGATGTGAACCTCACGGCAGAAGAAGACTATCCGCCCCTTTACTATGCCGTCATGAACAACGACTTTGACAGCGTAGAACTCCTCCTCGCAAAAGGCGCTAAATTCGACGTCAAAACTTTTGATGGTTCGACGATTTTTTATCATGCAGCCTGGATGGGAAATCGAGAAATAGTTAAGTTCTTCGTAACCAAGGGCGCCGATGTTTCCACATTCCATTTGGCCGCATGTATAGGTGATTTAGACCGTGTCAAAAACTTTATAGAACAGGGAACCGCTATTGATACAAAGGATGAGCATGACTGGACGGCTCTACATTGGGCGGCCTCAATGGGTGATGTAGAAACCTCTGATTTTCTTATTGCTAAGGGAGCGGATGTTCAGGCAAGAATGCCCTACGGCTCTACCCCTCTTCATCAAGCGGCACTGTCAGGTAATCTGAAGCTGATCGAACTGCTCATCGCCAAAGGAGCCGATGTGAATTCTGAAAATCGCGGTGGCAATACTCCCTTACATAACGCACGTCATCGAGATGTGGCTGAACTACTAATAATCAAAGGGGCTGATGTTAATGCTAAAAGCATATCTCACCAGATAGGCTGGACACCACTGCAAAAGTCATCTAGTGAGGGTAACAAAGAGGTGGCAGAACTGCTTATTGCCAAGGGTGCTGATGTGAATGCGAAGGACAACGCGGGCTACACTGCTTTGCGCAGAGCTGTACTGAAACGTCATGTTGATATTATCGAATTGTTAAAGAAGCACGGAGCAAAAGAATAATTGATGAACCGACGCACGTGGGATTAGCGGATTTTCAAGGTGGCCAGGGCCAGTGCGGCGAAGGCGGCGGCGATAAGCCAGAACCGAACGACGACCTGCGGCTCGCTCCAGCCGATAAGATGAAAATGGTGATGAATGGGAGCGCATCGAAAGAGCCGTTTGCCCCCGGTGTATCTGAAATAACCGACCTGCAGGACGACACTGAGCAATTCGATAACGAACACGCCGCCGATGACCAGCAGCAGAATTTCATTTCGTGTCACCAGCGCGCCGTATCCCATAGCCGCCCCCAAAGGCAGAGAACCGACGTCACCCATAAAGGTCTGCGCCGGGTGACAGTTGAACCACAAGAACCCGAGCACCGCTCCTAAAATCGCCGCAAAGAAAACACACAACTCCCCTGCCGGTATCGCCGGCAGAAGCAGATAACTCGACCAGGTGACTGCGCGGGAGCCTCCCATCGATTCGGAAGCAACATAGCACAGCAAAGCCAGAACCAGACTGACCATGCCGACGCTGCCGGCGGCCAGACCGTCCATACCGTCGGCAAGATTCACGGCGTTGCTCGTCGCCGTCAAATAGAACACCGCGATAAGAATAAACATCCAGTTCGCTAACGGCAGGCTGTTACTGTAGAAAGGCAGCCAGAACCTGATACCGTCGGGGACTTTCGGATTGCCGTTGGCATCCAGAGCTGCGAAATCTATATATAAAAACGAGGCAAGCAGGACCGCCCCGCCGATTTGAAATATCAGTTTCTCCCAGACCTTAAGCCCATCCCGGCTCCGGTGACGAATCCCGCTGGTCAGTTTCAGCCAGTCATCGGCGCCGCCCAGCGCACCGAACCATATCATCAGAAAAACCGCCTTGACAACGTATGGATTGCAGACCCCCTGTTCGGGATTGTACAGCTTGGCCCAGAGCAGCGTGCTGGCGATTACCGAGAGGATAATAATCAGGCCGCCCATCGTGGGGGTATTGGCTTTTTCCTTCGTCAGCTCGTTGAGCGTGGCGTGATGGAACTCCGGCCGGTCGCCGATTTTTTTGCGCATCAGCCAGCGGATAATCTTCGGACCAATAAACAGAGCTATCAGCAGGCTGGTCAACGTGGCCGAGACCGAACGAAACAGCACGTTCTGGTAGGCATAAAAGCCGAACCGTTCACCGGCACGCAAATACCATAGTAAGTGGTATATCATTTCAGAATTCTTACCTTACACGTCTCTCGAGAGGACAGGCTCTTCGATAAAAAGCTCTTTAAGTTTCCCGACGGTCGTCTCCAGTTTGGCCGTTCGCGAACCTTTCACTAATATTATATCGTAATCTCTGATAAATTCGTGCAGTTTATTACAGGCCGAAGGCGTGTCCTCGAAACATTTTATCTGCAAATCCCGCCGGGCATGCGCTTTGGCCGATTCGGCGGCTACCTTCGCAAGCTTACCCACCGCCAGCAAAAGTTCCACCTTCGCCCCGGCAATGAACGCACCCAGCTCGGCGTGCAGCTCTTCGGATTGCTCTCCCAGCTCGGCCATTTCGCCGCAGATAAAAACCAATCTCCGCTGTTCGGCAGGATCAATACCGGCCAATATTCCGAGAGCGTTTCTCATCGAAGCCGGATTGGCATTGTAGCAATCGTTCAATATTGTCAACGTCCCTGCCCGCAACAATTCGGTCCGCATCGATACGCCCGGCAGAGTCTTTATCGCCCGTGCAAAATCTCTCGCCTCCAGGCCGAACCGGCTGCAAACCGCCCACGCCGCCAGGGCGTTCTCGATATTCCCCTCCCCCGGCAAAGGCAGATGCACTTGGGTACCGTCGATAGTGAATCTGCCGGCCAGGCCATCCGAGCGGACATCCTCAGCCTGAAAGTCCGAACCGTCCGATTTGCCGAACGTCAGAAATTTCATCCCGCCGGCCCGGCAGGTCTCCACCAAAATATCACAGTCTGCATTGATAATCAAAACACCCTCAGGCCCAAGCCCTTCGGCAATGGACGATTTCTCCACGGCGATTGTCTGCAAATCGCCGAATCCTTCCAGGTGCGCCGGATAAACGTTCGTGACAACCGCGACATCCGGGGCGGCGATTCGTGTCAGGTGCGCGATTTCGCCCGGATGATTGCTGCCGAGTTCGGCGATAACAATCTCAACGTCCGGCCCCGCACCGAGCAGGGTTAGGGGCAGACCGATTTTATTATTGAAACTCTTCGGCGACTGATGGACCCGGAACTTCCACCGCAATGCGTGATAAACGATTTGCCTTGTCGTTGTTTTGCCCGCCGAACCTGTAACCGCAACCACTTTGTAACCCGCCCGCCTGCGATACTCCCGTGCGAAATCGCCTAAGGCTTTGATAGTGTCACGAACCTTCAGCACGCACTTACCGGCAAACTCTTTGACGTCGATGTCCCTTTCGATGACGGCACAGAAAGCGCCTTTTGCGAACGCGTCGCCGAGGTAATTGTGCCCGTCGAAATTTTCGCCTGCAATCGCAAAGAAACAATCGCCGGCCTTAACGGTTCGCGAGTCGGTACTGACGCCGGCAAAAGAAGGTGCGCTCTTCGCAGCCGGCAACTGGTGACCCGAATCACACAGAGCCTGTGCTTTTATAACCGCCGCCAAATCCGTTATCGAAAACGCCTTCATCTGCGCCCGCCGAAAATTAAAATTTACATTAAACCACTGCGCATATCTTCTGTAACACAACAGTATGCACCGCCGCAGGCCAAAAATCAAGTGTTGGAAACAAATAATGAGTTGATTTCCCAGCGGGATGCCTAAGGTAAGAGAATTAGCGGATTAGTTGATTAGTGAATTGGTGAATTGGTTTTTACGAACCACGAACCGCGAACCACAAATCACGAATAACGAACTAACTTCGGATTGATCGGATTGAAAAGGTATAGCCATATTTCCAGTCTTTGCCGATGGTATCTTTCTCACATCCCTGGTTCATCATTCTCCTTTCCCATTGCCGGGCGGCCGACTCGGAAGTGAATTGCTGCATAACTCTGAAGTCGCGAGGGTTTCCACGTTCGAGTTTTCTTCTTTTCGGCTCATCGGTAAGTCCTGCATACCTCATATATACTCATCCTTTGCCCGATTCTTTCCTGTCATTGTTTCTCTAACGGCTATTTTATCAGCCACGCCACGGACGTTTTCGTTTTTCGAATTGTTTTATTATTCGCTCGGCTAATACAACATCCTCTTCGATCTGCCAGTCAAACATTCCTACACAGGCAAAATCGGCACCGTTTTCAAAGGCATATTTGAATCCGTCCTTTGGATGTATAGCTCCCGCAGCAAGGACCTTGTATGCAATCCATGGCTTTTTAACTTCTCCCATGAATTCGATGGTCTGTTGAGGAGTCATATCCCAGTAGTTATCAACAGTATTGTCGATAACCTGTTTGTTCTGTTCCGGTCGTCTTTTTGACCAGTAACTGTCACTGTGCATAGTTTTCATATAAAAATCAACATCTATACCGGCGGTTTCAACCGCGATAGGTGTTTGGATGGAATGGCACGCAACACCCGCGGGAACTCCCTGTTTTTTTACATAATTGACGAACTTTTCTATCAGGTCTATGCGGTTTTCGAACGTCCACTTATCGCCCAGATTGCCTACAAGGAAGACCGCCGAAGCCCCGTATTCCAATGCTTCATCAACCGCCCCTTCAATATTTAGTGAATTAGGCTCGGTTTGAGATAGCCACTGCATCTTACCGCCGCTTTCGTCTTTATATCGCTTGAAAAGCTCGACCGCCCGTTTATCACCGGCATATATAATAGAGGTATTAATTCCGTTTTTCTCGCATATCGACCATGTTTCCATTATCTTTTCATCTGTGAAGTAGTTTTTCAATAGCGGCGAAACATAGATTAAATCCCTGCTATGCGCATAACCGCTTATAAGATTTCCCCCGCAGATAAGCCTGCTTATCTCTACATTGCCGATTTTTCCTGTTGACATTAGTTTGACATCTTTTTTGTCGGTGGATTCGGAAGAATTGTCCGGCTTTGCAAGCAAGGTCTTTTCTTCCAAACTTAATGCTGCCGAAGCCGCCGCTGTGGCGGTCAGAGTTTTCTTAATGAAATTACGACGGTTTATTCTCTCAGCCATGATTTGTCCTTTAATTATTTTTTTGGAAACTCTACATTTATACTGCCTAAAAACGATCCCTGATTTGTCAATTCTATTATACAAAAGATTTATTTACAAATAAACAGCCTAAACTAAAAAAAGAAATCATCCCGCTGACATGATGGCTTTTTTATTGACCAGCCGCAGGCGGCATCGATTATTACGTCATACTCAAGCTTTATTGTTCACAGCTACCTTTCGTATTCTGGCCACCTCATGCAGCACAACACTTAGTGTTCCAATCGCAGACAAATCCCCGCTTTTTTTATGTCTGTATATAGCCTTCTTACTCATTTTATTTCCAGCGTGTACGTCTCATACTTGCTGTAAAACACAAAAACTCTGCCGGGTCATTCTTTGTCCCTACTTCATCATTCCACCACGGACCGTAACTGTCAGATACCAAATGTTTCGGCGCCCAGACCTCATACGGCTTAACGCCCAGATAAAGACCATATTCACCCAAAGAGATTGAGATATATGGAAATATGATAAACGGACTGCGAAGGACAAAAACTGGTTTATCACCCTCCCATGGATTTTCGCCCCATTTGCCGTAAGGGTCAACCAGCTTGCCATAGAGTATAGAAAACTTTAATCCCCAGCCGTTCGGGTCATATTGTCTATCATCTGAATCGTACCATAGCCCGTGCTCGTGCTTACCTAAATGAAGGTCAAGACCGCCGACCTTAGGGACGGAAGAACAGCCCGCACAAAACAAGATTAGAAAGAATATTAAGTATCTCATATTACTATTTTATTGCCCCGCCGTAGGGAGAGGCGATTGTTTTGTTAACTTCTATTCACTGAGCTTGACGGCCGTGCCGTAAACTAAAAGTTCGGCTGCACTGCCCACGACACTTGTAGTCATATAGCGAACATTGATTATTGCATCCGCTCCCATTTCTGCCGCCGAGGCGATCATCCTGTTAATAGCTATTGTGCGGGCCTTTCCCATCATCTCCGTGTATTCAGTCAATTCACCGCCAAGGATAAGTCTGACTATGGCGGATAGGTCCTTGCCGAGCCAGATAGCAAATACCGTATGGCCCTGAGCCAGACCTAAAATCTCTGTGACCTCTCGGCCGGGTACTTCTGTAGAATTTAGAAGTAAAACACCCTGCTGGGACTGATCGACAACAAGCTCATCCTTAGATGTTTTGTATTTGCCCTGTTCCAGAGCCAGTGTCAGCAGGACCACAAGGATACCGCCAAGGAGGCAGAATACTGCTATCCTGAGCCACCACGGTACGACCGGGTCGTCGGCTACTATCACATGCCAGGGCACTCCGGCAAATATGGTAACAAACAGCCCCAATACAAATGCCAGCGAACCAATCTGTCGAATTGTTTTCATAGCTCTCTCCTTAACTCGTATGATTTGGGATTTCCCGTTTACACTCCCCTGAAACACTCCTGCAAGCTGCAAGTCTTATAACAGTCACACTCGTCAGGCCTATCTAATCATCGTCCTCGTTCTCGTCTTCATGCTCCACTTCGATGATTTTGCCGTCGGCGGTAACTTCGATTTTATACTCCATTCCGTTCGCAGTTCCTTCCAGTACATACACTTTCTGGCCGGCTTCCTCTTCGACCTCGGCTTCCGTCAAGGCGATATTCTCGACGGCCTTCTGGGCCGCTTCGACCGCCGCCTTGGGCACCTGCGAAAGAGGAATCTCCTTCTCATTCTCGGTTTTTGATTCGAGCGAGGCACATCCCAGAATGCAGGTCGATGCCAAAATTATAACAAAAGTCAATGTTCTCATAATGAATCTCCTTTCTATCTTTGTAAAATGAGATAATAAAAGTGACCTCTCATGGTATGAATGCCCTTTTGCCTTACGCACTTTTACTCTTTACGATAGATTATTACAGTTTCCCCATTCATTAGCAATCTTTCTTATTTTATCGCCCGGCCGAAAAGACTAACGGCTATCAACTATATACTAAACACGAATGATTAATTCAATCACGTGCAAAAAATTAACATAAATAAAACCGGCTTTCAATTATTTATACCTTTATACGTAAAGCGCGGACTTGTGGCTAAGCTACGCGCTTTACGTACGAGGTTTTTTTCCAATTGATCTTTATGAATCGCTGGTTAAGAGTTTTTGATTGAGTTTATGCAGGATACTTTCAACTTAAATTTTGGGGATGCCGCATATAAAGAGATATTCAGGAGATTCTGTATGTGGTGAAATTTTTCAATTTGGCTTCTGGCTTCTGTCGTCTATCTTTTCTTTACTTGTCCCGGCGCAGTGCTACGGCAGGTTCCGCCCTGACGAGAAGGACAGGCCGCAGCCGGATTGACCGGCCGCAGGGGGCGGCGATTGTTTTGTCAATCTGCTTCTTGTTCTTTATGGTTTCATTGATGACAACCATTATTTTCTTTGTGATGGTCTATATTACAAAGTATCTATGCCTAATAGCACTTTTTTAGCTGTTGAATATTGTTTCTTGCTCGTTTTATATATTCGCCTGAAATTTCGATGCCTATATAACTTCTTCCCAACAACATTGTAGCTATTGCTGTCGTACCAATACCAATAAATGGGTCAAGGACTACGTCACCTTTTTTGGTAAATAGCTTTATGAACCAACTCGGCAATTCGATAGGGAAAACAGCACTATGGTTACGATTGTTGCATTCCGTAGATAAATGTACTACTGTCCCGGGCTCCATATAATGCTCATTCTCGAAAACCAGAACATTATGGGGGTAAACTTTCCTTTTGTTCAACCAATTAGCAACATTCCTACCAAACTTACTATTTGTACCAGAAATGCTTCTACGAAAATCATTTTCTGTCATCGATTTGAATCTTTGTTTAGCCCAATTCCCGATTGGCACCTTTACAGCATCCTGATACATTATGAACTTTTTCTGTTTTGTAAAATGCAAGCACCTCTCCCAGTTATCCCGAAATCTATTTGGCCATTTACCAGGATATGAATTTTTCTTATACCAACAGTATTCTTCCGTCCAATGCCACCCTTGTTTTTTAAGAGCTATGATTAGCTCCAAAACATATGTTTGTCTTTCTCCATTCTTAACATTTTCTTTAATATTTAAAATAAACGAACCTGTTGGTTTTAGCACCCTATAGAGTTGCTCGGAAATTGGCAAAAACCATTCTACATATTTATTGGGATGAACACCACCGTATATATCTTTTCTTCTATCTGCGTAGGGAGGAGAAGTAATAATAAGATCTATACTATTATTAGGAAAGCGTGAATCCTTTGATAACTGTTTTGCACAGTTTCCCTTATATATTATATTTAGTCTATCAGGTTCCATAACGAGTTAGTGTAGCGAATAAAAACTTTGTGGTCCATTCTTTTTGTATATCTTCAGGAATTTTATTTAGAGCACTTTCGAGCTAAGGAGAAAGTTAAAACCTCATATGTGCGATCCCATTCGCTCTCTTGCTCATAAATATTGGAGTATGGGTCCTTGATTATTTTGAGAGCTTTTAAGTCAAATGTTTCTTTATTTATGACTGGCAATAAATATAAATAGTAATCTTGATTATAATATTTAGATTTTTCAACTTCGTTTCTCGTCCAGTGAAATCCATAATCCTGAGGTGAGACCGCTTTTACTTCAATGTGCCTTCGGATAGGATTCCCATCGTTATTAAATTTCCCATCAAAGCTTTTTATATCATAGCCTGCTGAAACATCTCTAAGGGTAGTATGTTCTATTTTTTCGGCCAAATCTGGAAAAAGTGACAATCTTTCCTTTTCATACTCAATAATCTGTATTTCTGCTGCTTTGCCAATTTCATCCTTTCTTTGCTGAGCCTTAAGAAACTCTTCCGGTGATACCTGACCAGATTGCTTAAACTTTGTATAAGTTGATGAATAAGCTTCTGCTATGATATATTTTGTTTCAGTTGAATCCAGATACATGAATTCAAGGTCAATAAGAAAATTTCTCAGTCCACTATATTTGAGTCTTTGAGAAGCACTTGGCGTAAATTCATATTGTTTGTTCTCAAAATGGAACTGAGAAAAAAACTCGTTCAGATACTCAGAAAAAGAAGTTTTTCGGCTTACAAAATAATCTATGATAAACTTTTTGACTTTTTCTTTTGGTCTTCGGACTTCCTTGAGGCCAATTAAGAATTCTTCGTATTTGGATTTAAGTGCTACCTTATTTTCTTTGGTTTCTATCAAGCCTAATTCTTGCAAAAACTTAACAGTTTCGTCAAAATGTGTGGCGTTTCTCAGGTATGTCTTTTCGATAAATTCCTTCTGTAGAAGAGAGGACTCGTTCACAATTTCAGAAAAAACTATTATTTGTTGAATGGAAACTTTTTCAAATTCAAATGTCATTTTCTATAAAAAGCCTTTCATAAGCTTTAGTTTCATCATCTTCTTCAAACATATCGAGTGAATATATACCATAGTCTTCTTCTATTATATCATACATCTTCTCGGCCTTTTGCTCTAGGTTAGCCTTTATATCTTGGTCAACCGTATTTTCGTATTGTAAGAAATGGTAATGAGCCTGATTTATCTCAGAACCTCCGACTCTATGAATTCTGTCTAGAGATTGAAGATATTGGGCACAATTATATGATAGGTCGTAATATATTGCATGGTAACATGTTTTATGGAGCGATATCGACTCAGCACAAGCAGCGGGATTGGCTACCAAAATGTCTAATCCACTATTAGCGTCTACAAATTCATCACGAATTCTTTCTCTGGTTTCTTCATCGCTCACCGTAACAATAGGTATATCCCCATAAATTAACTTACAATAGTACCCAGCATCAGTTAAGTAATTCTTTATTAGCTTGATGGTATCTATAAAATTGGCCCAAATTACAACTTTTTGTTTCATTTCTTGTAGGTTGCCAACAAATTGTTTTAGATACTCCAACTTTGCAGGCACTTCTAAATTGTCATAGTCGTATATTAATTTAGCCAAATCTGACTCATCATCAATGAGTTTCTCCCTGTAATCTTCAACTGCTTTTGATAATAATTTTATGTATGAAACGCATTGTCTCAACCTGATGATTCTACCTTTTATTAATGTTCTAACTAAATCAATATTTTTCAAATAATCTTGTTTTGAATAACTCCTAATCTTGTGCTGTATCGCATCATAGATTAATTTCTCGTATTTGTTCATTTTTAAAACATAGGGGGGATGAAATATGGGTTGTAACAGACCAAGCTCGGATTTCCTTACCCGATAGAACAATGGTCCAATACTTTCTTTAAGAATTTCCTTTGCAGATGCTGGATCGTTATGTTCTTCGTGAATTTGAACTCTTATTTTGGTGTCTGAATCTATGGCCTCACCTCCGGGATGCAAAAAGTCAAACAAATTAAATACATCTGTATAGCTTCTTGGCATAGGAGTTCCCGTCAATACACATCTGTATTTGGCATGTTCAGCAATACCGAGCACAGCATTTGCCCAGTTACCTTCAATTTGTTTTATATAATGTGCTTCATCTATAACTAATAATGCTTCTATTCCCTGTTGTCCTAAAAATGTTATCGCTTCACTTTGGTCATTTAAAAGTGTCTGAAAGGTGGTGAGATATAACTCTGCTTTTTGAGAAGCAGGGCTAAAATATTCGCCCTTTCTTTCATCTGGATTACCACCCGCAAGAATTCTCCAGTCTGGTGGACGCCCAAAGGTTTCTTTGAATTCTGTTCTCCACGGCCCAAAACAGGCAGGAGGACCAACTATGAATAGTAAGTTAACTTTACCTTCTGACTTCAGTTTTTCATAAACGCTTAGGATTGCCGTTGTTTTTCCACTTCCTGGAACAGAAAAGTTTGCCCCATTTCCAACTAAGTAAAGATGAAAAGCAGCCTTTAACTGGTGTTCTTTAAGTTTCCTTGAGATGTTGTTATTAACAAATAAAGCGAACTCATTAAATTGATTACTATCAAAATTTCCATTCTTATATTCTTTGCCTAAATTTCTTATCTCTTCAAAATTTTGGATTTTTTGGTTCAGTTCTGATACGTGTTTTTGACAAGATTGTGACAGATGATAGAATATCCCTTCGGCATTGAAATATCTTAGAAGTTTTAATAGTAGAGTATCAAAGCTTTGGGAATTTAATACATATACATTGCTTTTAGATCCTTTAACAAAGCCCCAAAACTTTAACTGGTTTACTTGGTCGGGTTTCAGCTTTATCGAGGATTCATTTATAATTATATTGCTCTTTGAGACATCAATTAGCATTTGTAATACTTATTTGTTGTACTTTTGTTTTAACTTATCATGATCTTTCTTGTAGTGATAAAATTCATTTACGATCTCTTTAGCCCGTACTTTAACACTTTCTGCTAGTTTCATTGCTGCTGGTATCTCGGATATTTTTACATATTCAGGCTTCATGTCATCATGGTCAAGTTTTTTCAGAGCTGCTTTCAGTAGATTGATAGGAGTTTCTTGACCTTTTTTATATTCGAAGTTATTGACAGCTTTTATGAGCTGTCTGTTAATTTCCGCACTATATGTTTGACCCCACATAGTATCAATTGTTCGCTCACTATATTCTCTGCCTTTGTCATCCATTGTTTCTTTTTTCGGCAAGCCCAAGGAAATATCTATGAGTTTCATCAACTCCTTTTTAGATTCCTTTTTACCAAGCCATGCGTGCATCTTCCTCATGACATCATGTACTTTTGTTATGCCTGGTAAGCCTCGTACTTGCCGCATTCTGATGATCTTGAAAGCAATGTCTTCGATTTTCCCAACTTCCTCTTCTGAAATTCCATGCTTATGACGTTTTTTATCATCAAGAAGCCGTTTATAAACATAATTATAGTAATCCAGAAATGCTTGCCATCGGCCTTCGGGGTCGCCTAATCCCTTAGAAATCGTACTATATAGTCCGTCTCTTCCAAGATTACTTAGATATCTATCAACACACTCTAATGGATTAAGAAAACTATCTTTGAATGTCTGAACCGCTTTTTTGAACTCTTTTGGTACGAGCCCTGCATAAATTGGATCGTCTCTCAGTTGTTCTTCTAAAGTCATTCCGACTTCAATTTTCCGCCTCATCGACAAAGCCCTATCAAATGCATAATATTCGGCTTTGGCTTCGCTCTGGAGTTGATATCGGTTCTCAATTTCCTCAATTTCCTTAAGTGTTGGCGGTCCTCCTTCTTCACCTATGCTGGGGAGAATAACAACCTTCATATCTGTAAGCTTTGGGTCACCCCGATGTTTAGGGTCTTCAGCTAATATTTCCATCACCATTTTTCTGCGGTTACCATTTATCAGGAAACCATCGCAGGTAATTATAGCTGGTTCTCTTTGTCCCTCATGTTTAATTGAACGCTTCAATTCTTCGGTTTTTTCCTTGTCTTTTTCTTCCAAAAATTGCCGGATTATTTTCTGCGATTCTTTCCTCTTTTCATCTAATAAAACTTTAGCCTTTTCATAGTTTAAAATATCAGAGGAAATCCGTCCGTTATCTTTTCTATATCGCAATAATTCGAGTGGCACATAATAAATATCCCTTTCTATACCATGCCTGCGTTCATTTCTAAAATCTATAACCGTCTTATCGGGTGGCAAACCTTTCCTCTTTGCTTTTGTGACTTCTTTTGCAAAATCATCAATAATTTCTCTTGTTTTTAATTTTGTAATCTTGTCCATCTTAATTCCCAATTCTTTCTGCAATCCAAGGTTAAAGATGTCTGATTTAAAGCATCAGGTAATAATTTTCGTAGGTCTTGTGGTAATCTGTTTTTGCAACGACTATAATTGTAGCAGCTAATTTCTCCGCCATATTGTAATTATCCTAAATAATCTCAATTAGACGCACTTCCCGCAAACAAACCAGAATACCACTCCAAACGGACATAATCAAGCAGGAATTCCTTGTTTAGGGGATAGCGTTTTGACTAACGACTTTCCACTAAATAAAAGGCGTTTGTGGATATGCAAATGTTGATTATAAAATTATCGGATTAGACTTTTTATTATGGATTCCTGCTTGCACAGGAATGACAAGGAGCGAATAGGCTTAATCTCTGATCTCTCCGCTCGGCTGCGCCTCGGTCGAGATGACAAGGTGGGGATTAGCGTATTGTGTATAGTGAACATCCTTTCGCGCCAGTGTGCGTCTGACGCATCCTCTGTCGTACCGAAACAGAACGTCAATCGATGTCTAACTCGGCCCTGAGCTGGGTTTCGGCCTCATTCCAGTTCCATACGTCTTCGCCGGGTCTGCAACCACGCTTTTGCCAGATTTCCCACGCCCTCTCGGCGATCCGCTCATGCGTTAGCGCCGTCGCCGTCCTGGTTAGGTTGGCTTTCGAGCCATAGGCCTGGCCTCTTTGTTCGGCCGAACCCTTGACACTTCCGGCCCTGGACTGCAAGGTTGCTGTCCCCCCTGACTGAACAGCCTTATTACTTTTTTGATCAATATTGTACTTAGCCATAATTTTACACCTCAATTTGACTTGACGCACCTTACCGCAAAAAAGCATTCTTCCCGTTAGACAAATCCAAAGTTTTATTATCTCACGGGGTAAATCTAACGCTGCGTATAAGGAAAAGCAAGAGTAATTTAGTTAATTTCCCTACGGGATGCCCAAGGTAAGTTGATTGGTGAATTAGATTGCTGCGATGCTCTCCAGCTTGGGTGTGCCTTAGGCAGAGATGACAGAGAGAATTGGAATTTTAAAATTCGATGACAGGATGCTTCGACTCCGCTACGCTACGCTCAGCATGACAAGAAGGGATTAGCGGATTGCGATTCAAGCTGCAGCTGCGTGTTTTTCGTCCATCGTCATTCGTACATTGCCTGGCTCTGCGAATAGTATCCCGTATGGATTCCTCGACTTCGCCCTTCGGGCTGCGCTCCTCCTTGGGTGTGCCAGAGGCAGGAATGACAAGGGCCTTCGGCCGAAACGGCATAAAAAAATCTAACTCTTGACAGGAACGCACCGGCGGAATATATTGGGCTTCCTTTGTTTATGAGGGGGTTGCTCTCATAGGCTTAAGAATGTGTGTTCGAGAAATTGAACGATCTGAAAAGCAGTTAGATTTGAAAACTATATTACTGGAGAATTTTAGAATGGCAGAAAAAAGGGTGTTTTTTTTCGGCGGCGGAAAGGCCGAAGGCAATGCGAAGATGAAGGAACTTCTGGGCGGTAAGGGGGCGAATCTCGCTGAGATGACGAATCTGGGTGTGCCGGTGCCGCCGGGGTTTACGATTGCGACGAAGGTGTGCAGGGAGTATTACAAATCCGGCGGGAAGTGGCCAAGCGGGCTTGAGAAGGAAGTGGATAAGAATCTGGCAAAGCTGGAAAAGGCGATGGACGCCAGGCTCGGCAACCCCGATAAGCCGCTGCTGGTCAGCGTCCGCAGCGGAGCCGCCGCATCGATGCCTGGGATGATGGACACTATATTGAATTTAGGATTGAACGATGATGTCATCGAAGGCATTATCCGCAAAACCCGAAATCCCCGCTTCGCATACGATATCTACCGCCGGTTCATCGACATGTTCGGCGACGTAGTCATGGGCTGCAGTCACGAACACTTCGAAGAAGTAATTCACGCAGCCAAGGAAAAAGCCGGCGTCAAGCTCGATAACGAACTCAAGGCCGACCAACTCAAAGAGGTCGTCGAGAAATACAAAGCCGTGTACAAAAAACACGTCGGCGAGCTATTCCCGCAGGACGGCAAACTCCAGCTCAAGCACGCCATCAACGCCGTCTTCGGTTCATGGATGACCGAACGAGCAGTCAAGTATCGCCAGCTCAACAAAATCACCGGCCTTCTCGGCACCGCCGTCAACGTCCAGGCCATGGTCTTCGGCAACATGGGCTCCGACTGCGGCACCGGCGTCTGCTTCACGCGCAATCCAAGCACCGGCAAGAAAGAATTCTACGGCGAATTCCTCATGAACGCCCAGGGCGAAGACGTGGTCGCCGGAATCCGCACACCCCTGCCGCTGAAAAAACTGTCACGCCGCATGCCGAAAGCATACAAACAGCTCACCGCCCTGATGACTCGACTGGAAAAGCACTACAAGGACATGCAGGACATGGAATTCACAATCCAGAACAAAGTGCTCTACATCCTCCAGACACGAACCGGCAAGCGTACGGCCGAAGCGGCGGTAAAAATCGCAGTCGATATGGTCAACGAACGGCTCATTCCCAAAAAAGAAGCCGTCAACCGTGTCACCCCGGAACAATTAGACCGCCTGCTGCACCCGCACTTCGACCCGAAGGCCAAGCGCAACGTTATCGCCAGGGGACTTCCCGCCTCTCCAGGCGCCGCCGTCGGACAGATTGTCTTCACCGCCGACGTCGCGGAAGAATGGAACAAAAAAGGTAAAAAGGTCATACTCGTTCGCATCGAGACCAGCCCTGAAGATATAGGCGGCATGGACGCGGCCGAAGGCATTCTTACCGAACGCGGCGGAATGACTTCGCACGCAGCGGTCGTCGCACGCGGTATGGGAAAATGCTGCATCGCCGGTGTCAGCGCACTGAGCATAAACTACGCAACGAAAAAACTCACCGTTGACAAGAAGACCCTCAAAGAAGGTGACTGGATGAGCCTGGATGGCTCGTCCGGCGAAGTAATGACCGGGCAGCTTGCCACGGTCGAGCCTACCCTGAGCGGCGACTTCGGAAAGTTCTTGAAGATTTGCGACCAGGTCCGCAAACTCGGCGTTCGCACAAACGCTGATACACCGGAAGATTCCAAACGCGCAAGAGACTTCGGCGCTGAAGGTATCGGCCTTACCAGGACCGAGCACATGTTCTTCGAAGGTGACCGCATCTGGGCGGTGCGCCAGATGATTCTTGCCGCCGATGATTATGCTACAATGCTTTTGAAAATCGAAACGGCCCAGACTGAAAAAGAGAAAAACGTGATCAGGAAAGAGCACGCCGTCGCCACAAAGGAATTCGAAGGGGCGTTGAAGAAACTGCTGCCTTACCAGCGCAGTGACTTCGAAGGCATCTTTACGGCTATGGCCGGCCTGCCGGTGACAATCCGCTTGCTCGACCCGCCGTTACATGAGTTCCTGCCGCAGGACACTAAATCCCAGGCAGAGATGGCCAAAAGACTCAAGGTCAAACCGGCAGTAGTCAAGGCAAAGGTCGAGCAGTTGCACGAGTTCAATCCTATGCTCGGTCATCGCGGCTGCCGACTTTCGATTTCCTATCCGGCTATCGGCCGAATGCAGGCGAGAGCCATTATCGAAGCGGCACTGAACGTTAAGAAAAAAGGCAAAAAAGTCCTGCCGGAAATCATGATTCCGCTGGTCGGCGCCGTTGCGGAATTGAAGATGGTCAAGGACGAAATCGTTGATGAAATCAAGCAGGTCTTCAAAGAAAGAAAAGACCGCATCCAGTATATGATCGGTACTATGATTGAAGTACCGCGGGCCGCACTGACCGCCGACGAAGTGGCCAAAGAGGCGGAGTTCTTCAGCTTCGGGACGAACGACCTGACGCAGATGACAATGGGCTTCTCGCGCGACGACGCCGGCAAGTTCTTAGGCGAATACGTTCGCAAAGGCATTTACACATCCGACCCGTTCCAGCAGCTCGACCAGACAGGCGTAGGAAAACTCGTCGAGATGGGAACAAAGCTCGGCAGAAAGACTCGCAAGAAACTTAAGGTCGGTATCTGCGGCGAGCACGGCGGCGAGCCGAGCAGTATCGACTTCTGTCACCGTGTCGGTATGAACTACGTCTCCTGCTCACCGTTTAGAGTCCCCATCGCAAGACTCGCAGCGGCACAGGCGGCTACGAAAGATTAGGGAATAGCTGATAGGGTTTAGCAAATCCGTAAATGAGATTTTTTTAGCCCCCCGGCGAAACCGGGGGGTTTTCATTTATGCGTTTTATGTCATTCCGAGCGGAGCCGAGGAATCTAATAAAATATCATTGCGAGGCTTCGTAGCCCAAGCTTCTTTGACGAAGAAGGCAAGCGAAGTAGCAGCGGTCACTGGGATAGCTCACGCCACAATCCACATTTTTCGTTGTTGGAAAACAAACGGTTAGCAGGTAGAATATCCTTATCGAACACTTAATGTTCTCATCCATTTACAAAGGGGCTATTATGAAAAGGAACACTGCTCTTAAAATTATAAATCCGATTCTGCTTGTATTGATTATCAGCCAAGCGGCCACGGGATTGTTTCGCATGAAGCTCTCGTCTGAGACATTCGAGTTTATTCACGAAGGCGGCGGCTTGATTTTAGTCGGCCTTGTTATCGTCCACTTAATATTGAACTTCAACTGGATAAAGGCAAACTACTTCCATGAATAACACACGATTCACGAAGTCTCGAATAGGAGGCAATTTTACCCCGTGAGATATTTTTTTAATTTATCTCACGGGGCGAATCAACAAATCCCATCTCCTAAAAGCTATCTTTTTTCCCTGCCTGACCCAGCATGCCTCTATCCGAGGATGTGGAAACCTGAAGCAAAGAACGCTTCACTTTTTTTATGCAGCAATCTCCACCCGTATTGCGCTTTGCGCATATTTTATTTTTTATGATTTTGTCCCACTTTTCTGCCGATAATATGTGTTGAAAGAGAAACAACACCCAAAGCGAAAACCATCCACGAGATACGCTTCACGAAATAAGAATGACGAATCTGCTTGGCGGGAATTGCGGTTTGTAGTTTGTTAATAGAATTTGGATCGGAAAAAATAGTTGATTCTTTTTTCAATTTTTTCCCGATTTTTTCAAGTCGGAGATTGTATCCATGAGAATGTGGCAGAATCCTATCTATAGGTTGAAGACGAATGAGGGAGTATATATTTTTGTTGATGTCACAACCTCATGCTGTCCTGGCTTGGGACCGAACATGGTGATTTGGAAGATTGCTGAATTCTTCAAAAGCAAAGGTGTAGTTTCAATCCTTGATTTCGGGGCTGGCGCATTGCGTCATACGTTTCCTTTGTTGGATATGGGATTTCAAGTATGCGCGGTAGAATTTAAGGAACAGTTCGAAAGAAAAGCCTGTCGTCTAGCATTGAATAAGGCGAAAAAGTCTCCGGATTTTTCTGCACTGATTTTTCCTGACGAGTTCATTAAGAGTAAACATAAATTTGATGCAGCATTATTAACATTCGTCATTACGACGATGCCGAGAGCGGACGAAAGACGCAAATTATTAAAATTTTTGAAAAAGAGATTAAAAGCCAACTCGTTCATTTTTTGGATGTCTCAGTATGGGAAGTATGAACAGATCAAGAGACTAGAAAACCAAGTCAAAGATGGATGGTATTTACATCCCGAACGAAAGAATCATTCCTTTTATACTGAATTCAATAATTCAAAGATCGATGATATGTTAAATAGAATAGGATATAGACGTATTCATGTGTTCAGTCAAAGAGGTAATGATCAATTTAGACTATATTCAAGAGGAGCAGGCAAGTGGCCATAGAACCAAATAATGACGCCCATAATGTGGCGCTAGAGTGGATAAAGCAGATAATTACTTTGTCTACAGGTGTAATCGCATTAAGTGCTACTTTCATGACTCACATCTTAAAAACCCCTAACTGGACTGTTTGGTTATTAATCTTATCTTGGATTTTACTGTTACTAGCGATCATTCTTGGGCTCGAAACAATATCAGTGATAACAAACAGCCGCATTCATCAAAATAATGATTGGACTTCTGAATCGGGCAGAAAGAAGGCAAAAGCAGGCAAATATTCGTTTATATTAGGAATCTGCTTTTTTGCTCTGTTCGCACTTATCAATTTCTTCTTCTACACATACTCTTTGGAGTAACTAATTCGACTAGGACTTTGTCTATATGTTGAATTTAGTTTCTAGTAAATACCTAAAAGCTGGTTAAAAGAAATCTTGAAACTTCCGGAGAGACGATATTAGTAGGTATGTATGCTATTTCCACTTCCAGTCTCTATTTTCATCACCTATTTCCAAATACTCGTCATCATCCTCGGTATCAATGGCTTCATTTGTGAATAGTACCGTAAGTGTTTTTCCATAATGTCCAAGACCAACTACATCCTCTTTCATCTCGATTTGTGGTCCATCCTCAAACCAATAATCAAGACGGGTCCAAGCCTCCACTCGCTTTGCCATCAAAACATTATTCTGATCTTGGTTAAATTCAGCGGTAGTAGATGTAGGCGTAATCAAAGAACCTTTTTTTATCCATTGCATAGCACGACAACTAATTAAAGCACTTGACATAAAACACCAGTCAACTTTGTTTCTGGAACTCATGATGACTGCTACAGGATTTTCTGAAAGTTGAGCATAGCGAATAGCCGTAGAAGTTATAGATGTTCTACATTTAATTGCAAGTGACTTTATTGCGGCGAAACCTTCACCAGCTTTCCTCAGAGCTTCCAAGAAAATATCTTCCGGCATTAATAACT
>Ga0315555_1000515_pt1 | contig 27136 bp, 31 predicted proteins | sample SalMarSW160380MG_FD_202113 | JGI IMG/M metagenome (GOLD analysis project Ga0315555, IMG submission 202113) | Salt marsh sediment microbial communities from the Plum Island Ecosystem LTER, Massachusetts, United States - Salt Marsh Sediment SW1603-80 ... | reverse complement strand
AATTACCAAATTTATCATCATAATTTTCTATTCACTAAATCTGGCAAATGGGTAGTTATTCAACAAGGATTGAATACTGATAATCAAACTGCCCGTCGTTATCATTGGTTGTCTTCTAATATTCATAATTTTATTGAGGAACCCCATTCAGGGATAATTTCTGGCGCTAAAGTAAAACCTCTAAATTTAATTGCCAAAGAAAGCAATGAAAATCGGGAAATTTCTGCCGGCTTAGTAAAAGAGGAGCCAAAAAGATTTTTAAAAGATCTGAATTTAATCCAAACTAAAAAATCAAAAAATCTTACCTTGATGAAACTTTACAATAAAGAATTCCACTGGCACCCGGTGGCGGAAGAAAAATTCGATTTAAAAAGACTAGAAAAAACTATCTTTTTCGCTAATTCCCAAGAACCAGAGAATTTCGAAAAAGTCCTGTCATTAAAAGGAGTTGGCCCAAAAACAATTAGAGCTTTATCTCTTGTTTCAGAAATAATTTATGGAGCCAGACCCTCGTACGAAGACCCGGCAAGATACTCTTTTGCTCACGGAGGGAAAGATTCTACTCCGTTTCCGGTTAGTCGAAAAGTCTATGACAAAACTTTAGAAGTAATGGAAAAAGGAATTAAAAAAAGTAAAGTTTCCAATCGAGAAAAAATTGGAGCTCAGAAAAGGTTGGAAAGTTTATTATGAAAAAATATTCGTCAAAACGAGCGAAAAAAGGAAAATTGGCTTACCGAACTCCAAGTCGTTTTATCTACCAAAAATGCCAAGAAGTAGTCAAGACCAAGAGAAAAAAGAAATAAAAGCATCCTCCCTTACCCGAGTGAAGCGAAGGGTGGAGAAAAGATTTATCTCTTTGACTGCTCAGCCTTGGAGAATTTTCATAATGGAGGCTTTTTTATTTTCTTTAACCTTAGGTTTAGGAATTTTTACTGCTTTTAGAATAAATGAAATTTTAAAATTCCAAAAATTTACAATACCTCAAATTTCTTTTGGGAAGTTTGTCATCTATTTTCTATTAGCTACTTTATTAATATTTTTAATCTCCTATTTTCTAAAATTTAAAAAAGGGAAAAGAGTATTCTTTAAAGCTATTTTCATTCTGGCAATTTTCTGGGGAGGAGCATTGTTGCTTAGCTATTGGATACCAGGCCTTCTGGCCCTAATTTTGATAGGAATTTTAATCTTTTGGTGGCTTAAAAAACCCTCAATTTTAATTCAAGACTTTTGTCTAATTTTAGGGATAGCAGGGCTAGGTAGTATTTTGGGATTAAGCCTTACTCCTCAAATTGTGGTACTGCTTTTGATAATCTTTTCAATTTACGATTTCATTGCTGTTTACAAAACAAAGCATATGGTCAAGATGGCGAAAGAAATGATTGAAAGCAAAGCGATTTTAGCTCTAATTGTTCCTCCAAATATTTCTGGTTTTCGAGAAAGTTTGGAAAAGATTGAGCCTGGCGGGGAATTTTTAATTTTAGGAGGGGGAGATATTGTTTTCCCTTTGCTTCTTTGCGCTTCATTGATTCCTTTCGGGATTTTAAATTCTTTAATTGTTGCGATTTTTGCTCTAATTGGTCTTTTGGTCGGATTTTTACTCTTCTTTTTACAAAAAGTTCGCCAACCAATTCCCGCTCTACCCTCCATTGCCTTATTTTCAATAATTGGTTTTTTAATCACAAAACTTATTCGATGAAAAAAGCAATAGAGGTTAAAAAATTAAATCGAAAAATTAGAAATTGTAAGAAATGTTCCTTGTGGAGGACGAGAAAAAATACTGTTCCAGGCGAGGGACCGGCTAATGCTAAAATTATATTCGTTGGTCAAGCCCCTGGTTCCGAGGAAGACAAAACCGGCCGACCTTTTATTGGAAGAGCCGGCCGGTTTCTAAATCAGTTATTAAGAATCGCAAATATTAAAAGAGAAAAAGTCTTTATAACCTCACCGATTAAATGTTTTCCACTGAAAAACCGGAAACCAACCGAAAAAGAAATTGAAGCCTGCCTTCCTTATCTTAAAAAGCAAATTGAGATTATAAATCCTAAAAAATTTATTTTACTTGGTGAAGTGGCTTTTAAAATTTTTTTCTCTGGTAAAAAATTAAAAGATTTTCGAGGAAAATTTATTAAAAAAGCTGGCAAAGAATATTTTGTCAGTTATCATCCAGCTGCAGGAATGAGGTTTCCTCGGATAAGAAAGATTTTAGAAAAAGATTTTAAAAAGATAAGAGAAAATCTTAAAGATTTTTAACCATATAGGTTTCCTCCAGTTTATATTTTAATTTAGAAAAATAGTTCCGAACTCCAATAGCTGAAATCACTGAAATTTTGTTTAAACCTAATTCCTCTTTGGCTATTTTTTCTGCTTCTCTAATTGATTCTTTCCCAAGGCCCCGATGTTGAGGAGCTAATTTTTTTTCGGCAATTGGAACAAGTGGGCCATAAGTATGAATCTCGCGGATTATCGCTTTATTCTGAGAAGTGATTCGTAGGCGGAGCAAACTATAAAGCTTTGTTCTGCTTCTATTTTCAAAACTTAAAAAGATTTCTTTACCATCAGAGGCTTCATAATCTTCTCTAAAGAGAAAAACTTTCTCTCTTGGATTATAATTCTCTCTAACTTCACGACACCTTATACACCTACATTGCCAGTTAGGGGCCCGTTCGCTTTGCGAACGGGAGGATGTGGTGGGTGGGTTGTAGTCTTTTTTCATTTCCTCAAAAACTACTTGTCTTAAGTTAGAAATTTTGGCTGGACCAGCCACAATAATTGAAGACGGTATATCTCTGGTTATTCTCTGAATTCTGACATAGTGGGGGATTTTCTTTTTAATCTCTTTAATAAGGTTAATTAGTTGTTTTTCAGTATAGGGCTTGTATTTTCCCGCCTTCCACCATTGATAAAGGGGAGCTTCTTTTAATAGGGCGCAAGGATAAATTTTTAAAAGGTCAGGTTGAAAATCGGGATTTTTGAATAATTCCTCAAACATTTTTTCATCTCGCTTTAAATCAGAACCGGGCAAATTGGGCATCATTTGGTATAAAACCTTAAAGCCAGCATCTTTTAATAATTTTGTGGCCAAAATCGTTTCTTTTACTCCGTGACCTCTGCGATTCAATTTCAAAATATTATCATAAATTGACTGAACCCCTAATTCTATCATCGTTACTCCCAATTCTCGCAATCTTTTAATTTCTTTAACATCAATAAAATCAGGCCTCGTTTCAACTGACAACCCAACAATTCGATGCTTAACTTTTTCATTTAATTTTTGAGCTTCTTTTAGAATTCTAGCTACCCTTTCGTTGCAGGCATCAAAACACTTTTTCACAAACCAACTTTGATAGTTTTTAGGATAATAACTCCAGGTTCCTCCAACTATTCTCAACTCAATTTTATCAGTTGGATGGCCTTCGCTTTCAAGCATTTCGATTCGCTTTTTAACTTGTAAATAAGGGTCATAATTTAATCTTTTGGCTCTTTCAACTGCCGGCTCTCCGGAAACATAACTTTTGGGGATTCCTTTTTCAGTTGGGCAATAAAGACATTTTCCCGGGCAGGGATAGGGTTTAGTCAAAACAGAAATATTTACAATTCCCGAAAGAGAACGAATTGGCCGAGTTCGTAAAAGTTCTTCTAAAATTGGCGATTTTTTAATCCTTTTATTCTTAATTAATTTGTGATAAGCTTTTAGTAGTTCAATATTGCTCGGACAAGAAATTTTGTATTTTTTAGCAATTTTTCTCTTGAAAGAAGCTAAATTAACCTGGGTTTTCGCCTGTCTTTTAATTAAATCTTTTATTATTCCAATAGTAATCATGGAAAGAGAACATGCTGAGTATTTACTTAAGAAGACTACAGAGGATTATAACCTGATTGCCAAAGCTTATTCAAGAACTAGGGCTTTTATTCCGGGGGACATAAAAGCTTTAGGGAATTATGCTTTAGAAGGAGAAAGGGTGTTAGATTCAGGATGCGCGAATGGTCGACTGATTGAAGTTTTAAGAGATAAAAAAGTAGATTATTTCGGAGTTGATATCTCTGAGAGATTGATTGAAATTGCTAGAGAAAAATATCCTCAGGCAAAGTTCCAAGTAGCTGATGCCTTAAGTTTACCCTTTTCTGACAATTATTTCGACAAAATTTATAGTATTTCGGTTTTGCATAATATTCCTTCGACAGAGTTTCAAATCCGCTATTTAAAAGAAGCAAGAAGAGTTTTAAAACCAGGCGGTCTTTTAGTTTTGAGAGTTTGGGATTTTTGGAAGAGAAGGGAAGCTTCAAAGCTAATTTTTAAATATACCCTTTTAAAATTAATCGGGAAGTCTCAATTAGATTTCAAAGATGTTTTTGTCTCTTGGAAAGATTCAGAAGGTAAAGTTTTGATCCAACGTTATTTTCATTGTTTTACGCAGGGAGAGCTTGAAAATTTAGTTAGAGAATCGGGATTAAAAATAAAAGAAAGCTGGCGAGGAGGTAAAGATCCGAGAACCAACATTTATTTAATTGCCGAAAGGCGATGAAAACTTTGTTTTCATCTTGACGCTTCACTAACGTTCGCGTAAATGATGCCCCTGTAGCTTAATGGATAAAGCGTCTCCCTCCGGAGGAGGAAATGGCTGTTCGACTCAACCCAGGGGCACAAGAACTTGACAGAAATCTTTGAAAAATTAAAATGAAAATTGAGGGGGTACGAGATTTTTTTCGTAGGACAAGCAGTTTTTGATGAGGGAGGCTGAAGGATATCCCTGGTTCATGTCCAACTAGGTCTGAACTTAAGCCAAGAACAACAAGAACTGTGCCCTCTCGCTAAAATTGGGAAGATTTACTTCCCGTTTTTAGTTTGGTAAAATATATTTATGAAATACAAAATTGCTGTTTCGGGGGCTGCTCGAATTAGCCATTGCTGTAAAGCAATTAAAAAACTATCTAAGGAAGTTGGTCGAGAGGTTGCCAGGCAGAAATGCATTTTAATTACTGGTGCTACTACTGGCGTTCCCTATTTAGCTGCCCAGGGTTGTAAAAAAGTTGGCGGATTTTCTGTTGGTTTTTCTCCAGCTACCTCCGAAGCCGCCCATCTTAAAACCTATAAATTACCGATGGACACTTTCGATGTTATGATTTACACTGGCGCCGATTATGTTGGTAGAAATGTAATAATGACAAAATCGGCAGATGGAGTAATTATTATCTGCGGAAGAATGGGAACCTTGCATGAATTCGCTACAGCTTTCGAAATTCAAAAACCAATTGGAGTTTTGAGAGAGACAGGCGGAACAGCAGATAAAATAAAAATCATTGCTACCGGGCCCTATCGAGGAGTGAAAAAGATTATTTACGAAAAAGACCCCAAAAAACTAGTTGAAAAATTAATTCAACTAATCAAAAAAGAGAAAAAATTAAATTCGCAGTACAAAAGGTCGAAAGAATAAATCATCTTTGACTTAAAAATTATGGCGAACGAAGAACCTCTTCCTGAAGAAGGGAAATTAATCGGCAAAATTACTCATTATTTCGGTAATATTGGAGTAGCGGTTATTGAACTTTCTGATACCCTTAAAGCGGGCGATGAAATCCGAATTATTGGAGGGGAAACTGATTTTACTCAGAGCGTGGAATCAATGGAGGTTGAGCACAAAAAAGTTGACGAAGCTAAAAAAGGAGATTCAGTCGGCTTAAAGATTGACCAAAAAGTTAGGGAAGGTTATAAAGTCTACAAATTGTAAATATCACCAGGTATGGAGTTTCAAATTGTTTGCCAGCTGTTATTGGCCACTTTTTTGGGTGCCCTAATTGGTTTAGAAAGAGAATATAAAAGAAAGGAAGCCGGACTTCAGACTTACAGTTTGGTGGCTTTGGGTACCTGTCTTTTTACTATAATTTCTTTTGCTTTATTTAATTCTTTTCTTGCCGAAACTGGTATTAGCTTTGATCCTTCAAGGATAATTCAGGCAATAGCCATAGGAATTGGTTTTATTGGAGCAGGAGTGATTTTTCGTCAAACTTCAGGAATTATTGGCTTGACCACTGCTGCTGGTTTGTGGACGACAGCCGCTATTGGAATTGCCGTTGGAGCCGGACTTTATTTTCTGGCTACACTTACTACTATTTTAGCAATTTTAATTCTGGCTGGCTTCGGGCTATTAGAAGAAAAAATTTTTAAGGAGAGACTACAACCCCCCCGCCACCCTCCTGAAAGGCACCTATGAGGAAAAACTTTCTTTTTGCCCTTTCTGTTTTGATTGGTACGATAGTTGGGGCAGGGGTTTTTGGAATCCCTTATGTAATAGCTAAAAGCGGGATAGTTCCCGGCTTTTTTTATTTTTTTATTTTGGGAGGAGCAGTACTTTTAATTCACTTATTTTTTGGAGAAATAGTTTTGAGAACAAAAGGAAAGCAACGGCTAATTGGTTATTCTCAAAAGTATTTAGGTAAATGGGGGAAATTGTTAATTACTATAGCAGTAATTCTTGGGGTTACCGGTGCTTTGCTGGCTTATTTAATTCTGGCCGGAGATTTCTTAGAAATTTTATTTTCCCCATATACAAATTTAACCAGTTTTTATTTTTCTTTAATTTTTGGAGTAGTTTTGTCTTATTTTATCTTTCGGGGAATAAAACTAATTGCCCCGACTGAATTATTTACAAACCTTCTTTTCTTTTTGGTTATCTTTATTATATTTTCTCTTTGCTTACCAAAGATTAATTTTTCAAACCTCCCTCTTTTTAATTTACCAGATGTTTTTCTTCCTTACGGAGTAATTTTATTTTCTTTAATTGGTTGGTCAGCAATTCCAGAAATCGTAGAAATTTTAAAAACAGCTGAAGACTACAACCCGCCCACCATATCCTCCCAACCTTCGGTTGGGCCCCTAAAGAGTCTCAAAAAAATTATAATTTTAGGAACTATTATCGTTATTGTTTTTTACGTTTTATTCGCAGTAGGAATAATAGGAATAACTGGCGGAAAAACTTCTACTGATACTCTTTCCGGATTAATACCAATTTTGGGCGGAAAGATTATTTTCTTGGGCGCCTTAGCTGGATTAATAACTTTAGCCGATTCATTTTTGATTTTAGGATTACATTTAAGAAATACTTTTATTTACGACCTTAAAATTTCAAAAAACTTAGCTTTCTTAATAGCTTGTAGTTTACCGATAATTTTATTTTTAATTGGATTTCGAAGTTTTATTGGGATTATTGGATTTGTGGGGACAGTACTTGGGGTGATTGAAGGAATAATAATTATTTTAATTTTCAAAAAAGCTAAAACAATGAGCGATCGTCAACCGGAATACAGCTTGAAAATTCCTTCTATTTTGTTATACTTTTTAATAGTAATCTTTGTCTTGGGGGCCGTTTTCCAATTATTATGAAGTTTATTGCTGATTTTCATTTACATTCGAAATATTCTCGGGCAACTTCTCCCCAAATGGATTTAGAGAACCTTGATAACTGGGCAAAAACGAAGGGGATTAAAATTTTAGGTACTGGAGATTTTACTCATCCAGAATGGTTTAAAACTTTGAGAGAGAAATTAGAACCGGCCGACCCCGGACTTTTTAAATTAAAAAATTCTGATTCCGAGACAAGATTTATTTTAACGGTTGAAATATCTAATGTTTATAGTAAGGCGGGGAAAGTTAGAAAAATCCATATTATAGTTTTTGCTCCCTCGTTTGAAATAGCTGAAAAAATTAATACTCATTTAGGCTGGATTGGTAATTTAAGAGCAGATGGGAGACCAATTTTAGGATTAGATTCAAAAGAATTAGCTAAAATTGTTTTAAATATCTCAGAAGATTGTTTAATCATTCCAGCTCATTGTATGACCCCCTGGTTCGGTATTTTTGGTTCAAAATCGGGGTTTGACTCCATTGAAGAATGTTTTGGAGATTATTCTAAGTATATTTTTGCTTTGGAAAGCGGGCTCTCCGCTGACCCAGCCATGCTTTGGCGAATTCCGGATGGACGGAAGATGACCATAATCAGTAATTCAGATGCTCATTCGCCAAGTCATATTGGTCGGGAAGCTAATGTTTTTGATACTGAAATTAGTTATCCAGCAATAATTAAAGCGATTAAAGAAAAAGACCCTCAAAAATTTTTATATACTATTGAATTCTTTCCTCAAGAAGGAAAATATCATTATGATGGTCATCGAATTTGCGGAATTAGTTTGTCTCCCCAGGAATCTAAAAAATATAATAACATTTGTCCAAATTGCGGCCGACCTTTAACCATTGGAGTTTTGAATAGGGTTGATTCTTTAGCAGATAGACCAGATGGTTTTAAACCAGTTGCTTCCATTCCTTTCAAAAGCTTAGTTCCTTTGACAGAAATAGTTGCTGATGCTTTTGGTGTAACGGTAAGGACAAAACAAGTTGACGAAGAATATAAAAATCTAATTGAAAAATTTGGAAATGAATTTAAGGTTTTGCTTGATGTCCCCCGTCAAGATTTAGAGAGTATCACTTTACCGGAAATTGCCGAGGGTATAATTCGGGTTAGGGAAGAGAGAGTAAATATCGAGCCAGGTTATGACGGAGTTTACGGAAAAATAAGAATTTTTTCCAAAGGTGAACAAAAAAGTTTGTCGGGGCAAAGGACTCTTTTTTAAAAATATGACCATTGGTATTCCAAGAGCTTTAATTTATTGGAAGCAACCTCATTTTTGGGAGGATTTTTTTGAAGAGCTCGGTTTTAAAGTTTTGCTTTCCCCCCCGACTAATAAAGAAATTGTTGAAATGGGAGTTACGGCCTCTGATCCTGAGACTTGCTTTGCTGAGAAGGTATTTTTTGGCCATCTTTTATGGCTTGATGGGAAATGTGATTACATTTTCACCCCGAGATTAAAAACTAATAAAGAAAAATTAGAATATTGTCCAAAATTTTTTGCACTTCCTGATCTATCTAAAATGTTAGTCAAAACCCCAATTTTAACTGAAACTTTTGATGCGAGAAAGGAAAAATTTGAGAAAACTTTAGGAAGATTTGGAAGAAAATTAAATAAGACTCCGAGAGAAACAGAAGAAGCAGCAAAGGTCGCTTTCCTAAAAGAAAAAGAATTGAAGGAAAAAGAAAAAGAAGATTTTCTAAAAGAAATGGAAATGAAGGAAAGGAAAATAGTTTTGGTTTCCCATCCCTATAATCTATATGATGATTATGTCAATTTAGGGGTAAAAGAAAAATTGGAAAAATTAGGAGCCCAGTCTATATTTATTGACGAAGTACCAATAGATGAAATCCGAAGCTCAAAGTCCAAAATCAGGAATGAAGGTTATCCAGAATTCCACTGGGAATTTGGAAAAGAGATAATGGAAAAAATTGACCGGATATTGAATTATGGCATTACTGGAGCACTTGAAATTTCTTCTTTTCAGTGTGGCTGTGACGCAGTTTTAAAAGAATTTGTCGAAAAAAAATTTAAAGAAAATAAAGTTCCCTTTTTATATTTATTAATTGATGAACAAACTGGCGAAGCTGGAATCCAAACCAGATTAGAAGCCTTTATGGATACAATATGAAGCCAATCGTTACTTTTGCTAGATGGGGAAATTATACCATTGCCTTTAAAACCCTGTTTGACCAGCTGGGCTTAGAAGTTATTCCTCCAGAGCTAACCAACCCTCAAACCATTGCTGAGGGAGTAAAAGTTTCTCCTGAAATGTATTGTTTTCCCCTAAAGGTAACTTTGGGCAATGTCATCCCCAGTTTAAGAAAGGGAGCAAACACAGTTTTTATGGTTCAAAACATTGGCGGTTCTTGTCGACAAAGATATTATGGGGTAGTTCAAGAAAAAGTTATAAAAGAGGCAGGTTATGACATTAATTTTTTAGATTTTAGGGCTACCCCTAAAGATATTTATTCAACAATAAAAAAAATTTCTGGAGTTTCAACTTGGCAGATTCTAAAAGCGGCTCGCTTTTTCTTTAAAAAATTAAATTTGATTGAGAAACTTGAGAAAATAGCTCAATTTTATCGACCTAGAGAAATCGAGAAAGGAATCACTGATAGAATATTATCTGAGAGTTTCTCGGAGATTGAAAAGGTAGACAAAGAAAAAGATTTTTCAAAAATTAAAAAAGAAATTTTAAAAAGATTTTCCCAAGTTCAAATTGAGAAAAACAAAAAACTTCCCAAGATAGCCCTAATTGGCGAAATTTATACTGTTTGTGACCCAACCATAAATTATAACATTGAAAGTAAACTGGGGAGAGAAGAGATTGAAGTTCATCGAGAGATGGACATTACCTATCATCTAAAAAAATTAATTTTCCCCTGGAAAGATTGGATTATTCAAAGAAAAATAAATCCTTATTTACGTTCTACGGTCGGAGGTCATGGAAGAGATGCTATTTATGAAATGCTAAATTATATAAAAAAAGATTTCGATGGAATAATCCACCTTTTACCTTTCGGCTGTATGCCTGAGGTTACGGTCAGGCCCATTTTGCAAAAAATTCATCAAAAAAGTGGCATCCCCTTTTTGTCTTTATCTTTGGATGAACAGGTAGCTGAAGCTGGAATTAATACCAGGTTGGAGGCTTTTGTCGATGTAGTTAGGAATTATCATCAGAGACGCAAGCGAAGCGAAGCGAGCGCAGCGTGAAGATGAACGCAGTTCATCAGAGACGCAAGCGAAGCGAAGCGAGCGCAGCGTGAAGATGAACGCAGTTCATCGCCATAGAAAAATCATGAAAACTTATTTAGGTATCGATGTCGGTTCAATTTCTACTAATTTGGTTTTGGTTGATACTAAAAACCAGGTTTTATCTTCTCTTTATCTTCAAACCGAGGGGGATCCGATAAAAGCTGTTCAGAAGGGGCTAAGAGAATTAAAAAATCAGATTTCAAAACATAACCCAGGGATTAAAATTGCTGGAGTAGGAACTACTGGTTCAGCTAGATATTTAACCGGAGTAATTACTGGAGCCGACCTAATCAAAAATGAAATTACAGCTCATGCTAAAGGAGCTAGCTATTTTGTTCCTGATGTCAGAACCGTAATCGAAATTGGTGGTCAAGACTCAAAAATTATAATTTTAGAAAATGGAGTGGCAGTTGATTTTGCCATGAACTTAATCTGTGCAGCTGGTACTGGTTCGTTTCTTGATGCTCAAGCTTCTCGTCTTAAAATCCCAATTGAAAAGTTTGGTGAATTAGCTTTAAAGGCGGAAACCCCAACTACTATTGGCTCAAGATGTACCGTCTTTGCCGAATCAGATATGATTCACAAACAACAAATTGGCCACAAAACCGAAGATATTGTAGCTGGACTTTGCCAAGGTTTAGCTAGGAATTTTTTAAATAATGTAGCTAAAGGAAAAAATATAAAGCCACCGATTGTTTTTCAGGGAGGAGTAAGTGAAAATTTAGGGATGAGAAAGGCATTTGAGGAAGCCCTGGGGAAAAAAATTATTATTCCCCCATATAATATGGTGATCGGAGCTTTTGGGGTAGCCTTATTGGTTAAAGATTTAGCTCCTCAAAACACTAAATTTTTCGGTTTTGAAATTTCTGATAAAGATATTAAATGTACCTCCTTTGTCTGTAATAGTTGCCCAAATCGCTGTGAGGTAATTGAAGCTAGAATAGATGGAAAAGTAGTGGCCAGATGGGGAGATCGCTGCGGTAAATGGTCAAGTCTTAAATATGATTGATGAATTAGAAATTCATCTCAATCTTCAATAAATCTTCGATTTATTTCGATGATAGATGAATACAAATTTGGTTCAATTACTATCGACGGAAAAACCTATGAGTACGATGTCGAAGTTCGTTGGGCTGGTGAAGTTTTAAAATGGTGGCGAGGGGAAAGCCATATTATTGACGTTGAAGATGTTAAAAGGGCAATTGAACAAAATCCAGAATTAATTATTATTGGCACTGGCGAATCGGGACTGGCTAAGGTAACCGATAAAGCTAAAGAAGAAATCCTTTCCGGAGGCATTGGATTAATTATTGATAAGACTGAAGAAGCAGTAAAAACTTTCAATATCCAAAAAGAAGAATCTGAAGAAGAAGGAAAGCAGAAAAAGGTAATTGGCCTTTTTCACTTAATTTGCTAAACAATATGCTGATTCTTTGGATTTCCGCGGATTATTTTAGGTACGCCAGGTAATTAAATTTTCTTTTATTTCAAATTTTCCCTCAAGAAATTTCTCAATAACCCAGATGTTGGTTTTGCAATGATTGGTAACCTCTGAAACGGTCACTTGGTTTTTCCCAGGAGCCAAAGCTAGATAGGGCAGAATTTGGTCAGCTAAATGTTTATCGAGGCAAGCTCTGGATTTTTGTTCTTTTAATAACTCCAAGGCTGCTTCTTTTCCAACGTCTTCGGCTCGCTTTCCTAATTTTCCTAAATTATCAGTTCCCATTACCGTATTTTCAAATTCGGCCACTAAACAAATTTGGCTTCCTGGGCACTGAGTCTGATAATATTCCACTTTTTCCTCTATTGGTAATTTTAATTTTCCTAAAATCTCTCTTACTCCAGCTGATTGCCTTTCAGCAACTTTTTTATCTTTCAAAAATTCGGAAGCGCCAGAAATTAATAGAATTTTTTGAAGCTTACCTCTTTCAGTTAAATCAAGGCTTTTCAGTTTAGAAGGGTAAATAGTCGCTTCAACTTTAGCTCCACCTTCTGGATAATAGCCTCTTTTTAAAATATTAATTTCTACTTTTCCGCCCATTCTAGGGGCCCGTGCGCGAAGCGAGAGGGAGGATGTGGTGGGCGGGTTGCAGTCTAAAAATTTTAAAAATACATATTGGAAATAATCAATGGTTGGAGAGAAAAAAGTATCAGTCGCTCCGCCATCAAAAATAATTTTTACAGGTTCGGGAGCAGGCGAAGAAACTAAAGTTTCTTCTTCACCCTTCGCTATGGTTCGGGTAAATAAAGTTGGCGGAATTAAAGTTTTCAAAACAAGGGTAATACTTCCTGCAGTTTCAATTTTTACATGAATATCTTTTGCCTTAATTTCTTCAGGATAGAATTTAATTTCTTCTGAGTTAAGATAGTTTCCTTCTAGCCTCCCATTACAAAGCTGAGATAGCGCCTGAATTCCTAAAAGATGCTGAGGCATTAAACCGGGCTTGGGGCGACCGTGCCTAATATTAAAAACATGGCAAGGTTTTTTAGTCACCGCCGAAAGAGCACAAGCTGTTCTTAAAATTTGACCCCCTCCTTCGCCTATAGCGCCGTCAATTTCAATCATTAATTTATTTTAGAACAAAAGAAAAGATTTTTGAATTTATAAAAAAATCCCGATAAAATAGTAGATTTTTCAAAAAGCCTTGACAGGGTTTCTTGAAAGAATATAATTAAATTAGGAGAAAGATTAATCTTAAAAATGTTAGGAAAAAATACAGGAAAAATTAATATTCTCAGAGCTCCTATCCACCTTAAGTGGTCTTATGCCACCATTGTTGTTTTATTTGGAAAAATAATTCGTTGAGGGGGTTAGCAAAAATTATTCACTTTAAAACTAATCCCCTCGCCAAAGGGGATTTTTCAAAAATTATGGCGGAAGAAAAAAAGTTTTATTTAACCAAAGAAGGTCTTGAAAGAATAAGAAAAGAATATCAAGACCTTAAGGGTCTTAAATTTGCTAAAACCAAAGGAGAGATTCCTAAAATTTGGCATTCTGAAGATATTAATCCGGAATATCTTTCCTTTCGGGAAGATTTAAGTTTTTTGGAAACCAGGATAGCTGAGATAGAAAATATTTTAAAGAATGTTGAATTAATTAAACCACCCTCTAAAGAAAGACAAAATATTATTGACTTAGGAGCTACCATTTTAGTTGAAGTAGATGGTCAAAAAGATGAGTTTACTCTTGTTGGTTCCTTGGAAGCTAATCCTTCCTTAGGAAAAATTAGCAATGAGTCGCCAGTCGGTAAAACTCTTTTTGGCCATCGGGTCGGAGATGAGATTCTTGTTTCTTCCCCAATAAAGACAATTTACAAAATCAAAAAAATAAAATACAGGACTGTTTAAGTTTAAGAGGTTTTGAATTCTTTCATTTTGGAGAGGAAATTTTCCTCTCTTATCAAGCGTTAGCATAGATAAAGAAGATTTATCTTCTCCGCTTTTAATTTTAGCAAAATACGATAAATTAAATACGCATGAAAGAGCTTCTTAATTTTTTTATTGAAATAGGAAAATTAAAAAGAAAGAAAAGAAAAGGATGGGTGTTCAGGGGAGTAAAGGAGCCAGAGACAATTGCTTCCCATACCTTTCGAATGGCGATAATCTCTTGGCTTTTAAGCAGACAGAAAAAGCTTAACGTAAATAAAATCCTTAAAATGTCTCTAATTCATGACCTCTGTGAAGTCTATGCTGGAGATACCACTCCTTATGATAAACTCCTTACCGTGGATAAAAAACAATGGAAGCAAATAGTCAGTAAATGGCCGAGGCTTTCAAAAAGAGAAAAAGAAAAAAGTTTCCTTGAAAAGTATAAAAAAGAGACAGAATCCTTAGAAAAACTAATTTTAAAACTACCTCCCGATTTAAAGAAAGAAATAAGAAAACTTTGGGCCGACTACGAGAAAGGGTTAACCCGAGAAGGAAGATTTGTTCGCCAAGTAGATCGAGTAGAAAATCTATTACAGGCTTTGGAATATTGGGATGCAAAGAAACAATTTGCAATTGAGCCCTGGTGGATTCAAATAGAAGAATTAATAGACGATCCTATTTTGCTCGAATTTCTCAAAACTTTAGAGAAGAAGTTTCATCAAAAATGAAAAAGATAAAACACCTTATTCTTATTTTAATTCTTTTGGGAAGTTTGTTTTTTCTTTTTGGCCCAGAGGTTTTACCAGGGAATCTTCAATTCCAAGAAGCTCTGAATTTAGCTTCTGATAGTGACGTCGTCATTATTTTTAACTCCGGGGGCTGGGGGAATACCCCCCTGGAAAAAGCCGAAGATTTTACTCCGATTATTGAAGGAATTGAAAGAACTTTTAAGGACTGGGGTTATAATGCTTTGGTGATTCCTTACATCCGAACTAAAGATGACTTTTTTGGGAAAATAACTGGAGCTAGAGATTTCTTAAATTCTTTTAAATCTTCTTCAGAAATTTTGGCTGAGAAAGTAGAATTTTTAGTGGAGCAATTCCCTGATAAAAAAATTATTATGGCTGGTCTTTCTAGTGGAGCAGCTTTGGTTGATGAAACTATAGAAGAAATTTCAGAAAACTCTCAGATTTATGCCATTGAAGTTGGAACTCCGTTTTGGACGGAAACTTTTGAATCTGAAAATGTTCTTCAGCTAAATAACGATGGGAAAGATAGTTTGTCGGCAGGAGAAATAAGAACTTTGCTTTTTACTTTAATCAAAGCTCCCTTTAAATGGATTTCTTCAAAGGTGAGTGGTCAAAATCTTCCGTTTTCTCAAGCTTTTCATGCTCCAGGGCATGATTATTTTTGGGATTCTCCGGAAGTCGGTTCTCAAATTGTCTCCTTTCTTGAAAATAAACTCCGCTAATTATGCCAAAAAGAAAACTTTTTATTGGGACCTCGGGTTGGGTTTACGGACACTGGGAGGGAATTTTTTATCCTGAAGATTTACCATCAAAAACTAAACTCAAATATTTTTCTCAACATTTTAAAACTGCTGAAATAAATTATTCTTTTTATCGTTTACCCCAGCCAAGCACCTATCAAAATTGGTACAAGCAAACTCCCGATGATTTTTTATTTGCCGTAAAAGCCAGCCGGTTTATCACTCATATTAAAAGATTAAGCGGAGTGAAAGATGCTTGGGAAACTTTTATTGAGAATGCCTTGAATCTTAAAGAAAAATTAGGACCGATTTTATTTCAATTCCCTCCTAGTTTTAAGGCAACTGAGGTTGATTTAAAAAGACTCACCGAATTTTTAAAACCTTTAAGTTTAGCCCGAGGTCCGTCCTCGGGCAGTTTGCGATTTGCTTTTGAGTTTAGACATAAAAGTTGGTGCGATGAGAAAATCTATGAACTGTTTAAAAAATATAATGTTGCCTGGGTAATTGCTGACTCGCCAAACTACCCAAAGACAAAAGAGGTAACTGCTGATTTTATTTATCTCAGAATGCACGGTTCAAAAGTTTTATTTAGCTCAAATTACACCCAAAAAGAACTGGAAGTATTGTCTCAGAAAATTAAAAAATGGCTAAAATCTGCTAACGTTTATTGCTATTTCAACAATGATGCCATGGGTTATGCAATAAAAAATGCCAAAGAATTGTTAAAACTTTGTAAGTAAAAAGATAAATTTTATTAATTTTTAAAATCTCCTAATTTTTGGGGGTTTTGTTTCTAGTCAAAGTTGGGGTAAGATGAAGAATAGGCGAAGATATTTTTTTCAAAAAATATCTTCTTCACCTTCGCCCCGCCCTTTCTAAAAGAAAGGAAAGGGCGGGGCTTGCCATATGAAGAAGCTTTTGTTTTTTTTGATTTCTCTTTTGATTGGAGTAGGATTGTTTATTTGGATTGGTAAAGTAGTAGGTTGGTCGGAAATAAAAAATGCCTTTTTGGTTTTTACCGGTTGGCAAGGGTTAGTTATTCTTGGCTTAACTGTCCTAACGATACTGATTGGAAATTGGAAATGGAAAGAGATTTTAAAAGGAGAAAATGTCAAAATTTCTTTTAGAAATCTTCTTAATCCCTATCTGGCCGGTTTTTCGGTAATGTTTTTAGCCCCAATTTTGCTTTTCGCTGGGGAAATTTTCCGAGGTTATGTTTTGAAAAAAAACAATTCCGTACCTTGGTCAAAAGGAATGGCCTCGGTATTTATCGATAGAATTTTAGAATGGACTACCAATTTGGTAGTTATTTTTTTTGGAGTTTTATTTTTCCTTTTAATGATTGGCTTTCCTTCAATGAAATTGGTAATAATTTTTGGCGGAGTATTTCTATTTTTCGCCGGAGGAATTAGCTATTTTTATTTAAACACCTTTAGAAGAAAAAGCATGGCCAGGTTTATTTTGAAAATATTAGGTTTAAAAAATTTCGACCAAGGCAATGCAATTTTAGAAACCGAAAAAGAAATTTTTGATTTTTTTAAACCGGAAAGGAAATCGATGTGGAAAGGGTTTGGCCTTTCTTTTTTGAGAACAGCAGCGATGTATCTTCGAACCTGGCTTTTAGTCCTCTTTTTAGGAAAAAGTATTAGTGCCTTGTCTGTCTTATCTATTCTCGGTTTTACTTATTTGGCGGCAATGATTCCTATTCCCGCTGCTTTGGGGACCCATGAAGCAATCCAGATTTTTGCCTTCAATTCGCTAGGGTTGGGTATCTCCACGGCCACTGCTTTTACTATGATTATTCGCGGAGCCGAACTAATTATTGCTTTAGTTGGAGTAGTAATTTTATATCGATTAGGAATAGGTTTGATAAGAAATACTCTATTTAAAAAGATCCCAACACAAAATTTTGGTGTGGGAGTTAAAAACTATGAAATTTAATATCTCTACCAAAGGATTCACCGATATCATTGATATAACCTCTATGGTTGAAAAAGAAGTTGAGAAATCGAAAGTGAAAGATGGAATTTGTTTAGTTTTTGTTGCTTATTCAACTTGTGCCATAACGACAATTGAATATGAAGAAGGAGCGATTAAGGACCTAAAAAGAGCCTTAGAAATTATTGCTCCAATGAATGAAAATTATGAACATTGTAAAAAATGGGGAGACTGTAATGGCTACGCCCATATTAGGGCGGCTTTAATGAATCCTTGCTTAGCTGTTCCAATTGAAGATGGAAAATTAGTTTTGGGGCAATGGCAACAGCTCGTTTTAGTTGACTTCGATAATAGGCCCAGAGAAAGAGAAATAATAATAAAAGTGGTTGGAAAATAATAATGAAATTTAAAATCAATCGGATTGCTAAATATTTAATTTTAAGCGACTTGGTTTTTTATGCCGGCTGGGGTTTAATTACGCCCATTTTTGCTATTTTTATTGTTCAAAAAATTCAAGGGGGAGATGCCTTGGTCGCCGGTTTATCCTCAGCAATTTATTTAATCTTGATGTCTTTATTAAGAGTTCCGATCGGAATTTTTTTGGATTCTCGGCCCAGTGAAAGAGACGATTATTGGTTTTTAACTGTTGGATTATTTGTTGCTGCTTTAGCTCCTTTTGGATTTATCTTTGCTAAATTCCCCTGGCATATTTATTCACTTCAAGCAATTCACGCTATAGCCATGGCGATATCGCTTTCAGCCTGGCCAGCAATTTTTACTAGGCATATTGACAAGGGCATGGAATCAACTGGATGGGGCTTAGATGCCACTTCAGTTGGTTTAGGAGCTGGCATTTCTGGGGCAATCGGAGGTTGGGCAGTAACTCAATTCGGCTTTAACCCAGTTTTTATTGCCGTGGGGATTATCGGCTTAATTGGTGCTGCTTTACTTTTATTTTTGAGAAAAGATATTAAAGGAGTTTTTGACCACGGCTTTCGTTTTAGTTTAAAAGAAATTTTCCAAAAAGAAGAAAAATAGGATGAAAAATCAGGAATTAGCTAAAATTTTTTATGAAATCGCTGATTATTTAGAAATGGAAGAAGTAGCCTTCAAGCCTTATGCTTATCAAAAGGCAGCTATCACTTTGGAAACCTTAGAAGAAGACGTAGAAGAAATTCATAAAAGAGGAGGAGTAAAAGCCTTGGAAGGAATTCCGGGGGTGGGCGAGAGTATTGCCAGACAAATCGAGGAATATTTGAAAACAGGCAGAATTAAAGGCTACGAAAAATTAAAAAAGAAAACACCTATTGATTTGGAAGAAATAATTGCCGTTGAGGGAATGGGTCCAAAAAGAGCAAAAATTTTATATCAAAAATTAGGAATTAGGAATTTGAAGGACTTAGAAAAAGCAGCAAAAGCCCATAAAATTGCTTCTTTGTTTGGCTTTGGTGAGAAAACGGAAAAAAATATTTTAGAAGGAATCGCCTTTTTAAAAAGAAGCAAGGGAAGATTTCTTTTAGGTGAGATTTTACCTAAAGTTAAAGAAATTTTAGAGAGATTAAAAAGTTTAGAAGAGGTTGAACAAATTAGTGCCGCCGGGTCGGTAAGAAGGATGAAAGAAACCATAGGTGATGTCGATATCTTAGTAACCACAAAAAATCCTAAAAAAGTAATGGATTTTTTTCTTTCTTTACCGGAAATAGTAAAAGTTTGGGGGAAGGGCCCAACTAAATCTTCCATTAAAGTAAAAGAGGGGTTTGATATAGATTTAAGAGCATTGAAAAAGAAAAGTTATGGTTCAGCCCTTCAATATTTTACCGGTTCCAAAGAGCACAATATTGCTACTAGGCGGATTGCCATAAATAAAGGGTTAAAACTTTCAGAATATGGTCTTTTTAAAGGAAAGAAAATGATTGCTGGTTGGAGCGAAGCCGGAGTTTATAAAATTCTTGGTCTTCCCTGGATAGAGCCAGAACTGAGGGAGAATCAAGGAGAAATTGAGGCTGGTTTAAAAGGAAAATTGCCTAAAGTTATTGGATATAAAGACATTAAGGGAGATTTACATTGTCATTCCGAATGGGATGGGGGAGCAAATTCGATTGAAGTAATGGCAAAAGCAGCTCAGGATATGGGCTATGAATACTTAGGGATTTCCGACCATACTAAATTTTTAAGAATTGAACACGGTTTAGATGAGAAGAAATTAACAAATCAAAGAAAAGAAATTGATAAAATAAATGAAAAATTTAAAGGCTTCAAAGTTTTGCAGGGCGCAGAAACTAATATTTTAAATGACGGTTCGATTGACATTAAAGACGAAGCCCTTAAAAAATTAGATTATGCTATTGCTGGTATTCACTCCAACTTCAAAATGGAAAAAAACAAAATGACAGAGAGAATAATAAAAGCAATGAAAAATCCTAACATTGATATTATTTCTCACCCAACAGGCAGAATCTTAAAAAGAAGAGATGAATATCTCTGTGATTTTGACAAAATTTTAAGAGCAGCCAAAGAATTCGGAGTTATTTTGGAAATAAATTCTTTTCCTGAAAGATTAGATTTAAATGCCGAAAATATCAGAAGAGCAAAAGAAGCGGGAGTTAAAATGGTAATAAATGCTGATTCTCATCATAAAGATCAGCTGCGTTTTATTGAGTTAGGGATTGCCCAGGCCCGCCGCGGCTGGGCCGAAAAAGAAGATATCGTTAATACCCGATCCTTAGAGAAATTACTTAAATTTTTTAGTCGATGAACTTCGTTTATCTCCACCCTTCGCTAACGCTCGGGTAATTTATGCCTTTAGAAAAATCAGCCGGAGCAGTGGTTTTTAGGAAAGACGAGGGTAAAAATTTTTACCTACTTTTACATTATCAATCTGGTGCCAGAAGACCCCGTCCTTACTGGGATTTTCCAAAGGGGCACGTGGAAAAAGGAGAAAATTTAGAAGAAACAGTTAAAAGAGAAGTGGAGGAAGAAACTGGATTAAAGGATATTGAATTTATAAAAGGATTTAAAGAACATATTAAATATTTTTTTAAATTTAAAGGAAAAAATATTTTTAAAATTGCCACTTTCTTCTTGGTTGAAACGAGAACTGAAGAAGTAAAAATTTCCTGGGAGCATATTGGGCATAAATGGCTATCTTATGAAGAAGCGATAGCCCGATTGAATTTTAAAAATGCAAAAGAAATTCTCAAAAAGGCCAAAGCTTTTTTAGAAAATTAATAAAATTATGTTTCTAAAAAATCATGATTATGTCATCGGAGTTGATGGCGGAGGAACAAAAACGGTCGCTACTCTGGCTGATTTAAATGGAAAAATTTTGAAAATGGCAAGGACAAATTCATCTCATCTCAGAAATTTGGGGCTAGAAAAAGCAGTTGAAAATTTAGCTGAAGCAATTTATCAAGTTTTGAAAGAAGCAAAAGGAAAAAAGATTTCGTCGACTTTTATTGGTTTGCCGGCAGTGGCTGAGGAATTTAAATTTAAGAAAAAGGAGATAGAAAAAGAATTGAAAAAACATAAAAAGATTTCAAAAATTTTTAAGGGAAGAGTGGAAATTGATTCTGATCAGAAAGTGGCTTTTTGGGCCGGAGCTAAAGGGTGCGGATTGATATTAAATTGTGGAACAGGTTGTGTGGTTCACGGTTGGTGGAAAGATAAAGAAGCTCATACTTCTGGTTGGGGGTGGCTGGCTGATGAGGGTGGAGCTTTCTTTATTGGTCAAAAGGTTTTTCAAGCAATTTTAAAAGATTTGGATGGCCGTGGCCAAAAGACCCTTTTAACTAAATTAATTTTCAAAAAATTAAAAATAAAAAGGGAAGATGATTTTTTAAATATTGTTTACCAAAATCCTTTTAAAATTGTTCCGTCCCTTTCTATTTTTTGTGACAAAGCAAGCCAAAGAGAAGATAAAGTGGCCAAAGGAATAATGGTAGAAGCTGCAAAAGAAGCAATTTTGGCCGCTAAGGCAGTAATCAAAAGCTTAAATTTTCAAAAGAAAAAACTTTCTCTGGTTTTAGTTGGCAGCGTCTTAAAATCAGAGATTTTTTTGAAAGAAGTAAAAAAAGAAATTAAAAAGATTGCCCCTAGGGTTGAATTTATTATTCCCAAAAAAGAGCCGGTGGCCGGCGCCGTAAAATTGGCTATTGAAGAATTAAAAAAATAAGAAATATGCTACCTTTGGTCAAAACTCAAATTCAAAAATTAGAAGGATATCAGGGGATAATTTCTAATGAGCTTTTGGAAGAGATAAAAAATTTAGCTAAAGATTTTAAGGGATTAAAAGTAAAAATGGTAAATTCTACTCCTCGTGGGGGTGGAGTGGCTGAGGTTTTAAAGAGCTTGGTTCCTTTAATGAAAGGAGTGGGTTTAAGGACGGAATGGTATACAATTTCTCCTGGAGAGAATTTTTTTAAAATCACCAAAGAAATTCATAATGCTCTTCAGGGCAAAGAGTATCCTTTCCCTCTCCGGCATCAGGTAAAATATTTACAACATGTAGAAAGAATCGCCTTTCTGATGAGAGATATGAAAGCTGATATCTGGGTAATTCATGACCCTCAGCCAGCCGGCGTAATTTTGTATTTACCTCATTTTCATCCCTCAATTTGTCGCCTGCATATTGATTTAACTTCACCCAATCCAGAAGCCTGGAATTTTTTTGCCGGAACTTTTAGAATGTATGATAAAATTGTCCTCACCTCCAGAGAATTTGTCCAAAAAGAAATAAAAGAAAAGACGGTGACTTTTCCGCCAGCCATCGACCCTTTAATGGATAAAAATAAACTCCTTGAATTAAAAAAAGCTAAAATGATTTTAGAAAGTTTTGGAATAGATACAGAAAAACCTTTAATCAGTCAAATTTCAAGATTCGATCCCTGGAAAGATCCTCTGGGAGTAATTGAAGCCTTTAAATTAGCTAAAAAGAAAATTCCCAATCTCCAATTGGCCCTGGTTGGCCTTTTTTTAGCTCGAGATGATCCTGAGGCAATGAAAATATTTAAAGAAGTAGAAAGAGAGGCAAGAGGAATGCCTGATATTTTTCTTTTTTCTAATCCTGATAGAATAGGTTCTTTAAAAGTAGACACTTTTGTTAATGCCTTTCAGGTTGTTTCAGGTGTGATTTTACAAAAATCAATTAGGGAAGGATTTGGGATGACCGTGGCAGAGGCAATGTGGAAGGGAAAAGCAGTGATTGGCGGAAAAGTTGGAGGGATAAAACTTCAAATTGAAGATGGCAAAAATGGATTTTGGGTTTCTACGCCAAAAGAAGCAGCAAAGAGAATTATTCAGCTCATTAAAAATCCTGAATTAAGAGAAAAATTAGGAACAGTTGCTAAAGAAACGGTGAGAGAAAAATTCTTAATGCCTCGGCTTTTGAGGGACTATTTAAAACTTTTTAAAGAATTGTTATTATAAAATAATATGGAAAATATTATCCCAAAAATAATCGCCTGGTTTCTTACCCACGGGATAAAGATTCTGATTATTTTAATCGCTGTTTATTCAATTGACAGAATCGGGGGGAAAATTATTGAGAGGATAGTCAGAAGGGGAGTGAAAGACACCACTAAAGAGGCAACGGAAAAAAGGCAGAATACTTTAATCGGGGTTTTTACCGGTGCCTTGAAAATCGCCGTTTGGCTGATGGCGATAATGATGATTTTGTCTGAATTAGGGATAAACATTGGTCCGATATTGGCTGGAGCCGGAATTTTAGGAGTGGCCTTAGGTTTCGGCGCCCAGTATATGATCCGCGATTTTTTAGCCGGCCTTTTTATAATTATTGAAAATCAATACCGGGAAGGAGATGTGGTTTGTTTGGACGGAACCTGCGGTTTAGTGGAGGATATAACCTTAAGGAAAACTATTTTGCGCGATTTAGATGGGATCGTTCATCATATTCCCAATGGCGAAATCAAAAAAGCCTCAAATTTATCAAAAAAGTTTGCCCGAGTCAATCTTAATATTGGCGTGGCCTATAAAGAGGATTTAAATAAAGTCATTGAGGTTGTAAATGAGGTTGGGAAGGAATTAGCCGAAGATCCAGAATGGGAGGAGAGTATCATTAACCCCCCTCAATTTTTAAGAATTGACGATTTTGGAGAGTCAGCAATTATTATTAAAATTTTAGGAGAAACTAAACCTTTAAAGCAATGGGACGTGACCGGTGAACTTCGGAAAAGAATTAAAGTTGCTTTTGACAAAAAAGGCATTGAAATTCCCTTCCCCCAAAGAGTAATTCATCGAACCAAAGATTAATGGGTCTTTTTAGAGAAAGGGTTTTTACTTAAAAGAGAGGAAGTTATAATAAAATAAATTTTTCACTTTTCATTTTTAACTTTTAATTTGACCGAAGGGAACATGGCAAAATTACATCCCGAGCTAGAAAATAAAGAATTTTGGTATAAAGACATTACCTTAATTCCCAACCGTCTTCCTGATTTTGAAAGAGATGAGGTTGATTTAACTACTAATTTCACAAAAAGGATTGTTTTAAAAGCTCCTTTTGTTTCAGCTCCCATGGATACAGTTACTGAGTCAGAGATGGCAATTGTTATTGCTCTTTACGGAGGAATAGGAGTTATTCACTATAACTTTCCAACCATCAATGAACAAATTGAAGAAGTAGGAAAAGTTAAAAGGTTTGAGGCCGGATTTGTTTTTAATCCAATTGTCTTGTCTCCTCAAAATACAATTCAAGATGTTTATAATATTAATGAGAAATATGGATTTTTCAGCGCTCCTATTACTGAAGATGGAACTTTAGATTCAAAATTAGTAGGAATTGTTACCCATCGAGACATAAGATATAGGGAGGATATGGAGACAAAACTAAAAGAAGTAATGACTCCCAGAGAAAAATTAATAGTGGCCCAAAAATCAGAGACAGTTGATAAAAACAATCTTCAGATAGCCGACAAAGTCATAAGAGAGAATAATCTTGACACCTTAATCATTGTTGATGAAAAAGATAAAATAGCAGCATTGGTTACCGATTCAGATATTAGGAAAAATGAACGATTCCCTTTGGCAACTAAAAACGAGAACAAACAATTAAGGACGTTTATTGCTGTCGAAGGGAGATTAAAGTCAGCTAAAGAGAGAATTGGCAAAGGTTATGATGCTGGCGTAGATGGAATTAATATTGAGGCAAGCGTCGTTTTTAAAGAGCAATTTGAAATTGCCAAATATTGCAAAGAGAACTTTCCAACTTTGGATGTAGTAATGGGTAATGTTGCTTCGGCTGAAGTAGTCAGAAAGATAATGGAGCAAGGATTTGACTATTGCGATGCTATTAAAATTGGCATGGGTCCAGGTGCAGCCTGCATAACTCAGCAAGAATTAGGAACGGGAAGAGCCCAAGCTTCGGCAGTTTGGGACTGCCGTCAAGAAGCTAAAAGATTGGAATTAAAATATGGTTTCCTTCCCTTTATTGCTGATGGAGGAATAAAGGTGATTGATGAAGCAGGCGGAGGAAGTCAAAAACCTGGAGACATTACAAAGGCATTAGCCTTAGGAGCCCATACAGTAATGATGGGAAGTATTTTAGCTGGTTTAGATGAGTCGCCCGGTGAAAAAGAATTTGATTATGAGGAAAACAGAATGGTCAAAAAATATCGAGGCATGGGTTCTTTGGAGGCCATGGAAAGCACTTCAGCAGTAAGATATGCCGTAGATAAAGTAAAAATAAAAATTGCCGAAGGTGTAGTGACTAAAGCTTCTTACCGGGGGTCAGGCTACGATTTTATCCCTCAACTTATTGCCGGGGTTAAACAAAGCTTACAAAAACAGGGATTCAAAAAGATAAAAGAACTCCAGGAAGAAGCCGACATCCGGCCTATTTAGTTTAAAATAAAAAAGATGATACAATAAATAAAAATAGCATTTTTTATAATGAGGAGGGTAAAAATGGAAAAAGAAATGAAAAGAGTAAGGCAGTTAGCAACCGAACTGAACTCTATTATCGACAGGGTGACTAATCTTAAAACTGCTTCGCAAGACATTCAAGGGCTTGCTAAAAGAATTGACGGTAGTGACCAACAAGCAATCCGAGAGGTTATCACAGAATTGTTTCAAGCCCAGCAGATGATCCATACCGTTGTTTCTTCTTTGAATCCTGTAAGAGAGATAATACTTGATGAAAGAGTAAAATTGGAACAGTTTCTTAATTCAAAAAAGGCCGTACCATCTTGATGGTCGGCCCATTTTATTTTTATAGAGATTATAAAATTAACTCTTTATTTTTTCTACTATTTTTTCAAAAATTTGGGGATGGTTCTTGGCTAAATTAGCTAAGATTTTTCTATCAAGTTCAATCTTTTTCTTTTTTAATCCATGGATAAATTTATTATAAGAAATATCGGCCTGACGGCAGGCGGCTGAAATCTGAACTTGCCAAAGTTTTCTAAAATCTCTCTTTTTCGTTCTTCTATCTCTATAAGCATATTCCCAAGCGTGGTATAAGGCTTCTTTGGCTTGGCGATATTTTGTTTTTCTCCCCCAACGAAAACCCTTGGCATATTTTAGCAAATGCTTTCTTCGTTTATGAGCGATTTTTCCTCGTTTAACTCTTACCATGTCTTAATGTAAAAGTTTTTTTATCTTTTTAGATTCAGGCTTGGAAACCTCGACCCACTTGCGGCCTTTTCTAATCCTTTTTCCTGATTTTTTTGCTCGGTAATGGTCAAGACCGCTTAGTCTTCTTAAAATTTTGCCAGTTTTAGTAATTTTAAAACGTTTAGTTATTGATTTACGTGTTTTTAACTTCATTTTTTTGTAATAATCATAGTTAATCCTCTGCCTTCTCTTTTTAACTCCCTTTCAATTTTTATTGGAACTAGTTTTTCTAAAATTTCAAGAAACTGATTAACTTTTTCTTTAGCAAACTCTGAAAGTCCTTTCTCTCTCCCTCTTAATGGCATCTCTATTCTAACCTTATCCCCCCTTTTTAAAAACTTCTCTGTCTGGCGAGCTCTGGTTTCTAAGTCGTGGAGAGAGATATTAAACCCCAGCCTTATTCCTTTAAGCTCACCCCCCCTTTTTATTTTAGTTGCCCTTTCTTTCTTTTGAAGAGAATAAAGGTATTTTCCATAATTCATTATTCTACAAACCGGAGGTTCTACCTTTTCGGTAACCTGAACTAAATCTAAATTGCGCTCCTGAGCCATCTGGAGCGCTTCTTGCACAGAAATAATCCCTCGCTGCTTTCCAGTTTCATCTATCAATCTGACTTGAAGAGTTCTTATTTGATTGTTGACTCGTGGTTTTTTAAACAAATTTAGTGGAGGTGGCGAGAATTGAACTCGCGTGCAGAAATTTTGCCAAAATATTTCTACAGATTTATTCTGTTTTGGTTTTTTGAAATACCAGATTGAAAACAGACAAAATTCTAGTATCACTAGTCTCTATCTTTTCGATAAAGTTCCAGAGACTGAAAGGAACTATCTATCTCGATTTTATGACACCTGATTTCGCCTATCGAGAATCAGCGGTCAGATGGTTTCAGCTTTTAAGCTAAAACGGGAGCAAGCTGTTTGCTTGCGAATAGATTGGCATTTATTCTTTTTACTAGAAGTTAAACGAGTTTCTAGTCTGCTCGATCTGCCGATTTTGACAAAAATTTCTGTCGATTCCTGTCACCCCCCCCAGTGGTAATACCTTATGGGATTTTCTCCC
>Ga0315555_1000514_pt1 | contig 27140 bp, 21 predicted proteins | sample SalMarSW160380MG_FD_202113 | JGI IMG/M metagenome (GOLD analysis project Ga0315555, IMG submission 202113) | Salt marsh sediment microbial communities from the Plum Island Ecosystem LTER, Massachusetts, United States - Salt Marsh Sediment SW1603-80 ... | reverse complement strand
CGGCCGGAGCGGGGAGCCGGCGGATCGGCGGCCAGGGATCTGGGCGCGCTGGCCCGGGAAGCCCAGGAGCTTCTAAGCAGCCTGGGTTTGAGCACCCCGCAGCTGGATCGCCTTCTCCGGGAGGGACAGGCGAACGGAGCCCTGGGGGGAAAGCTCAGCGGTGCCGGCGGGGGTGGAGCGTTCTTCCTGATCTGCGCCGATGCCGAGGCGGCCCGCGGTGCAGCCGCGGCCCTGCAGCAGCTGAGCAGGTCGTTGAAGCTGACCACCATGGGTACGATCTACCCCCTGTCTTGGTTGCCGGATAAATAGAGTAAACGTTATCAGAGCATTCTCTTCACCGTTTCGGCAAGTTGTTCCGGAGCCAGCCCGAACTTTTCGATCAACTGTCTGTAGGTGCCCGAGTGGATGAACTGCGGCAGCCCGCGCGCGTCGAGCGTGTTGATTGCCGTCAATCTGGACGCTTCGATGGTCTCACCATTTCGGAACAGCAGCCTTTGATACTCAGAGTAGATGTAGCCGTTGTTCTGTTCAGCGATAATCACGGGAAGGTTCGAGTTGTATATCGACAGCAGTTGAGTTTCATCTATCGAGGGCATGTCGACGATCCTTACTCTGATTTGTGATTCTTCTAGGATGTCCGCCGCGGCCAGGAGCTCATGAACTCCGCGGCCGCTTGAAATCAGAACCGCTCGATCCTCCGGGCTCTCCTTTAGCACGTAGCCCTGACCGTATTCGAATACGAAATCCTTGTCGTAGATCACTTTGGAAGGAGAGCGCATGATACGCAGGTAGATCAATCCTCTGTTACCCTCCATTATCCATTTCATGATTCCCAACAGCTGGTAAGGGCAGGACACGTCGACGATTTTGAGGTGGGCGATCCCTTTGAAGATCTCGATGTCGTCGTTACCCATGTGGGTGGCCCCGTTGGTCTTTGTCTCGAAGTTCGGTGCCGTGGCCAGAAAGGTCAGGTCCAGTCCGTGGCCCGCTGTGAGCCAGCCGTCTTTCATGGCGATGGTTTCGATCCTTTCCTGCTGGTTGATGGCAATGCGGCGCAGGACGTTGAAGTTGAAGAACGGGCAGAAGGTGCTTACCCAGGTGTTGTAGCCCATAACGGCGTGGGCTTCACCGATACACATCATGTTGGCTTCGGCCACCCCGGTGTTGTGTGCCCGCCTTGTGTCTACCAGACCGATCCCGGTCTCGAGCCCGCTGGTCGTGCCCAGATCCGCATCCACGGAGGCGACCCGCCGATCCCTGGCAAAAACGTTCATTCCCCTGGTGATGATGTCGCTAGCTGCGTATTCCTTGCTCCTATCCAGCTCGGGAAGTTCCCCGGCTTTGTAGCGAATCACTTTGTCCCGACTCACCGCCGGCCGGATTCGAACGGGGACCTGCACGGCTTTCACGACTGGAGCTCTTCCCTTGCTGACTGCAACTTCCAGGTTCATGGCCTTGGCTGCGTCCACCAATCGCGATTGTATCGCCGCTCCGGCCACATCAGCATTCAGGCTTTCGAATATTTCAATGAACTCCCGGACTCGGCTCTCACGCAACTCCCTCTGCAGGGTCAGTTCCTGATGCGTGACCTCATCGGTCAGCACTACCTTGTGCTTGATCATGAACCGCGAAAGGCCGCCCATCCCTTTTGTATTTCTGGAGATTATCACCGTGGGCCGCCCATCCCGGGGCTTGTATTTGAACTCCTTTAGCGCGTCCCAAATCGGAGCGTACCGCGTGCCGTCCACGTCGAAAACACGGAAGCCGAAAGCTTCGAACCACTTCTTCACGTCGGGCATGGGAAAGGCGGTCTTGGTTGGATCATCCAGCTGTCCCTCGTTCTTATCCACGATTACGCAGAGGTTGTCCAATCGTTTGACAGCGGAATACATAACCGCCTCCCAGATCGTTCCCTCCTGCAGTTCCCCGTCGCCGGTCAGGGTAAACACGTCGAAATTGGGGCTGTCCTTGCCCACTATGGCCAGACCCTGCGCAACGGGCATGCCCTGGCCCATCGGGCCGGTGGGAATGTGAATACCCGGAAGCAGGGGGCCCGGATGTCCGTTCAAGATACTGTCCACAGAACGGGAGTTGGTCAGCAGCGCCCTATCGAAATAACCCAGGTCGGCGTAAATCGAGGCAAGTGTGGCCACCGCGTGCCCCTTGCTCAAAACAAAGAGGTCCTGACCCGGGCGGGTTGGGTAGGCAACATCGGCTTGGATAATTCCACCATAGTAAATCGACACCAGGGGTATTGTCGCTGACATGGCACCACCGATGTGGATCCCCTTGTCTACGGCTTCCCAACCCTGCTGCAGCGTCATGACACGAATATCGGAATCCTTCACCTCCAGGAGCTTGAGCATGCCTTGGCGCTCCAAATACGCCTGCAAGTGGCCATCTGTATTCATACGTATTTCCTATCTGTTGTGTGATGCTATCGGGTTTCGGGATTCAGCCCAGCCTTCTCATAAAAGCCTGCTTCAGTTCCCCTTCCTTGATGGAGGGTACATCCACCAAGTCGAGAAACCCCGGATACTCGAGCGCAGGCTTTAATACCGGATCGGGCAGCGTTTTTATGATTTCCGCCATACTATGGTGCACAGCCTCGGAAACCTTCTCTAATGCTCTTCTGGCTGCCTGTTGCGGTTCTTTGCGATTTGCCGGATAGCCGCAACCGCGCTCGACACTGAAGATCCTGTCGAATATGAAACCCAAGTTTATATTAGCGGCCCAGCCGTATCCCTGGTTGAGGGCAAGGGAGATACAGTTCCCCCCATTGATCTGAGTAAAAAGCCAGGCATCGAGCGCTGTGAGAATGTAACCGCAGAATACTCCTGGGTATTGCATACACGAGTTCAGATACCCCTGTCCGGTGCCGCAGCCTCCGACTACGAAATCGACGCGGCCGAGATTCAAGAGTATGGCCGTCATGAGGCCGGTTTGGATGTAGAGTAGCTGTGGTTCTTCACCGTTTTTCTTCATACCTGCGTTGTAAAGCGTATGGTTTCTCCCTTGCAGAGCGGCCATGATGTCAGCGTTTCTGTCGGCTGCGCTGGTCTCGTTGATGACTGCAATTTTCATATCTTCACCTCTCTATTCCTTCCAACTTGTTCCTCGACTGTGCAGTCGAACCTTTGGTCGCAAAATCGATCGAATGCCGTTTCAGGACGGAAAGATATCGTAACCTCGATGCTCTCCATTGCTTGTTAGATAGTCGTATAGTTTTGATACATTCCACTTCTGCAGCTCGTGGAGGACCTCGCTCAGCCCGTAATCAATAGGATAGCGGTCGGCAAAGGAGATTCGCTCCATACACGTCTGCTTCGACCATCCCCTGGCCAGTCCGGCATAAAGCGCACTTAGCCAATCCAGGATAAAGCTCGTATTCTCCGCGATCGCCCTCTTGTCGCATACAGGGCCATGTCCAGGTACGATTGCATCTACATCGAATTGGGCTATGAACTCAAGCGCTTTGAGAGTGTCTTCGGGATCCGCCTCCGCAAAAAAGATTTGAACCCCGTTGAATATTGTATCCCCTGTGAAAAGCACTCGTTCTTGAGGGCAGTGAACGCATATCTGGGCTAGGGAGTGGCCTCCCGTGTAGTAACACTCGAACTCATGGTTGCCGCATTCAAGCTTGAGGTAGCGCTCGAAGAGAATCCCCGGTTTGTTCGCCTTCTCCCAGTAATCGTCTCTGGCCGGGAAGAATCGCAGGCCCTCCGGATCGTGTTTCTCGGTTTCGCTCTTGTTCTTTTCCCACGGATCCATTCCCGGTGGGACGCACCAGCGTTCCAGAATCCTTCGTTGTCCTATGACGGTACCCTCCCCATGGAAAAAGTAGTTACCGAATACATGATCCGGGTGATGCTCCGTGTTAATTATGTATTTCAATTGCCCTTTCCCGGCAATTTCTTCTTTGACCGAAATTGCCCGAGAGGGTAGCTGCGGTGTGTCTATTAAGACTACACCTTCCTCTGTGACCACATAGGCTGGATCGCTACCAACCGTGTTTGTCTCCGCGAAAACATTCTTCGTGATTTGCTCCATGGGCCGGTCTCCTCTAATGCATGATGATGCCACCGTTTACATTGAAAGCGGCGCCGGTGGTGAAATCGCAGTCATCCGAAGCGATGAACAGCACCATTTTCGCTACCTGCTCACAGGTTCCCTGCCGCTTGAACGGTGTTCGGTCGATGAACCACTGGCGGAACTGATCCGGATCCTGGCCTCTGAGCTCCGCGTCCTGGCGAATTCCCAATTCCCCCAGCTCCGTCGGGATCGGCCCGGGGCAGACGGCGTTGACCAGGATATTGTTCTGTGCGACCTCTAAAGCCAGGCACTGGGTGAAACCGATGACCCCGAATTTCGAAGAACAGTATGCGCTGCCTGCCGCCTCCCCCTGTTTTCCTGCTATCGAAGCGATATTGATGATTCGCCCGTAGTTGTTTTCGATCATCCCCGGCAGCACGGCCTTGGAGCAGAGAAATGTCCCTGTCAGATTTGTCGTGATAATCCTATTCCATACATGTTCGGGCAGATCCTTGACCCAGCTCTTGGCATTGGCCGCCGCGTTGTTCACCAGGATATCGATTTTGCCGAATTGCTTTATAGTTTTTGTTACGACCGCTTGGATCTGATCGAATTTCGTTACATCCATCTGGGCGGCGATTCCCGAGGTGCCGGTTTCAGCTTGGATATCCGCAGCTGCTTTCTCAGCGGCCGATTTGTCAAGATCCGCTATCGTGAACCGGGCACCTTCACGTGCAAGCTCGAGGGCGATTGCCCGACCTATCCCGCGGGCGGCTCCGGTAACCAGAGCCACTCGTTTTTTTAGCTTCACATCATACCTCCGTATTCACTGAGTTTCTGTTATCAGGGGAGCTTCACCTCACCTGGCGTTGCTGCCGCAGCCTGTCAAAAGCTACAGCGGCGATGATTACCAGACCGATGACCACGTTTTGCCAGTAGACAGATACGTGAAGTAGAATGAGGGCATTGCGAATCACACCCATCATGGCGGCGCCGATCAGAGTTCCGAAAATCGAGCCCTCGCCGCCGGAAAGACTCGCGCCGCCGATAACCACTGCGGCGATTGCGTCCAGTTCCCAGCCCAAGGCCATACTGCTCTGAGCGGAGGAAAGCCTGGCAACGAGAATTACTGCGGCGATTCCCGAGGTCAAACCTGCAAGCATATAGACGATGAAGAGGATGCGTTTCACATTGATCCCGGACAGATTTGCCGCTACGGGATTGCTGCCTACGTAGTAGATATATCGCCCCACTGTCGTCTTGCTCAGGAAAACATGGGCAATTATGACCACAGCCAGCATTATCAGAATGGGGATCGGTATAAACCAGATTGCGCCCTGGCCGATGTTCAGGAAATCTTGGGGAAAGGGCTGAATCGGGTAGCCTTTGGTCAGTGCTAAAACCAGTCCGCGGGACACCTGCATCATCCCCAAGGTGGCGATGAAAGGTGGCAGGCCGATTTTTACGATCAATAATCCGTTGACCAAACCGATCAGCAAGCCCAGTAGGATCCCTATGGGTATGGCCAGCAAGATCGGGAAATGCTCTGCCACCAGCAACCAAGCCGTGGAAACGCCGACAAAGGCTACGATGCCACCTACGGAAAGATCGATGCCCCCCGTAATGATTACAAAGGTCATGCCCACCGCCACGATCGTGATCATGGAGAATTGCCGGATCACATTCGTTATGTTTCGCACTGTCAGAAACTTCGGCGCTATTACTCCAAGCAGCACGCAGAACAGGATGAATACCACCAGGATCATCGATTCCCGTGCTTTGAAGATTCGTTGTCCAAAAGCTCGTATTGCCGGCATGCATCGCGCTTTCATCATTCGTTGTCCTCCTGTGCGATTGATCCTGGCTCTTGTTCACAGGCTATCATAGTGGAAGTCGTGGCCAAGGACATTATTTTCTCCTGAGTTGCCTCAGCTCTTGAGAACTCCCCTTTGATTTGTCCCGATCCCATGACCAGGATTCGGTCGGAGATCCCGAGTATTTCTGGCAGTTCTGAGGAGACGAAAATAATGCCGACGCCGGTCGCGGCAAGCTCTCCGATGAGCCGATAGATTGCCTGCTTTGCGCCCACATCGATGCCACGAGTCGGATCATCGAGTAGAAGAATCTGGGGGGATCGGGCCAGCCACTTCGCCAACACGGTTTTCTGCTGATTTCCACCGCTCAGGTTCAGGACGAGCTGTTCCAGCCCGGCGATTTTTATGTCAAGTTCTTCGACGTACTTCGCAGCCAAAGCTCTCTCTTTCTTTCTATCCAATATGCCATGGTAAGAGACATCTCGGATGCTTGCCGCCGAGATATTCGGTCCCAGCGGCATCCCGAGGAACAATCCCTGCTCTTTGCGGTCCTCTGGAACCAGTCCGATACCTCCCCGGATTGCATCCCCGATTCGGTTGATCTTGTGTTTATATCCCACCACTTCGACTGTTCCCCGCTCTTTTCGATCGGCGCCGAAAATTGCCCGTATCAACTCGGTTCTTCCGGAACCCAGCAACCCGGCAATTCCCACCACCTCGCCACTTCGAAGTTCGAACGAGATCTGCCGGAGCATATTTCCGCTGCTTAGGCCGTTGACCCTCAGGACGACTTCACCAACGGGAACCTCACGTTTGGCGTACATATCCGCTATGTCCCTGCCAACCATTTTCTGGACTTCTTCCTCCGGGGTGACCTCCCTCGCGTTTTGCGTATCGATTTTCTTTCCGTCCCTCAATACGGTGATTCGATCGGCTATTTCGAAAACCTCCCCCAGGTTGTGGGATATGTATATGATTCCGAGCCCTTCCTGCTTAAGTCGTCGTATAACAGAAAAAAGCGTGAGTATTTCCGATTCAGAGAGCGCCGAAGTTGGCTCATCCATAATCACAACATGGGACTTCATGGACAGAGCTTTGGCTATTTCGGTGATCTGCTGCTGGCACACATTGAGCGTGTTGATCCGTTGGGTCACGTCCAGCTCCACACCGAGCTGTTTTATCAGCTTCTGCGACTGTCGGTGTATCGCTCTCTGGTCGATAATAGCAAACGGTCCTCTGCGTGGCTCTCTCCCGATGAAAATATTTGCTTCGACACTCAGATGCGGCGCGAGATTGAACTCCTGGTAGATCATCGCGATCCCCAGAGATTGGGCGTGGCTCGGATTGTGGATCTCCACGGGGTGTCCGTCAAGTTCGATCTCCCCTGAATCTCGGCGGTAGGCGCCGCTCAGTATCTTCACCAATGTCGACTTTCCAGCTCCGTTCTCTCCCAGGATAGCGTGAACTTCGCCACGCCGCACCTCGAAGCTCACGTCGTCAAGGGCCCGTACGCCTGGAAACGACTTGCTGATGGATTTCATCCGTAGAATCGTGTCGTCCATGAATAGTCCCGGATAGCGGGTGAGTTCTCAGGGTGAAAAAGAGGAGGTCGACTGGCGGCCTCCCCCTTTTGCATACCAAGTCGAACGCTAGTGGATTTCCTCCAGATAGCTGTCGAGATTATCGGCCGTGACCACGTTGGTACCGGTACCTATGACCTTGTTGGCCGGTACCTTCAGTGTCCCCTCTACCAGACCGACGAGTGTCTCCACAACCAGTTTACCCTCCGCATACGGCAGTTGGGCCACGGTGCCCTGGATGTATCCCTCTCTGATGAGCGTGGGAACCGGCTCAAAAATATCGAAGCCGAACACGATCTTTTCCCCTGGGCCGTATCCCATGGCCTTCAGCGCTTCTGCGGCGACATTCGGCCCGCTGACGCAGTAAAAGGCATCCAGGTCGGGGTATTCCGTCAGTAGGTCCTCCACGATTGGAATCCCTCGTTCCAATGCGTCGCCGTGGGACTCTACTGACACTATTTCGATGTCAGGGTGGCCCTTTATGGCTTCTTTGAAACCCTCGATTCGCTGATTCAAATTGAGTGCGGTTAAACCGCCAGTCAGTATGGCGACCTTCCCTTTTCCGCCCAGCATGTCGATTAACGTCTCTGCGCCCTGCTGACCTGCAGCCACGTTGTCGGTACCCACGTACACCAGGCGGCTGCTTTCCGGAGCGTCCGTATCGAAGGAGATCATTTTGATGCCTGCATCCAAACCTCTGCGAATTACCGGCTCGATCGTAGCAGGATCGTTGGCGGCGATGGCGATGCCGTCGACACCCATGGCGATGTAATCCTCGATAATCGCGATCTGAGCGTCTGCCTCGGCGGCCTGGGGTCCATGGAAAAAGGCTCTCACACCCATCGCAGCCGACTTTTCCTCCATTCCCTTTTCGAGGTCCGCCCAGAACGGGTGTCCCACCGATTTGGGCACCAGGACGATTGTAAGCGTCTCATCCTTGGCCGCTTTCTGTCCGCCGGCAAAAACCAGCCCCGCCATCAGCAGCCCGGCGATTGCCAGCATCAGCCCCTTTCTGCGTTTCACAATTTTACCTCCTGTGAGTTTTTGCGCTTCCGGAATAAACGGAAGTGCATTTGGTATTAAACATTAGATAGCAACAATCGTACCAACTTTCGAAATTGCTCACGTCTAAATAACTATAATATAGTTAATTAGGAACCTAACTTGTGCGTCTTGACGGATTGATCGAGAATCGTATAATAATTATACGATTCTAGTAACAAATTGTGTAACGAGGTAACAATAGGAATGCACCACATCCTGATCGTTGACGACAATACCAAGCTGTGTCGTAGCTTGTCGAGGAACTTCATGCAATACGACTACACGTGCTCTTCAGCCCAAGACATGAGCAGCGCCCTGCAAATTTTCCTGGATGAGGAGATCGATCTCGTGTTGCTGGATGTGCGACTTGGTGAGGAAAATGGCCTCGATCTTCTCCAGCAATTGGCGGAACTGAATAATAACCTGCCCGTTATCATGATAACGGCCTTTGCCACGGTTGAAGCAGCGGTGCAGTCGATTAAATTTGGAGCCTTCGATTACATACAGAAGCCGATTAATTTCAAAAAACTCCTCAAGATCGTAGAAAATGCGCTGCAGCTCCAGGTTTTAAAGGATGAGAATGAAAAACTCAAACACAGGCTGCACGAGCTCAGCACGCCGATCATTTCCAATAACCCGGAGATCTTGAAGCTATGCAGAAAGGCAAAGAAGCTGGCGCCAACGGAATTGCCGATTCTCATCTATGGTGAGAGCGGGACGGGGAAGGAATTGATTGCCGATTACATTCACGGAAACTCGAATCGTTCCAGCAGTGAAATCGTAAAGATCAACTGCTCCGCTTTTCCCGAGTCGCTGCTGGACAATGAGCTTTTCGGGCACGAAAAAGGTGCTTATACGGGGGCGGATTCGGCTTACAAAGGGGTCTTTGAAAGGGCTCACCGCTGTACACTATTTTTGGATGAGATTGGAGACATGCCGCTGGCCATTCAGGCGAAAATATTGCGAACCATTCAAAACTGCGAGATCCGCCGTTTAGGCGGAAGGGAAAAGATAAGCGTAGACATCCGGTTTTTAGCTGCTACCAACAAGGACCTGGAAAGCTTGATCCACAAACAAAACTTCCGCCACGACCTTTTTTACCGACTCAATGCGGCAACGCTCTGCGTACCTCCGTTGCGCGAGCGCAAAGATGATATTCCCCTGCTTGCCGACTATTTCCTGCGGGAGTTCGGCAGGATCAAAGGAGTTGATGCTATAGTGCTGGATGAACGTGTGCTATCCCACCTTCTGGAATACGATTGGCCTGGGAATATCAGAGAACTGAAAAATACGATCAACTACGCCGCTACCGTTTCAAACGACGCCAAGATCACATTGGACGATCTACCGCCCCGTTTTGTCCAAGACACTGTCGGCGGTGCATCCACCCCGAATGTTCGTGAACGCGTGGAGCGTGAGCTCATAATCAGTGTGCTTCGCAAGACGAATCACAACAAGACCAAAACCGCACAGCTGCTTAATATGAGTCGAAAAACGTTGTACAATAAGATGACAAGATATGAAATCTCGACTGCGGCCAACTGATCCGCGTCCCATCCTCGAGTTGAAGAACCTCTATCTTAACTTCAACACGTTGAACGTGCTGAAAGACATCAACCTCTCGGTGGGACGATCCGAGGCACATGCCATCGTAGGCGAGCATGGGGCGGGCAAATCATCACTGTGCCATATAATAAGCGGTTTCCTCCGCCAGAGCTCGGGAACGATCCTGATTGATGGACAGCCCTGCGAGTATATCACACCCAAGCGGGCTCACCTGTTCGGAATCGAGCTGGTCACTCAACAGAATCCGCTTTTTGAAAACCTCACGATCATTGACAATCTCATCATTGACAACCGTGGGTTTTCTCACTCCCCTTTTCTCAGCAAGTCCAAGCTCAGGGCCAGAGCTGTGGAGCTGTTGAAGCACTACGACTTCAGTCTCGATCCCGATGCCATCGTCAAAAACCTCAAACTTGCAGACCGCGTCCTGCTTGATATTCTGAAACATATCGCCAACCGCCCCAGACTTCTGATTCTTGACGAAGCACTGCAAAAGCTCTCCGCCGTCAACCTCAGAAAAATGATAGCGATCCTGGGTCATCTCAAATCCAGGGGTGTTTCCATCATCTTCATTACCCATAGGATCGATGACATCTATCACTTCGCTGATATGGTAACGATACTGAAGAACGGAGAGACCCTAATCACCGACTCGGTAAACAACATCGACAAGATAAATCTTATACGCCTTGCCTATACCCAGCTCAATACCAACGAGAGTCTCGAGAATGCCAATCAGGAGTTCTACCAGCTACTCAAATACAACGAGGCGATGCTGCAGAAATTACCGGTAAATCTGATCGTTGTGGATCGGAACAACCGGATAAAACTGATAAATGAAAAGGCGAAGGAGTACTTTGACATCAAAGACAGCAACTATCTGAACATGATGATGGACAGACTGTTGACAGACCACAATACTGCGGTACTAACACTGATCGAGGAAGGGCTCAAGCAACGCCAGGACAGAGTCTTCTATAACGTTCCGCTGTTCCGTAAAAGCGGAACGGCTCACACGAACATCAGGATCCATCCGCTTTACGATGAGACATTCTTAATCGGGCATAACGTCGTTATCGAAGATATTACCGAGCAGGAAAAACTCCGTGAGCAGGTCGTGCTCTCGGAGAAGCTCGCTTCGGTCGGGCTTCTTTCAGCAGGGGTGGCTCACGAGATAAATAATCCGTTGGAGATCATCGCGAATGATATCGAGTACATCAAGTTGAAAATCACTCATCCGGAGGTCCTGGAGTCTTTGAACGAGCTTGAAGGGGAATTCCACTCCATCTCTCAGATCGTGAATGATCTGGTTACGTTTTCTGACAATAACCGGTCGTTGACAGAGATTGTAGATATCAATGAGCTGATCTCCGGTATTTTGAACCTCGTAAAATACAGCGCACAGCATCGGAATATCACGATGCATTTTAAGAGGATGGAGGAACCGCTGGAGGTTCTTATTAACAGAACGGAAATCAAACAGGTTATCCTCAATTTGATAAAGAACAGCTTCGAAGCGATGCCAGAAGGCGGGGATCTAACGGTTTGCACCACCGAGCGCTGCACTGATGGTTCGTCCCAGGCTGAAATCACGGTGCGGGATACCGGATGCGGTATACCGGCTCAGGACATCAAGGATATTTTCGTTCCCTTTTATTCAACGAAAAGAGGGAGCAACATGAATATGGGGTTGGGTTTGTCTGTCAGCTACGGCATCATAAGTAAGTATAACGGGTCGATAAGTGTCGAGAACATTGACGGTGAAGGTTGTCAATTCACGATTATTCTGCCCATCAAGACAACCGAGATGTAGCGCCATAGCGGAAATCGGCGCTCAACGTGGTGAACAGGGTGCACTCCAAGAACCCTATTTCGCCGCGGTCTTGTACCGGTTGATGGCGTTCAGATAGGCCCGGGCGCTCGCCTCCACGATGTCCGTTGACGCCCCCCTTCCGATGTAATGGCCTCCGTTGATCTCCACGGTAACCGACACCTCGCCGATGGCCTGGCGACCCGGGGTGATGGCCTGAACGGTGTATTCCAGGAGCTTGGCCGAAACACCGATGGCCCGGTCGATCGCATTGATCATGGCATCCACGGGTCCGTCGCCTGTGGCCGCCTCCTCCAGCATCGTACTTTCGGTCTTGATGCGAACCGTGGCCGTGGGCACCGCCATGTTGCCGGATTGGAAGTTGAAGTAGGCCAGCTCATAGGTGTCCGGTTGCTCACCGATCTGGTCGCGCACGATCACGTACAGATCGTCGTCGTAGACCTCTTTTTTGCGGTCCGCCAGGTCGAGGAAATGCTGATAGGCCGCGTCCAGGTTCTCGTCGCCCAGCATCAGTCCCAGTTCTTCGAGGCGGCGGCGGAAGCCGTGCTTGCCCGAGTGCCTGCCCAGCACCAGGGTGCTGGAATCCCGGCCTACATCTTCGGGGGTCATGATCTCGTAGGTGGCCCGATGCTTGATTACCCCGTCCTGATGGATCCCCGATTCGTGGGCAAAGGCGTTCTCGCCGACTATCGGCTTGTTCCTGGGGATGGGAAAGCCGATGATGTTGCTCAGCAGCCTGGAGGAGTTGTAGATCTGCCGGGTGTCGATCCCCGTGGTATAGGGCAGCAGATCCTGGCGGACGTTGATGGTCATGACCAGCTCTTCCAGGGAGGCGTTTCCCGCCCGCTCCCCGATCCCGTTCACCGTGACCTCCACCTGTCGGGCGCCGTTCTTGATCGCCGCTATAGAGTTGGCCACACCCAGTCCCAGATCATTGTGGCAGTGCACCGACAGGACCGCCTTGTCCATGTTGGGCACCCGCTCCAGGATGCTGCGGATGAAGGCGCCGAACTCCTCGGGAACGGCATAGCCGACCGTGTCGGGTATGTTGATCACCGTCGCCCCCGCTTCGATTGTCTTTTCCACCAGGCGGCAGAGGAAGGGCAGCTCGCTGCGGGTGGCGTCCTCCGGAGAGAACTCCACCTCATCGACCCGCTGGCGGGCCCAGCGTACCGCCTGGCAGGCCATCTCCAGAACCGCCTCCGGGTCTTTCTTGAGCTTGTGCTTCATGTGGATCGGGGAGCTGGCGATAAAGGTGTGAATCCGTTTGCGTTCGGCCTCCTTTATCGAGTCGTAGGCCGCCTCCAGATCCTTCTCCACGGCCCGGGCCAGAGCCGTGATGGCCGGACCCTTCACCCTCTGGGCAATTATCCGGCAGCCGTCGAACTGTTGGGGGGAGGATACGGGGAAGCCCGCTTCGATGGCATCCACCCCCAGCCTGGCCAGCTGGGCCGCCATCTCGTACTTCTGCTCGATGCTCATCGAGGCTCCCGGGGATTGCTCCCCATCCCGCAGGGTGGTGTCGAAGATATATATCCGTTCCATTTCGTTTCTTCTATTCCTCTCTTATTTAGGCGATCGTGATCTTGAAGTCTTCATTCAGCTTTTCCGAGGCGCCTTTTCGCTGCTGGGGAGGTGGGCTGGACTGCTTCCTTCCCCGCTCCATGGAGATCAGACCGCTGCGGGCGACCTCCCGGATCACGTAAGGTTGAAGCACGGCCATGAAGTTGTCGATCTTGTCCGAGGAACCGGTGACCTCCAGCACCATGGAATCGATCCCCACGTCCAGGACTCTGGCCCGGAACACATCGGCCACTTGAAAGATCTCTCCCCGCAGGTTCGGCTTTGCCCGCACCTTGATCAGAGCCAGCTCCCTGTGCAGGGAGGGAAGGGGGCTCAGGTCGTTGACTTTGATCACATCGATCAGCTTGTTGAGCTGCTTTTTGATCTGATCGAATACGTTGTCATCGCCTTTGCACACCAGGGTGATCCGCGTGATTTGAGGATCCGTGGTTACCCCGGCGGTGATGCTTTCCAGATTGTAGCCCCGGCCCGAGAACAGGCCGGCGATCCTGGAAAGGACGCCCTGATGATTCTCCACCAGCATGGACAGTACGTGAATCATGATTCCCCCTCTTCTGAGAACATCATTTCGGAGTTCCCGGCGCCCGGAGCGACCATGGGAAACACGTTGAACTCCCTCTCCACCAAGAAATCGATGAATATGGGCCGGTCCTTGATTGCTTCGGCCTGCTTCAGCGCGGGCTCGATATCCGCATCATTCATCACCCGCAGGCCCACGGCCCCGTAGGCCTCGGCCAGCTTGACGAAATCCGGGTGGTAGACCGGGCAGTGATCCCCCGGTCCCCTACACTGGGGCGGACACTCGGCCCCGGTCATCAGGCAGGTGGAGGAGTAGCGCCTGTCGAAGAACAGCTCCTGCCACTGCCGCACCATCCCCAGGTACCCGTTGTTGAGGATGGCCACGATCACCGGCAGCCTGTTCTGCACAGCGGTGGCCAGTTCCTGGATGTTCATCTGGATCGAACCGTCTCCGGCGATGTCGATGACTCTCTTGTCCGGATTGGCGATTTGGGCGCCGATAGCCGCGGGGAATCCGTAGCCCATCGTACCCAGTCCTCCGGAGGTCAACAGGCTGCGGGGGTGGCGGAAGGTGAAGAATTGGGAGGTCCACATCTGGTTCTGCCCCACCTCCGTGGCGATGATCGCATCGGGAAAGACCCGGCAGATCGCCTGGATCACCCTGTCGGGACGCAGATGACCGGAGCCGGTGTTTTGCCCGATCTTGACCTCCAGAGGATGCTCCTTCCTCCAGCCTGCGATCTGGTCGAGCCAGTCGCGGATCTTCGGTGCTTCCAGCAGGGGCAGCATCTGCTCCAGCACTTGGAAAGCATCTCCCACGATCGGCACCTCTACCGGCACGTTGCGGGAGATCGAAACCGGGTCCTGATCGATATGAACGATCTTGGCTTCAGGAGCGAATTTCGAAAGATCCCCGGTAGCCCGATCGTCGAAGCGGTTGCCGATTCCGAACAGGAGGTCCGAATAGGTAACGGCCATATTGGCGACGTAGGTGCCGTGCATGCCTATCATGCCGAGGGCCAGGGGATTATCGCCGGGTAGAGCGCCGATGCCCATAAGCGAGTGAACCACCGGGACCCCGGTTTTTTTGACGGCTTTGCGAAAGATCTCGACCGCTCCGGCGATGTGGATCCCCCCGCCTACGTAGAACAGCGGTCTCTTCGCCTTTTTCAGCTCCCCCACCGCCCTCTTGATCTGGTTGGGATGACCCTTGAGCACCGGATTGTAGCCGCGGATCGCCACCTTCGCCGGATACTCATCGTCTCCCTTTTCCAGGATCACGTCCTTGGGCAGGTCGACCAACACCGGCCCGGGACGGCCCGAGTTGGCGATCGTGAAAGCTTCTTTCAGTATCCGCCCCAGGTCTTTGCGGTCCAGAACCAGGTAGTTGTGTTTGGTGATCGGGCGGGTGATGCCGACGATGTCCGCCTCCTGGAAAGCGTCGTTTCCGATCATGGACCGGGAAACCTGTCCGGTGAAGCAGACGATCGGCACGGAATCGAAGTTGGCCGTGGCGATTCCGGTAACCGTGTTGGTCGCTCCCGGGCCACTGGTCACCAGGCAGACGCCGGTCTTGCCCGTAGAGCGGGCGTAGCCGTCGGCGGCGTGTACCGCTCCCTGCTCGTGCCGGGTGAGGATGACTTTGATTTCCGTTTCGGCGTACAGGGCGTCGAAAACGGGAATGACCACACCGCCGGGAAAACCGAAAAGATGTTTGACCCCCTCGGCTTTGAGGGCTTTTATGAAAAGTTCGGCTCCGCTAATCTTCATCCTTCCCCCCTGCTTTAATAACTCGTATGGCTCCCTGAGCCGCTGAGCTGACGTTCTGGGAATAGCTGTCCAGATACAGGCTGCCGGTCTGTTTGCGTGCCGGGCTGAAGGCGGCTGCCCGCTCGGCCAGCTCTTCGTCGGAAAGCAGCAGATCGAGCCTCTTGGCCGGGATGTCGATGCGGATCCGATCTCCCTCCCGGATCAGTCCGATCGGCCCGCCCGCCGCCGCCTCCGGTGTGATGTGGCCGATCGAGGCTCCCCGAGTCGCCCCGGAGAAGCGGCCGTCGGTCAGTAACGCAACCTCTTTGTCCAGTCCCATTCCGGCAATCGAGGAGGTGGGGGAGAGCATCTCCCTCATCCCCGGTCCCCCCTTCGGTCCTTCGTAGCGGATCACCACCACGTCCCCCGAAACGATCTTACCGGCAAGAATCGCGCTCTGGGCCGCCTCCTCGGAGTCGAACACCCGGGCCGGGCCTTCGTGGACCAGCATCTCCGGATCCACCGCCGCCTTCTTCACGATGCTGCCCCCCGGAGCCAGGGATCCTTTGAGCACGGCCAGCCCGCCTGAGCTGTGGTAGGGTTTGTCCGCCTTGGCCACAATGGTACCGTCCGGTTCCGGGGCGTTCCTGTAGGAATCGGCGATCGGCCTGCCGGTGATCGTTATCGCCTTGCCGTCGATCGACTTCAGCGAATCGAGAACTTTGCAGACGGTCATCACCCCTCCGGCGGCGTATAGATCTTCCATGAAGTACGGTCCCGAGGGGGACAGGGAGCAGAGATGGGGTACCTTGTCGCTGATGCGGTCAAAATCATCCAGGGTGAGCTCCACTCCGGCTTCCGCGGCCATGGCCGGCAGGTGCAGGGCCGTATTTGTCGATCCGCCCAGGGCCATGTCCACGGCTACGGCATTGAGGAAGGCCTGCCGGCTCAGGATCCGCCGGGGGCGAAGATTTTTCTCTATCGCCTCCACCGCTTTCCGCCCCGCCTCCCGGGCCAAGGCCATCCGGGCTCCGTACACCGCGGGGATGGTGCCGTTGCCCGGAAGCGCCAGCCCAAGGGCTTCACAGAGGCAGTTCATCGAGTTGGCGGTGAACAGCCCGGAGCAGGATCCGGCTCCCGGACATGCTCGGCACTCGATCTCCTCCAGCTCCGCCGCGGTGATCCTCTTCGCGGACAGTCGACCCACCGCTTCGAACACCGAATCCAGGCCCATCCTGCGGCCGTGGTGCTCTCCGGCCAGCATCGGGCCCCCGGAGATGATCACGGCCGGAATGTTGATCCGGGCCGCCGCCATGACCATCCCGGGGACGATCTTGTCGCAGTTGGTTACCAGAACCAGCCCGTCCAGGGCGTGGGCTTTGGCAACCAGTTCTATGGAGTCGGCTATCAATTCTCGGCTGGGCAGGGAGAATCGCATTCCCGGATGCCCCATGGCCAACCCGTCACATACACCGATGGTGCCGAACTCCGCGGCAACGCCCCCGGCGGACCAAATTCCCTCTTTGACTTTCTCCGCTACCTGGCGTAAATGGAGGTGTCCGGGGATCAGCTCGCTGAAGGCGTTAGCCACACCGATCAGGGGTTTCTCCAGGTTACGCCGGTCCCAACCCATCGCGTAGAGCAGGCTTCGATGGGGAGCCCGGGCGGTTCCCTTTGTTACGGCTGTGCTGTTCAACTGTTTGTTCACGGCTGTACTCCTCTTTTTAAAAAAAAACCGTTTTCCGGGAAGGAAAACGGCTATTGTTGCCAATCGCGGTCCGCTCTACCCTCCCGGGGTGGCTGAAGGGGTTGAAAGGAGAAGGATAATACCCAACGAATCGACCCTCAGGCGAGCAAAGTTCATGACTATGCTTTACAGTATCTTCCCTTTTTTGTCAATATTGAAGTGATTTTTTTCTCGCTCTACCCCAAATATAGCTGACGTGGTATGTTTGTGCCAGGAGGCAAGGAACTTGAACTTGATCGCCGCCTGTGGAAAGCAGGATAATCCAAACAGTTATCATTCGATGCGAAAGGGTCTGGAGATCGGCCTGTGAAACGAATCGGACTCGTTCTGATCTTCGTACTGCTGCTGATTCCCATGCAGCTGAGCGGGCAAGAGGGGAGGATCCTCGGGGGCTGGCAGGTGTCTTTTACTACCGCTGACAGCGATACCCCGCCGCCGCGGGGGTGGCAGCCCTTCGAGCTTCCGGGCCGCTTCGATTCCGTAGGCGGGGATCGGGAGGGATACATCTGGCTTCGCACGGAGATCACCGCAGGAGAGCCCTCCCTGCTCGTTCTGCCCCCCCTCGGGTTTTCAGCCCGGGTGTACGTGGACGGAACGATCGTGGCAACCGCGCGGGCTTCCGGCGGCGGCGAGTCCACCGGTCCCACAGCCGCAACCAGGGCCTACCCGCTTCCATATTCGCCTGGGCAAGCGACCTCCCGGGCGGTCCTGCATATTCGGCTTCATCACCTGAGCGCTTCCTGGCTGGACGGCCCGGTGGAGATCGTCCCGGCTGCCGGCGGATTACTGGAGGTCCTGAAGCGGAATATCTCGGTTGTAGGAATCAATGCTCTGATCATGCTCTACCTGCTGGTCGTTTTTTTCTTCACGGCGTTTACCGCTGCCGCGGAGAGACAGCTGTACGATCTCTACCTGAGCCTTGGCAGTTTGTCTCTGTCTGCCTCGCTGGCTCTGTCCGTGCTGCTGGGGGAGAACCTTCCCCTCATGACGGTGCTGCGGCTGTTCCCGGTGTTTGTTGCCGGCGGGCTTTTTCTGCTGCTCCTGGCCTGTTCCGAGCTGCTGCAAACCCTGAAGTGGAGCGTTGTGGTATCGGTGACTGCGCCGCTGACTTTTGTAGCCATCCTCTGGTCCGCCATCGGTACTCTCGACAATCTTCTGTTCTGGAGATCCTTGCAGGTTGGCTCTTTGACGGCTGTTATGGTCTTCGGTCTTGTGCTTGCCGCATCGGGACTCAGGAAACGACCGGGGATCGGCATACCCCTGCTGCTGCTCCTCCTGGCAGGGGTCGCTCTGACGGTGTATCCCCCGTTCGTTCAGCCCCGGCACCGGTGGCTGTACTTTCCGGGCGGCTGCCTGCCGGCCGTGTTTGCCGTGCTGATCACCTGGATCATGGGATGGAAGCGCTTCCGACAGGTCCGGGGGTCCGCCGAGACCGATCAGGAGTTGGTTGAAAGGGTCCGGGCGGATCGCGACCTGGTGGTGCGGCTGAAGGACGGAAAAACCCGCTTGGAGCGGGGGAACCTGGAGAGCATGGTTCTGGCAAACAGGCTGGTGGAAAGCGCTCAGAAGCAGGCCTTTTCCATTGGGCAGATCATGGGTTCCATAGAGGAGGGAGCTCGGGCGGAGAACCAGGTCGTCGAGAAGGAGGAGCAAATTCTATCGCTGAGCGCCGAGGTAGACGCTCGTATTGCCGATTTCAACGAACAGATTCGGGGCGCCCTCACCGAGCTGGAGGAACTGCGGGAGAAATCGATCACTATTACCAAGGCCGTATCCCAGATCATCGGCATCGCCGACAAAACGAACATGCTGTCCCTCAACGCCTCTATCGAAGCCTCCAAAGCCGGCGAAGCCGGTAGAGGCTTTGCAGTGGTCGCCCAGCAGATTCGGAAGCTGGCAGATGTGACCCGAACCGTATCCGATCAGGTGAATACATTGATGCGGGAATCGAATCAGGCCGTCGCCACCAACGTTCAGATGGCACAGGGCATGGTCCAGGGATACCGGGAGATCATGGAGCAGAGCGAACGAATTCGGCAGATGATCGAAGCCAATGCCACGGCCATGGAGGAGGTCACCCGATCGCACAAGGAAATCCAGGATGGGGTGGCGGGAGTAGACCGCACCATTCGGACGATTCTGGAAGTTTCCCGGGACCTCCGGGAGATGACGGGCAGACTGGCAAAAACCTTTTCCTGGTTCGAGGAAGTGCTGGCGAGCGGGGAACTGGAGGGAGTAGGGGAACCGGCCGTTTTGCCCGAACCCGAGCCGGAGGAGCAGAAAGCCGTCGCTGAACAGCCTCAGCCGCAGGAGATTCCGGAGCTGGAAGAGGGTCCGGAAGAGGAGGATTTGGAGGAAGCCGTCGAGTTGGTGGAAGTGTCGGAGGAGGAAGAGCGCCCGGCACAGGCGGATGAGCTTTTTCTGGCAGAGGATCTCGATGAACTAGGGGTGGTGGTGGATGTATTGGAACCTGAACAGTCGATCGCCGAGGGGCGGGGAACCGATGCGGTGGAAAGCCAATCGGCAGACGAAACCCGGGAGACCGACGCCGAGTACGCAGAAGCCCAGACCTATAAGCTTGAAGATGTAGAGGAGTTGGAGGCGGTCGAGGAGGAAATCGAGGAGCTCGAGGGTTTTCCCCCCGATCGATAGCCGCTGAAAGTCCCCCGAGAGCTTACGGAGTGCCGAACAGGCAGAACCACTCCGCCTCGGCAGCCACCTGATCGCCGACGAAGGCCTTGCCGCTCTGCTTCAATGTTTTCGGACTGACCCGCAGGTTCTTGACCACCATCTTCACCTCGTCTCCGGGTCGTACCTGCTGGCGGAATTTCGCCTTGTCCACGGAGGCCAGAAAGAACAGGGCGTCCGGGTCAACCTTTCCGCTCAGGCGAATTCCCGCCCCTCCGCACTGGGCCATGGTTTCGATCAAGATGACCCCAGGCACCACCGGGTAATCGGGGAAGTGACCTTTGAAAAAGAAGTCCTTCTCGGTAAACCTTCGATAGCCGATGACCTCTTCGTCATCGTACTTTTCGATTCTGTCTACGAACAGAAACGGTTCCCGGTGCGGAAGCAGTTTTTCGATCTCTGACATGAGTCACTCCTCTCCTTAGATGATTCCTAATTGTTTTCCCGCCTTCTTGCAGATCTCCAGCACCTGTTCCAGCTCCGCATCGGTATGGATGGCCATGTAGGAGGTGCGAATGATCGAACGGTCCGGCGGAACCGCGGGACTGACCACGGGATTGGCGTAAACGCCGTTGTCGAACAGTACCTTCCAGAAGGTGAAGGTTTTTTCATTGTCGCCGATGATCAGGGGGATGATCGGGGTTTCGGCGACTCCGACATCGAATCCCAGCTCCTTGAACTCCCGCACCATGGTACGGGCGATCTGCTGCAGGCGTCGCGTGTGCTGAGGTTCGTTTTCCAAGATCTCCAGGGTCGCCATGACCGAGGCGATCATCGGCGGCGGCATGCTGGCGGTGAATATCAGCGGCCGGGCGAAGTGTTTGATATAGTCGATGACCTCCTCCTCCCCGGCCACAAAACCTCCGATTCCGCCGAAGGATTTGGAGAAGGTTCCCATCAGAATGTCCGCGCATGGATCGAGACCGTAATGCTCCTCCGTACCGCGTCCGGTTTTACCGATGACCCCCAGGGCATGAGCTTCATCCAGATAGACCCGGGCGTTGTGCTTCCGGGCGATCCGTTTCAACTCGGGGAGCTTGACGATATCTCCCTCCATGCTGAACACTCCGTCGGTTACGACCATCTTGGCCTCTTCGTGGGGGAGAGAGGCCAGAGTCTTTTCCAGTGCTTCGGGGTTGTTATGCTGGTAGCGATGAAACTTGATGGAACCCCCCGAAAGGCCCGTGGAGAGCATGATCCCGTCGACGATCGAGGCGTGGTTGTAGCGATCGCTGAGGATGTGCTCTTTTCTGCCTAATAGGGCGGAAATCGAACCCAGGTTGGCCAGATAGCCGGTGGTGAAGCAAAGCGCGGCTTCCCGACCGACGAACCGGGCCAGCCGATGCTCCAGCTCCTCGTGCAGGACAAAGGTACCGTTAATCAATCGGGATCCGGAGCAGGTCGTCCCGTACTTTTCGATGGCTTTCTTGGCGGCCTCCTGCACGCGGGGGTCCTGGGCCAGGCCGAGGTAGTTGTTCGACCCGCACATGATCACTTCCCGCCCCTTCATCTGAACCTTGCTGCCCCAATTTTCTTCAATGGGGATGAAGTAGGGATAGTACCCGCTCTCTCTAGCAGCTTGAGCTTCTTTAAAACCGTAACACTTGTCGAAAATATCCATAGAGCTCCAGATTGATTAGGTTGAGTTTTGAACGCTTATTATTGCACTCTATCCCCCCTCTGTAAAGGGACTAACGTCAAATGCCCTGGTAGGTGAACCAGAAAGTGAAAAAACCGGTTGGATCCAGTACGCCGCTCGCGGTCACGACCGCCAGCGCCAGGAACAGCAGGAGGAGCACGGCCCGCCCGGGAAGCAGGGGAAGGCGCCCTGCCGATCGGGCTCGCTTCACGTAGGATATACCGAGTAGAATCGCGGGAATCAGGAACACCAGGGTGAAGCTGAGCCGTACCTGCCAGGGATGGGCGGCTTTCCAATTCTCCAACCAGCCGGCCAGGCGAAACAGAAAGATGTTGAAACGCTGCAGGCGCCCCAGAGCGATGAGCAGCCCGATAAATACGAGAAAGGCCCCGCTCGCGATCCGCAACGAGTCGAAATGCCGCTTCATGCGCTCCCGTGCTCCGAGAAACTGGGAGAAGAACAGGCCCGCCAGGATGAAGGGCAGCCCCAGGCCCAGAGAATAAACGGCCAGCAGCAGCGTGCCCTGCAGGATCCGGGCGCTGCTGCCCGCCAGAAAAAGAATCGAGGCCAGAATCGGGCCCACGCAGGGTGTCCACCCCGCACCAAAGGCCATGCCCAGCAGGAGGGCTCCCAGCCAGCCGGTGGGGGAGGAACTGATGTGCAGTCTCTTCTCGAAGTTGAGGAACTTCCAAAAGTTGAAGATGAAGTTCAATCCGAGAAGAATTACCAGAGAGCCGGCCACGATGTTGACGATCTGCGTAGCCCCTGTAAAAAATCCCCCGGTTCCGCTGAACAGCACGCCCAGGGCGATGAACACCACGGAAAAACCCAGCACGAACAGGAGGGTGCGCAGGAAGACCTTGGATCGCTGCCGTTCACCCAGTTCCTGCACGGATACGCCGCCGATCAATGACAGGTACGAGGGAATCAGCGGCAGGATGCAGGGGGAGAGGAAGCTCAGGATGCCGGCGGCAAAGGCGATCGCCGCGTTTATGTTGGCCGACATCACGGCTGCAGTTCCCTCACCAGAGAGATGATTTGCGGAGAGTTCCAATCCCGGGTTCCCACCATCCGTGCCCGGATCGCCCCTTGGGGGTCGATGATATAGGTGGTGGGGATGGCCCGCACGCCGTAGGCGGAGCCCACCTTGCCGCTTGAGTCCAACAGCACGGGAAAACTCATCCCCGCTTCTTCGACGAAAGCCGAAACCTGGTTTTCCAGCTCCTGGCTGTTGACAGCTACGATTGTGAATCCCTCGTCTACAAGTTCCGCGTACAGCTGTACCATTGAGGGGATTTCGGCCCTGCAGGGGCCGCACCAGGTTGCCCAAAAATTGAGGAACACGACCTTGCCCGCGAAAGAGCTCAAGGTCGTCTCCCTGCCGGACAGATCCCTGAGGCTGAAATCGATGGCCATCAGCTCTTCGGTGGGGATTTGGAATCCCAAACTGCCGAGTTTTTTCTCGAGTTCCGATGTGCCCGAGGAAGGGATCTGTTCTTGAGCCGTGGATGAACGGCCCTCATCAGCCGGAGCGCCTCCGGAATGACCGGAATCGCCGGAACGGCCGGAAGGGCAGCCTATCACCAGCAGGACGAACAGCGGAAACAGGAATATATATCGTTTCATATATAGAAGTCTATCATTTTTAAGTCTCCGGCGGCAAGTTTGCCGGCGCCTAAAATGCTCCGAAGTTGTCGGTTTCGACGAACAGGGTGATCAACAGAACCGTGGCGTTGTACAGGCCGTGGGCTACGGCCAGGGGATGGATATTCTTGAAGCGAACGAAGAGGATCGAAAAGTACGCACCCTGGATCAACGCTACGGCCAGTCCCGCAACGCCCTGGTACGCGTGTCCGGCGGCAAACAGCAGGGTGCTCATCCCGATTGCTGCGAAGACAGGCAGATGAAGCTGCCGAAAACGAGTTATCAGATAGGAGCGGAAGAACAGCTCCTCCCGATACCCTGTTGCCAGGCAGAACAGCAGGACCAGGGGAATCAGGCGGGGATCCTCGAGTTTCCAGCGAAAACCGGTGGTAAAAATGGACCGTCCCGCCGCCGGCAGCAACATGAGGATGGCGCTTAAAAGGGTGAGAAGTACGAATACTCCGGCAAAGATCAGCAGGCCATACAGCAGATCCATTGCTCTGGGCCGCGGGACACCGAACTCGGCATAGGGATTTTCCGGTGCGCGAAGGGTGAGAATGTAGAGCAGCAGCAGAATCTGCGGAACAGCTACAATGAGAAACTGCAGCATGTACGAGCGGAGACTCTCGCTGCTCTTGAGCAGCTCCTGCTGAGGCCAAAGATAGCCCGGCAGATAGAAGAGGAGAAACAGGAGAATCATCTCGAGGACGTTTTTTTTACCGGGGGATAAATAAATTGGACTTTCTCCTGCCTCTATAGTATGGTTTCGCGGCGGATTGGGCCGCCGGTCGCGGTAGATTTAATGGATTAAGTATATCAAGTTGCTATCGATAATGTAATTATGTGGTGGATTATACTTCTCGTACCGGCCGCCATAGTCATAGCTATATTTATATATCTCCGAATCGTCGGTCACGGGAACTTTCCCTGGATCCAGTTCTACACCAAGGGAAAAGAATCGGGATTCAGTTTTCGTGAAGTAGGATTACTGCGCAAAATCGCCATCGAAACTCAGATCGAGAACCCCACAGCACTGTTTTGGAGTATCAAGCAGCTCAATCGATCGATCAAAGAGATGATCATCAAACTCCGCTCTCAGGATATGATCGATAACGAGGAATCGAATCAGCTGCTGTCGAAGCTGTACGACCTGCGCAAGCGTGTGGAGTTTGATCTGCCCCGCTACCGATTGGGACTGAAATCCTCCCGGGATATCACCCCTCGGCAGCGCATGCGGGTTACCCTGCCCGGTGCCGGTCCCTTTGCCACCATGGTAATCGAAAATCGGTCCAAGTACCTCGCCCTCTCCAGACCTCAGGGCTCGGGCCTGCCGGAAGGCTTCCTGTGGAAGGGTCAGCAGATCGGGCTTCACTTCTGGCGCGCAGAGGATGCCGGTTATTTCATACGAACCAAGGTCATCAATGATTTCATCGGTCAGAAGTACCCCATCATCCACGTAGCCCATACCGACGATGTCACACGCAATCAGCAGAGACGCTCGATCCGGGTCAAGACCAACTTTCCGGCTACCGTGTACCCCCTGAAGGGCATACAGGAAGCGAATGAGATGGAGGAATCCGCCAAGGGTCTTCGCTGCCGGCTGTTGGACATTTCCGAGGATGGGGCCTGCCTGATGATCGGGGGACGGACCAAGGCGGGGCTGCCGATAAAGATCCAATTCGAGCTTTCCGATCGGATGATCGTGATGTGCGGTTCAGTCAAGGGTGTCAGCTACGATCAGAAGAAAAACCTCTCTCTTCTGCACGTACAGGCGGTTCCGCTCAGTCCGAAAACCCGCAACCACATTCTAACCTACGTGTACAATATCTTCGGTGAGCAGGAGCCGGACAAGGCTCAATCCAAACCAACCGTGTGAAGCTTCATCACGTTTGTTCCCCCGCTTTTGGCGGCCGGTATCCCCGCGGAAATCACCACCAGATCACCTTTTTCCACATAACCCCGCTCCATTAGTATCTTGTCGCTCGCAGCGGTGGTCTTGAGAAAATCCTTTTCGAATTTTGGAATCAGCAGGGCTTCGATTCCCCAGACCAATGACAGATGATGGAAGGTGGACTCCTCGGGCGTGATGGCTATTACGGCTGTAGAGGGGCGGTACATGGAAATCAGCCGGGCCGTGGTGCCGGAGATCGTCTGGGCTACGATGCAGCGTGCACCCAGTCGTTCCGCGGTCTGGCATACCGATTGCGCCACGGCCAGTTGGGTGGAGTAGCTCGCCTCCTGCTCTTCGGAGCGGACCCAGCCGCGGTCCAGGCCGAGGTTCTGTTCGACGTTATCGGCAACTGCCCGCATCATGCGCACCGATTCGACTGGATAGGCCCCCACCGCGGTCTCCCCGGACAGCATAATCGCATCCGACCCATCGTAGATGGCGTTGGCCACGTCGGTGACCTCGGCCCGGGTGGGAAGGGGATTGCGGATCATGCTGTCGAGCATTTGGGTAGCGGTGATCACCGGTACCCCAACGAGATTTGCCTTGCGAATCGCGGTTTTCTGATAGATCGGAATCATGGAGATGTCCGCTTCTATTCCCAGGTCTCCCCGAGCCACCATGATGCCGTCGCTGGCAGCGATTATTGAATCGAGATTCTGCAGAGCCGTGGCTCTTTCGAGTTTGGCGATGATGCACGGAGCGGATTCCGTGTCTCCGACTGCCTCCCGAATCGCCTCCAGATCGGCTGCGGTCTGCACGAAAGAGAGGGCGACGAAATCCACCCCCCGCTCGAGTCCGAAACGCAGATCCTCGAGATCCTTGTTCGTGGGAGCGCCCAGAGAGAGGATCAAATCGGGAAAGTTAACCCCCTTGTGGGAGTACAGGCGTCCGCCGTGGAGGATGCGACAGCGCAGATGCTCTCCGGTATTCTGCTCGACCTTGAGCTCCAGCATTCCGTCGTCCAGCAGCACTCGGGCCCCTTCAGGAACATCCTTTGTCAGGGCGGGATAATCGACGGGAATCGGTTTTCCCTCCTCATAGACGCAGTGTTCCGATTCGGGTCTCAAGCGAATCGAATCCCCGTCCGCAAGGGGGATGCCCTCCGGGGGCAGCTGTCCGACCCGGATTTTAGGGCCGCCGAGATCCTGAAGGATCCCGATATTCCTGCCGGTTTGCCCCCTCAGTTCTTCGATCGCTTGAATGAGCAGACCGTTGGAGTCCGGATTACCGTGGGAAAAATTGATCCTGGCTACATCCATCCCGGCCTCCATCAACGCCTTCAGGACATCGGGGGAGGAGGAAGCGGGACCGATCGTACAGACTATCTTTGTTTTCTTACTCATTCGAGGATTTCGCCATTATAACGAAAAACAGCGTGCACGGCAAAGCAAGTGGGATTTTTTTCACGTCCGGGTATACCATTGACGTCGATCGCAATCTTCTTTTTACAATTGAAAGGAGAGATTGCGATAGTGTATAGTCGAAGAGAAGATGTACGTTTGAGGAGTGGGAGAATGAAAAAAGTACGCCGGCTGGTAGTGTTTCTGCTGTTTTTTCTGCTGACATCCGGCCTTCGGGCGCAGGATACTCAGGATCTGCTTCGATCCTTCACCAGGAATTTCGCCATCGCCAGCCTCGATGTGAAGATGCAGATCATTCAGGATGCGGGAAACAGCGGCTATTCCGGGATGGGGCCTCTATACCGGCAGGCCATCGATTTCGTGTTGAACAACTTCACCCTGATCGACACCGACC
>Ga0315555_1000512_pt1 | contig 27177 bp, 25 predicted proteins | sample SalMarSW160380MG_FD_202113 | JGI IMG/M metagenome (GOLD analysis project Ga0315555, IMG submission 202113) | Salt marsh sediment microbial communities from the Plum Island Ecosystem LTER, Massachusetts, United States - Salt Marsh Sediment SW1603-80 ... | reverse complement strand
AGATCATGATTCCCCTGATCGGCGTGGACGTGGAGCTGGATATGCTCCAACAGAACGCCAAGCGGATCGTGGAAGAGGTGATGGCCAAAAAGAAGGTCAAGCTGGACTACAAGATCGGCACCATGATAGAGATCCCGCGGGCCGCGCTGACCGCCGACCGGGTTGCCGAGGTGGCGGAGTTCTTCAGCTTCGGCACCAACGACCTCACCCAGATGACCTTCGGCTACTCCCGCGACGACGCCGGAGTATTCCTGCCCGAGTACGTGGAGAAGGGAATTCTGGAAAAGGATCCCTTCCAGTCCCTGGACCAGGAGGGCGTGGGCCAGCTGGTGGAGATGGGCGTGCAGAAGGGCCGTTCGACCCGAGCGGACCTGAAGGTGGGTATCTGCGGCGAGCACGGCGGGGATCCCAGCTCGATCGAATTCTGTTACCGGGTTGGCATGAACTACGTGAGCTGCTCGCCCTACCGGGTCCCCATCGCCCGTCTGGCAGCCGCCCAGGCGGTGGTGAACAACCGGAAGAAGTAGGGGACGGTCCCGCGCTCGGCGATCCCGCTCTATCCGGACGCTCTATCGGACTCGCTGAGGCTGGGGGTTCTAGTCCGCCTCTGACCCTTCGGAAGGCGGTCTCCGTTTTTCAAATATCCCTGTCGCACCATGGTTTCCGCGTTCAGGATCGCCGCGCCGGCGGCACCGCGAACCGTGTTGTGACCGAGAATCACCATCTTGATGCCGAGAACAGGGCACGGCCGTAAGCGTCCGATTATCGTAGCCATACCCTTTTCCAGCCAGGAATCCCGGGCCGGCTGAGGCCTGTCCGGGTCGTCGAGAACCAGGATCGGCTTTTCAGGTGCGGAGGGCAGACCGAGCTCCTGAGGCAGGCCGCTGAAGCCGTCGAGAACCCGCCGGACCTCGGCCAGGCTCGGATTGCTCGTCAACTTGATGGAGAGGGTTTCGGTATGCCCGTCGTACACCGGAACACGGTTGCACTGGGCGCTGATCTTTATGGGAACCGGTTCGATAACATCCCCCGAAAGAGCGCCCAGAATCTTCAGCGGCTCCGTCTCCATCTTTTCCTCCTCCCCGCCAATATAAGGAATTACATTCCCGAGGATATCCAGAGAGGGCACTCCCGGATGGCCGGCGCCGCTGATCGCCTGGAGGGTGGTCACATTGACCGCTTCCACTCCGAACTCCCTGTGCAGGGGGGCTATGGCCATGGTCAGGAAGATCGTCGAACAGTTGGGATTGGTGACGATCGCACCTCTGTGCTGCTGGCTGTAGATGAGCTGGAAATGTTCTGAGTTTATTTCCGGGATTACCAGGGGAACCTGAGGATCCATCCGGTGATTGCTCGAGTTGCTGATGACCAGGTGACCATCCTCTGCGTATCTCGTCTCGGCGGTCCCGGCCACGGAGGAGTCCAGGCCGGAGAAGAGGATGCGGCTTTTAAGGTCCTCTTCAATGCCCTTTACTCTCAGCTGCCCTGCGTTCTTCGGGATCGGGATGTCCTGTTTCCAATTGCAGGCTTCGGCATAGGACTTGCCGGCGGATCGCTCCGAGGCGACGAGTTCTCTCACCTCGAAGTAGGGATGATTCTGCAGAAGCAGGATGAACTTCTGCCCGACCGTTCCGGTTGCGCCGAGGACGGCTACGTCGATCTTCTCCATTGTCACACCTCCATATCGGTCTGTTGGATCGAAATGAAATGGAGGAGGTTTCGCTGATCTGCTTCCAAAGGCAGGAAACCAATAGCGCTCCACCACCCGGTGACAGTCCCTGGGATTTAGCCCAGGTAACCAAGCTCACGGTACAGGGAAACTGCGAGCTTTCGGCGGATCACCCCTTTCGCATACAGGTTCGTCGGAACCCTGCTTCCTCGCCTGCGCTACTCATGAGACCCGCGCCTCTATTGATCCAAATGTTGGTCTGAAATGCATATCACACGAGCAGTACGTTGTCAATAGGCGTATTCGTTTTTTTCACCCGGCCAAAACCGCATGATTTGCGGAACTCCGAGCCTTCCCCTATACTGTTTGAGTAGATCTTCAGGTAAGGAGGGATCGCAATGAAGAAACTGCTGTTCGATGTTGGTGAGTACAGGGCGCGCCTCAGGATGGTGAAGGAGAGGATGGACGCCGCGGGCGTCGAGGTCATGCTGGTGGTCGACACCGCCAACATGAACTACCTGACCGGCTACGACGGATGGTCTTTCTACGTTCATCAAGGCGTGCTGGTGAGTCTGGATGCGGAGCAACCCGTGTGGTACGGGAGGGAGCAGGACAGCAACGGAGCCCGCCTGACCACCTGGCTGAGTGAGGAAAATATAAAAGGCTACAAGGACGAGTACGTGCAGTCGAGATACATGCACACCATGAGTTTCGTTGCCGGCCTGTTCAGAGAGCGGAGCTGGGACAAGAAACGCGTCGGTTTGGAGATGGACAACTACTGGTTCACTGCCCGCTGCTTCCAGGAGCTGCAGAAGGAGCTGCCCGCCGCGACCTTCGTAGATGCCACCAATTACGTTAACTGGGTAAAAACGATCAAATCGCCCGCGGAGATCGCCTGTATCCGCGAGGCGGCCCGGATATGTGAGCGGGTTATGAAGGTCGCGGTTGAAACGATCGCCGAGGGTGCCTGGGAAAAGGATGCGGCGGCCAAGGTGGTCGAGGCCCAAATCGCCGGTACCGAGGAATACGGGGGAGAATGCCCGGCGATTTTCCCGATTATGCCCAGTGCGGAGCGAACCTCGACCGCCCACCTTACCTTCGATCCGGACCGCCGCTATCAGAAAGGTGATGTGGTCCTGCTCGAGCTGGCCGGTTGCCGCCGCCGCTACCACGCCCCCCTGTCCAGAACGGTCTTTCTGGGCAAGTCTCCCGCCGACCTGAAGAAGATTGCCGATGTGGTGGTTCGGGGCTTGAACCAAACCCTCGAGTTCATCAAGCCGGGTGTCACTGCTGAAGAGGTGGAAGCACGCTGGCGACAGTCGCTCAAGGGTACCGGCGTGGAAAAACCTTCCCGGGTGGGCTACTCGTTTGGTCTCAACTATGTGCCCGATTGGGGCGAACGCACGGTAAGCTTGCGGCCCGGTGACAAAACGATCCTGAAGCCCGGCATGACCATCCATTTCATGCCGGGAATCTGGTTGGAACAATACGGCTTCGAATGCAGCGAGCCTTTTCTGGTCACGGAGACCGGTAGTGAGAAGCTGATCGAGTTTCCCCAGCAGCTGTTCGAAAAATAGCCGGAAGTTAAAAAAAAACTCAAAAAAAATCCCCAAAATCCCGGAAAAACGGCTTGACAGGAAGAACGAACCGAACAATAATGCCCTATGTTTCACTATGATGACGGACGTTCACATAGTAAAACAAGCTCCTATACCCCGGTTCGAACAATCGAAAAGTGTTTTTCCGTGCTCGAACACATTGCAAACCGGCAGCCCGTGCGAATCCCTGAGATCGTGCAGGCGCTGGGTCTCAACAGGGGCAACGTACATCGGCTGGTGGCGACCCTGGAGAGACTCGGCTACGTGGAGAGGCTGGAGGACGGAAAGATCCGCCTGTCCTACAGGATCTTCAAGATGGGGAGCACCGTCCCGCACAGCCGCAAGCTGGATGAGGTAACCCGGCCCTTCATGCACCGGCTTTCCGAGTTGTCGGATGAAACCGTGAATCTCGGCGTCCTGTACGTAGACAACGTCATCTACCTCGACAAAGTGGAAGCCAAGCAGTACCTCCGTCTGGATCATCAGATCGGCGAGATCGATCCCCTGTACTGCACGGCCTTGGGCAAGGTGTTGTTGAGCGGGTTCCCGGAAGCGGATCTGGAGGAGTTTTTCGACTCGGTAGAGCTTCGCCCGTACACGAAGAATACGATCGTGACGAGGGAGAGACTGGAGAAGGAGATTCGCGAAGTGCGCAGAAGAGGGTACGCCCTGGATCTGAAGGAGCTGGATCTCAATCTGCACTGCATCGCTGCACCGATCTACGATTATTCCAACCGGATTGTCGCCGCTTTGAGCATCTCCGCACCTTCGATCCGTTTTACCAGAGCGAAGATCGACAAATTGATAGCACCGATGCTCGAAATCACTGCCGAGATTTCCCGTGAAATGGGCAGTACGGATGCAAACAATCCAACGACCGAAACGAATCAGGCGGAGCAGAGGGCATGACCCTGGAAGAGATACGCGCTTTCATGGAAAAACAGGGAGTTCCCGGCCGGGATCTCCACGATCTACCCGGTTCGAAAAAAACGTTCCCCGATGGCTCCAACTTCCGCATAGAGATTGCGGGGATCGAACGAGCCTCGACTTTGGAGGCGATGATAGGGGAATCGCAGAAGCGGGGAGTTCCGGTGCACCGGATCATCGCCACCGTGGGCGGCTCGACCTTCTGTGACAAACTCGAGCTTCGTGACATGGCCGCAATGGCCGCCGAGCAGCGGATCGAGGTAGTGATATCGGTTGGTCCGCGCAAGGCCTGGGATGCCGGCAGCAAGGAGGGGGTCAGCCCGGAGGGAATGATGCAGGGCTACAGGCTCCGCGGTTCGGACTACCTCTCCTATTGGATCGCCGACATGTTGCGGAACATCGAGGCGGGCTTTCGGGGATTCCTCGTCTACGACGAAGGAGTTCTGGATCTGGTGAGCAAGATGCGAGCGGACGGACTGATTCCTCAGAACACGGTGTTCAAGTTCTCCGTATTCGGCGGCTGCGGCAACGCCGCAGGGGCAAGACTGATCGAGTCGCTCGGGGCTGATTCACTGAATCCCCTGTCGGACATCAGTCTTTCCATGATCGCGGGGATGAGAAAGGCCATTGATATCCCCTTGGATATCTATCTTATCGTTGTCGATTCCTTTGGAGGAACATACCGCATCTACGAGGCACCGGAGATCTGTCGCCTGGCCTCCCCCTGCTATTTCAAGATAGAACCTGGTACGTCGGAGGCCGCCATATACAAACCGTGGGTGAGCGAGGAGTTCCATGCCGAGTTTGTCCGGCAGAAGGTCAAGATCGCCTCGGTTTTGCTGGAAATCATGGAGCGATATGGCCGAGGATCGCGGATATCCCCGGCAGGAGCCGCCGACCTGGTCGTGCCGGTGCCGGACGGAGGAAGCAGATGAGCCCAAGCACCATCAATTATGACGATTTTTCTTTTCCCGGAGCGCCGAAGATTCACCTCGCGCCGCCGGGACCGAAGTCGAAGGAGCTGCTCGAGTACCAGGCCGCCCACGAGAGCTCTGCGATTTCCTACGCCAAGGGGATGCCCATGGCGGTACGGCGCGCCAAGGGGGCAACCGTGGAGGATATGGACGGGAACCTGTACATCGACTGCTTCGGCGGCGCAGGGGTGATGGCGGTGGGACACGCCCACCCGGAAGTGCTGAAAGCGGCCCACGAACAGATCGATCAGGTCACCCACACCCTCGATATCCCCACCCCGGCCAGGAGGGAGATGGAGGAGATCCTGGTTCGCGCGCTTCCCAAAGAGCTGACGCGGCTGTTCTTCGGCGGGCCCACCGGATCCGACGCCGTGGAGCAGGCCATGAAGCTGGCCAAATACAACACGGGAAGGATTCCCTTCATCGCCTTCGAGGGAGGATACCACGGCATGACCGCCGGTGCCCTGGCGCTCACCACCGCCGCTTCCCACAAGGACGGGCTGCTGCCCCTGATCCCCGAGGTGCACTACGCCCCTTACGGCTACTGCTATCGCTGCGCCTTCGGCAGGCGGCCGGAGGACTGCTCCATGGAGTGCACCGGCTACCTCGACCGCATGCTGGCCGATCCCCATTCGGGAGTGACGAAGCCGGCCGCGGTGATCGTGGAGCCGATCCAGGGAGAGGGCGGCTCCATCGTGCCTCCCGAACGCTTTCTGCCGGAAGTTCGGGAAATCTGCGATCGCCACGAGGTGCTGCTGATCTGCGACGAGATCCAATGCGGCCTGGGGCGAACCGGAAAGATGTTCGCCTTCGAGCACACCGGGACCGTTCCCGATGTCGTAACCTTGAGCAAGGCTCTGGGAGGATTGGGTTTTCCAATCTCGGCGATCGCCTACCGCGAAAGTCTCGACACCTGGCCCACGGCCAAAACGATCGGGACCTTCCGCGGCAACATGATCGCTTATGCCGCCGGAGCCAGGGCCCTGCGCTACATGCTGGACTCCGGTCTGCTCGGACACACCGAGCAGCTCGGCCGGGCGGCTCTGAAGCTGCTCAAGGCACTGGAGAAGGACTGCCCGATCATCGGGGAGGCCCGCGGAAAGGGTTTGATGCTGGGAGTGGAGTTCGTTTACGACAAGCACACCAAGAAACCCGCTCCCAAGCTGGCCAAGCGGATGAGAACCCTCTGCCATCAGAGGGGTGTCATGATCGAGGTGGGCGGACACTACGGGAACGTGGCCCGTTTTCTGCCTCCGCTGGTCATCAGCGAAGCTCTGTTGCGCAAGGCAATCGAGATATTTTCCGATTCCGTGCGGGAGATCGAAAAAAATCCGTCAGGAGAGTGAAAGCCCATGCCTGGTAAAAATTGGAATGTCGCGGTTGTAGGAGCCCTCGGGATGGTGGGGTCGGAGATGATCCGCACCCTCGAAAGGCGGAAATTCCCGGTTCGGGAGCTGCGGGCGCTGGATCTGCCCAAGAACGAAGGCACCCCGTTGGAGTTCCGGGGACATACCCTGAAGACACTGGCTGCCTCGGAAGAGAACTTCAAGGGAATGGACATTGCCATCTTCTCCGCGGGAGGTACGGCCAGCCAGGAGCTGGCTCCCAAGGCCGTGCTTCAGGGGGCGGTCGTGGTCGACAATTCTTCGGCCTGGCGCATGGATCCCGAGTGTCCCCTGGTGGTGCCCGAGGTGAATCCCCACGATCTGGAATGGCACCGGGGGATTGTCGCCAATCCCAACTGTTCCACCATCCAGATGGTGGTGGCCCTCAAGCCCCTCCACGATGCAGCCGGAATCAGGCGGGTGGTGGTCTCCACCTACCAGGCGACCACGGGCGCCGGCAAAAAGGGAAGCATCGCCCTGGAGGAGGAATCCATCGAGTTTCTGAAGACCAAAGCGCCCGTAGAGGTCCGCGGCTTCCAGTATCAGATCGCCTTCAACGTGATCCCCCATATCGACGTGTTTCAGGAGGGGGGGTACACCAAGGAAGAGTACAAGATGGTCAATGAGACCAGGAAGATCATGGGGGATGAATCGATCCGGGTGAATGCCACCTGCGTGCGGGTACCGGTGTTCTACGGGCATTCGGAGTCGGTGAACATCGAGATGGAGAGGCCGCTCGGGGCCGAGCAGGCCCGGGAGATCCTGGTGAAGAGCCCCGGGGTGATCCTCCTCGACGATCCGGGCCAGCTCAAGTATCCGATGCCGATCATGACCGACCAGGAAGACGCCACCTTCGTCGGCAGGATTCGAGAGGATCGTACGGTGGAAAACGGCTTGAGCCTCTGGATCGTGTCCAACAACATTCGAAAAGGGGCGGCGTTGAACGCGGTTCAGATTGCCGAGACACTGATACAAAGAGGATGGGTCAAGCCGAGGGATGCGAGAGACTGAACATGGATTTGCAGGAACGGATTGCCGGTCTGCGGGATGAGCTGATCGAGCTCAGAAGGGACTTCCACAAGTACCCGGAGTTGGGATTTCAGGAGCACAGGACCTCGAAGCTGGTGGAGGAGTACCTGCGCGCCCTGGGATTGCCCGTGAAGCGGCTGGCCGGCACCGGGGTGGAAGCGCTGCTGGAAGGCAGCGGAGAGGGACCGGTTTTGCTGCTGCGGGCGGATATGGACGGCCTGCCCGTGCAGGAGGAAAACGACGTTCCCTATCGGTCGGTGAACCAAGGGGTGATGCACGCCTGCGGCCACGACGCCCACACGGCCATGCTGCTGGTGGCGGCCAAGGTCCTCGCGGAACAGAGAAAGCGGATCCCCGGCACGATCAAGCTGGTCTTCCAGCCGAACGAGGAAACGACTGCGGAGCCTCCGGGAGCGGAGGCCATGATCGCCGGCGGTGTCCTGATCGACCCCAAGGTCGATGCGGCCATGGCGCTGCACATCTGGACACCTCTTCCAAGCGGACAGATAGGTATGGACTCGGGCCCGGTAACGGCCACCCTCGACGTATTCAGGATCGTGGTCAGGGGAAGAGGCGGGCACACCGGGTTCCCCGAACAGGCCGTGGACCCTATCATCGCCGCCTCGGCCATCGTACAGTCCGTGCAGACCATCCAGACCCGGGAGATCAGCCTGATGAAACCGACGATCATCATGTTCGGGAAGATCGAGGGAGGCACCAAGTCCAATATCGTTCCCGATCATGTGATCCTGGAAGGCTCGATGCGCTATCTGTACGAAGGCGGGGAGCAGAGCGAGGAAAACCCGGAAGGCAGGCTCAAACGGATCGTGGAGGCGGTGGGTGCGGCCTATCGTGTTCAGTGCGAGCTGGAGATACACCGCGAGAATCGTGCAGTGGTCAACCATCCCGGAATGACCGCCCTGGCCAGGCGTACCGCTGCGGAGGTGCTCGGCGGAGGCGATTCGGTGGTTTCCTATTCCTGCACCGCGGGAGAGGATTTTTCGGATTTCGCCGTGCACGTCCCCAGCGTGTTGTACTTTCTAGGAACGGGAAATGAGGAAAAGTGCAGCTGCTTTCCCCACCACAATCCCCGCTTCAACATCGATGAGGATGTACTGCCCCTGGGGGTGGAGATGCACGTCCGCGGAGCGATGAATTTTTTCGAAAACAAAGGAGGTGATGCGCGGGCGGAGGAATAGTGGGCCTATTGCAGAGAATTCAAAATTTATAGGAGGTGCCATGATGAATGGTAAGAAGCTACTCGTAGTAGCGCTGGTTCTGGCTGTCCTGGTGGCGGGCGTGGGTCTGCTCATGGGCTGCCAGAAAAAAGAAGCGGTCGAAGTAGAGGTGGTCGAAAAAATCGAGCCGAAGTTCGCCTCTGAGGAGATCGAGGGTGATTTCATGACCGTCTGGGCGGAAAACTTCGCCGACGAGATGAGGGAATGGTCCGACGGTCAGATCGACATCACCGTCTATCCCTATGGGACGCTGGGCGACACGCGGGACATCAACGAGCTCTGCCAGATCGGGGTAGTGGAGTACGTGTTCTCCGACTTCGGCTGGATCAGCTCCTTCGTTCCCCAGGCCCAGGTCCTGGCCCTGAACTACCTGTGGCCCCAGGAAAAGATGCCGCAGGTCCTGGAATGGGTGGTCAAAAACGGTAAGATCATGGGCATTCTGGAGGAGCATTTCCGGCACAACGGCCTGGTGCCTCTGGGCATCGTGTACGAGGGATGGCAGTGGGTCAGCTCGAAGAAGCCCAAACGCACCCTCGCTGACTTCGGAGGGTTCAAGGTGCGGGTGATGGGCTCGAAGCTGCTGGTGGAAGACTATAAGTCCTACGGCTCCAGTCCCACCCCGATGAGCTATGGCGAGGTGTACAGCGGCCTGCAGATGGGCCTGATCGACGGTCAGGTCAACCCCCTGTTCGCCATCTCCAGCATGAAGTTCTACGAGGTTCAGGACTACCTGACCCAGATATGGTCCGAGCCCTTCGTCGGGATCCCGACCGTGAACATGCAGTTCTTCGACTCTCTGCCCAAGGAGACGCAGGAGAAGATGCGCCAGTTCTGGGCGGACGCGGTCATCCCCTCGGCCGAGTGGATCGACGCCAAGAACAAGAACGAGCTGGAGCAGATGCTGGCGGATCGTCCGGAAATCGAGGTGTACCGGTTCACCGCTGAAGACATCAAGCCCTTCAAGGAGCAGGCTCAGAAGGTCCACTCCACGTATCTGAACATCGGCGGTGAAGGAGCCCAAGAGGTTCTCGACACCCTGCTGGCGGACATCGAAAACGCCAAGAAAGCAGTGGGAGTCAAGTAAACAATAACTCGAGCTGGGCGATACGGGCAAATCCCCTGTCGCCCAGCCTTTTCGAAAATGAGGTTGATTGTATGCAAAAGAAGGGAGAGAAAAGACTTACGGCAAGAGAGGTGTTCGCCGGCTTCAACCGGATTGTGGGCGGTATCGTGAACACCTTCGAGGTGGTAAGCCTCTGTTTCGGCGTTGCCGCGCTGGCCGTCCTGCTCATCTCCAATGTCGTGGCCCGGGAGTTCTTCAAGAGCATCTACTTCGCGGAGGAGGTCTCGGAGTTCCTGGTGATCTTCACCACCTTCGTCGGGGTGAGCTACGCGGTCAGAAAAGCCAGGCACATCCGCATGGGGGCCTTCTTCGACCTGATGGGTCCCCGTCTGGAGAAGATCTTCATCTTCGCCATTTCAGCGGTGAGTGCGGTGGTGATGTTTCTCATGGCCCGCTACTCCCTGGCCTATCTGCTGGAGAGCAAATCCTTGAGTCAGTCCACTGAAGCCCTCAGGCTGCCCTACTGGACCTTCCTGGTCATCGTGCCGATCGGCTTTCTTCTGGCCGGCATCCAGTACGTGCGGACCATTATCCGCAACATCGTGCGCAAGGAGGTCTGGATGTCTCCGGAGCAGCGCAGCGAGTACGAGGAAGAGGGATAAGGAGGTAGGCCATGACATTTATGTGGATCAGCATGGTCGCCATGCTGCTTTTGGGATTCCCCTTCATGGTTACGATCCTGGGTCCCCTGATCGCGCACATCTCCGTAAATATACCCTCCTTGAAGATGACCGTGCTGGTGCAGCAGGTTCTGACCGGGCTCACGCCGCCGGCTCTGGTCTGTGTGCCGATGTTCATCCTGGCGGCCAGCATTATTACCTCGGGCAAGGCCGCGCGCAAGCTCATAGATATGGTGAGGTCCTTCGTCGGGCATATTCCCGGCGGGCTGCCGATCACCACCAACGCCAGCTGCACCCTGTTCGGGGCGGTCTCCGGTTCCACCCAGGCTACAGTGGCCGCTATCGGGGGCACCATGCGTCCCATGCTCCTGGAAGCGGGGTACAATAGCCCCTTCACCCTGGGGCTGATCATCAACTCCAGCGACATCGCTTTCCTCATTCCTCCGAGCATCGGATTCATCGTCTACGGGGTGGCCACCAACACGTCGATCGGCAAGCTCTTTCTGGCCGGGATCGGCCCGGGCCTGCTCATCTTCTTCATGTTTTCGATCTACTGCTATTTCTATTCCAGGATCAAGAAAGTGGGTCTGGCGCCCAAAGCCAGCTGGAAGGAACGATTCGTCGCGGTCAAGGATGGCATCCTGGTCATGGGCTTCCCCGTGCTGATCGTGGGGGGAATCTACACCGGGATCTTCAGCCCGACTGAGGCGGCGGCCGCTTCGGTTGCCTATGCCCTGATCCTGGAAGGACTGGTGTACCGCAGCCTGACCTGGAAGAAAATCTACAAGTCCTTCCTCGACACCGGGGTCATCACCGGAGTGGTGTTCGTCCTGGTGGGAGCAGGACAGGCCTTCTCCTGGCTGATCAGCTTCCTGCGCATCCCCCAGGCCTTTATGCCCCTGCTGTTCGGCACCGATCCTTCGCAGCTCAAGGTGATCATGATCGTGGTCATTTCCTACTTCATAGCCTGCATGTTCGTGGACCCGATCGTGGCTATATACATCCTGAGCCCGATCTTCGGGCCGTATGTGGTGGCCACCGGCATCAACTCGGTGTTCCTCGGAGTCCTGGTTACCCTGCAGGCGGCCATCGGCTCTGCCACGCCGCCCTTCGGCTGCGACATCTTCACGGCCCAGCTGATCTTCCGCAGGCCCTACCTGGAGGTGATACGGCACACGCCGCCGTTCATATTTATACTGATCCTGGCGACCATCCTGTTGATCGTGTTCCCCGACATCGCCATGTTCCTGCCCGACACGATGCTGGCTCGCTAGGCTCACTGGAGGTAGAGAAAATGAAATTCTCATCTGAGGTGGAGAAGCTCCTTCTCGATGTGCCGAAGCCCGGCAACTGGGTGCCCGATGAGTACGACGTGGGCATGAGGGACATCATGGTCGACTGGAGGGAAGCGAAGCGGGTGGATGCGGGGATCATCGGCATCCCTTTCGATACCGCGGTGATGGGGCGCAGAGGCTGCCGCTTCGGTCCGGAGGGAGTGCGCAGCTCCCTGGTCTTCTCCAATGTCTACGAGCCGGGAATCGATATGGATCTGTCTGCGGGATTCAGCGTAACGGATTTCGGCAACATCGACGTACTGCAGACCGACGTGCTGGGCACCCACGAGCGGGTGGAGAAGGTGCTCACCGAGATCTTCCGGACCGGAACAACCCTGGTGGCCATCGGCGGCGATCATTCTCTTGCCTATCCGGATGCCAAGGCCCTGATCAACAGTGTGGACGGCAGGATCGGGGTGATCATGATCGACGGGCACCTGGACGTGCGCATCTCCCACCACGGGGAGGTGTCCAGCGGAACACCCTTCAGGCGTTTGGTGGAGGAGCCCGAACGGGCGGTTCTCCCGAAAAATCTGGTGGAGCTGGGTATCAACGGCTGGCTCAACTCCCGCTTCTACATGGACTGGTGCCGGGAGAAGGGAATCACGGTGATCCCGGCCAGGCAGGTGCACAAACGGGGGATCGAGGAGGTGGTGAATCAAGCCCTCGAGCTGGCCTCCGACGGTACAGAGGCCATTTTCTTGAGCATCGACATCGACGGGCTCGATCTGAGCGTGGCGCCCGGGACCTGTGCACCCAATCCGGGGGGCCTAAGCTCCTACCAGGCCCTTGAGGCTGTCTGGATGATCGCTCAGCATCCGTTGACCCGGGGATTCGACCTTGTCGAGGTTGCCCCTTCCCTAGATGTGGCCAATCTGACCTCGATCATGGCTGCAGCAATGGTGATGCATTTTCTTGGGGGGACCAAGAAGAGACTGGATAACAAAAAAAGATAGGAGGTTATCGTCATGCCTGTTTTTCCGGAGAAGGAATACAGACAGAGAATCGAAAAGACCAAGGATCGGATGAAGAACGACGGTATCGATGTGCTGTTCGTCTCGCAGCCGGCCAACATGAACTACCTCACCGGCTACGACGGCTGGTCCTTTTACGTGCACCAGGGGCTCATCGTTTCCCTGGATCAGGAGGAGCCCATATGGGTCGGCCGGGGCATGGACGGCAATGGGGCCAAGCTGACCACGTTCCTGAAGCCCGAAAACATCCGTTCCTACGCCGATGACTACGTGCAGTCCAAGATCAAGCACCCCATGATGTTCGTGGCGGACATCATCAAGGAGAAAGGCTGGGAGCGCAAATCGATCGGCGTGGAGATGGACCAGTTCTACTTCACCCACAGGAACTACGTGGAGCTGGAGAAGGCACTTCCGGGTGCCAAATTCAAGGACGGGAACCTGCTGGTGAATATGGTGCGGCAGATCAAGAGTGAAGAGGAGATCCGCTTCATGAAGATCGCCGGGCAGATCGCCGTCAAGGTCATGCAGACGGCCATCGACACCATCGATGTGGGCGTGCGGGAGTGCGACGCCGCCGCAGCCATCGCCGCGGCGGAGTACAGGGGCACCGAGCGGCACGGTGGCGACTATCCGGCCATTGTGCCCCTGATGATGGCGGGGGAGGGTACCAGCACTCCGCATCTGACCTGGACCGACAAGAAGTACCAGAAGGACGAGCCGATCATCCTGGAGCTGACCGGGGTGTACAAGCACTACCATGCCCCGATTGCCCGCACCATGTTCCTGGGAACGCCTCCCCCCCTCATCAAGGAGGTCGCCGACGTGGTCATCCACGGACTGGGTGAGACCCTGCAGATCGTGAAACCCGGGGTCACCTGCGAGGAGGTGGAGGCTCGCTGGCGGCAGGCCATTTCGGGCACCAACGTGGTCAAGGAGTCCCGCATAGGCTACTCGATCGGTCTCAACTATCCTCCGGACTGGGGCGAGCAGACCATGAGCTTGCGCCCGGGGGACAAGACGGTGCTCAAGCCCAACATGGCCTTTCACATCATCCTCGGGATCTGGGAGGAGAAGGTCGGCTTCGAGGCCGACGCCACCATCAGGATCACCGAGAAGGGCTACGAGCCGCTGTACGAGTTTCCGAACAAGCTGTTCGTGAAGTAGCCGGATGCTCCACTCTCCGATACCCCTCTCCGCGGTCTATCAAGCCCGTCAGCGGATTGCGGGAAGGGTGCTGAGAACCCCGCTGATCGCCTCCCCCGTTCTGAGTGATCAGGTCGGCGCAGCCGTGTATCTCAAGCTCGAAAGCCTGCAGAAGACCGGTTCCTTCAAGGTTCGGGGGGCCTTCAACAAGATCCTCGGCCTGAGCGAGGAGGAGCGCCGGCGGGGGGTGATCACCTTCTCCACCGGCAATCACGGCAAAGCCGTAGCCTGTGCGGCCGGAGATTCGGGGATAGCGGCGGTGGTTTGCGTGTCCGAGCATGTCCCCGCCTACCGGGCCAAGGCCATTGCAGCGTACGGTGCGGAGGTCGTAGTCAGAGGCAAGAGCCAGGACGAGGCGGAGGAGCACTACCGGCGGCTTCAGAGAGACAGGGATCTTATTCCGGTAAAGCCTTTCGACGACCCCCAGATCATCGCCGGACAGGCCACCATCGGTCTGGAAATCCTGGAGGATTTGCCCCGGGTAGATACGGCTCTCATTCCCCTGTCCGGCGGAGGGCTGCTCTCCGGTATTGCCCTGGCTCTGAAATCCGCCAACCCCTCGATTCGAGTGGTCGCCGTATCCATTGAACGCTCTCCGGTGATGCAGGAGAGCGTGAAAGCGGGCAAGGCGGTGGCGGTGGAAGAACGGGACACACTGGCGGATTCCCTGCTCGGCGGGATCGGTCTTGATAATCGGTACACCCTGCCCATGGTCGGCGAGCTTACCGATGAGTTCATCGCCGTGTCGGAAGAGGAGATCGCCGGGGGCATGACCTACGCCCTCGAAGAACACGGGCTGGTCTTGGAAGGAGCGGGGGCCGTGGGGATCGGGGCGCTGCTGGCAGGAAAGGTCAGGGACCCGGGAAGTTGTACGGCGGTTGTGCTCAGCGGCGCCAGTGTGGACCTGCCGCGCTACCTCGATGTCGTGGGCGAGCGCATCCTCCGGGGCTCTAACCGGGGATAGAAAATTGAGGTGAACCTGTGGAAATTCTTGTGTTGACGGAACAGGATCTTCGCTCCTGTATCAAGCTGGATTCTGACGTTATCGACGCCGTGGAACAGGCCTTTGTCAATCTTTCCCGGGGAAAGGCCACGGTTCCTCCGATCATGATGCTGCCCGTGCCCGAACGGCGCGGTGAGGTAGACGTAAAGTCCGCCTACATCGAGGGAATGGACAGCCTGGCCGTCAAGATCGCCTCGGGGTTTTTCGAAAACTTCCGGATGGGATTGCCCAGTGCCAGCGGACTGATGGTCCTGGTGAGCTCGGAAACCGGGTTCCCCCTTGCTGTTCTCCTGGACAACGGCTACCTGACCCAGGTGCGTACCGGAGCGGCCGGGGCGATCGCCTCCAAATATCTGGCCCCGAAAACCGTGAAGAGCGCCGGAGTCGTGGGGGCCGGAACGCAGGCACGCTACCAGATCCGGGGCCTGAAGCTGGTGCGGGATTTCGAGCGCCTGCTGATCTACAGCCTCTACGAGGAGGAGATGGACAGATACGTCGAGGAGATGTCGGAGGAGCTCGGAGTGGAGATCCGAAAAGCCGCTTCGGTGGAGGAGGTGGTGAGGAACAGCTCGGTGGTGGTGACCACCACCCCTTCGCGGGAGCCGTATCTGGAAGACAAGTGGCTGCACCCCGGTCTGCATATTACGGCCATGGGGACGGACACCGAGGAAAAGCAGGAGCTGCACCCGGAAGTCCTTGTACGGGCGGACCTGCTGGTCTGCGATCTGTTCTCCCAGTGCCGCCGCCTGGGAGAGCTGCACCACGCGCTGGACCGGGGCTTGATCAGCGAGGGCGCTGGCGTGTCGGAGCTGGGCGAGCTGATCGCCGGAACCAAGCCCGGCCGCAGCGCGGATGAGCAGATAAGCGTGTGCGACCTGACCGGTGTCGGCGTTCAGGACACGGCGATCGCCCGTCTGGCTTTCCAGAAGGCGAAGGAATGCAAGCTGGGCATGCGCGTAGCGAGCTGAATAAGCCGAAGCTTCGACGTTTCGCCCCCGTACCTCGGAGGAGTCCCGGTGGCTAAAGAGTCACGCACGGATAGCTCTTCTACTCCCGTAGTTGCCTACCTGCAGCTGGCCCTTGCCATGATGATCACCGGCAGCCACGTGGTGGTAGGCAAGTTGGTGATCCGCTCTTTCCCGATCTTCTTTGCCAGCGGAACCACTCTGGGACTGGCTTCGCTGATCTTCATCGTACTGCTGCTGGTAAAGGAAGGCCGGTTTCCCCGAATAGGTTGGCGGGATCTCGGACTGCTGGCTGCCCAGGCCTTCACCGGCCTGTTTCTCTTCAGGATTGCCACCCTCAAGGGGCTGGAATACACGGGGGGCATCGAAGCGGGCATCATCCTCAGCACGACCCCGGCCGTGATCGGCCTGATCTCCTTCACCTTCCTGCGGGAGAAGGCGCACTGGAACAAGATCGCAGCCGTGATTCTGGCTTTTCTCGGCATCCTGATCATCAACCTCTCCGGAGTGGCCGCTGATCCGGGGCTGGGCACGATGCCGCAGGCAGTACGGCCGGTTCTGGGCAGCATGCTGCTGTTCGTTTCGGTCCTCGGGGAGGCGTTCTTCACGGTGATACGGAAAATGCTTTCCGGAAGAATATCGGTCCTGGCGAATGCGGCCGTGGTAAGCTCGCTGGGTTTCCTGATGCTTTTGCCTTTTTCGCTTACCCAGGTGGGAAAGGTGAATTACCCGCAGCTCGGGGCTCTGCAGTGGATCGAGCTGCTGTACTACGGGACCATCGTCCCCCTTACCGCCTTCCTGCTCTGGTTCAGCGGTGTGAGCAAAGCCCAGGTGAACATTGCCGGCGTGTTCACCGGGTTTCTTTCTATCAGCGCTCTGATTCTGTCTATGCTGATCCTCAAGGAGAAGGCTCTGTGGTCCCATTTTGTCGGCCTGGGCCTGGTTCTTGCGGGCATTGCCTTGGCGGTCGGGGTCGCCCGGAAGAAGATCAAGCTGGTGTGAGGCGCATGGACAGCCGCCGTTCCCGGAGCTTCGAGCTCCAGAATGTTCGTACCGACTTGCTCGTCGTCGGGTCGGGAGCCGCCGGATTTACAGCCGCTATCCAGGCGGCTAGAGAGGGCTGCCGGGTGCTGCTCGCCGATAAACAGCTGATCGGTCGAAGCGGCTGCACGGTCATGGCCGAGCAGCTTGCCGCGGTGGTGCCCGGTCAGGTGGAGGGGGACAGCCCGGAGCGGCACTACCGGGACACCCTGGAGGCCGGCAGGGGTCTGTGCCGCCCTGAGCTGGTGCGCCTGCTGGTCGAGGAGGTATTCCAGCGGGTCAGCGAGCTGGAGGCTGCGGGTTTGCGCCTCGACAGGCGGGCAGACGGCACCTATGCCTTGGATCGGATGAACGGACATCGCTACCCCCGTTCCCTGTACCATCGTGATGTCACCGGCAGATCGATAATCAGAGCATTGCGGGAATGCGCTCGCAGCCTGGACGTGGCGACCCGTTCTGACCTGCTGGTGACCGCCCTCCTGCAGGGGGACGAAGGCCTGGCCGGGGCGCTGGCCGTCGACGCCAGAAGCGGTGATCCGGTGATGATTCGATCCAAATCCGTGCTTCTGGCAACGGGAGGAGCGGCCGGGCTGTTCGCGCCGAACACGAACCCCGCCGGGGCCACAGGAGACGGTCTGGCCCTGGCCCTGCAAGCGGGGGCGCTGCTCGAGGATCTGGAGTTCGTACAGTTCTACCCCGCATGCCTGGCTCATCCACCCGCCGTGAGGGGCAGCCTGCTGGGGATTTCCCAGTACGGCCGTCTCCTGAACAACCGCAACGAACGATTCATGGAAAGCTACGACCCCGAAGCAATGGAAGCAACTACCCGGGACCGTCTCTCTCGGGCCATCGCAATGGAGCTCCGCTCCGGTCGGGGTACCCGGAACGGGGGAGTCTACTGCGACCTCACCGGCCTGGATCGGTCACTGTACGATCAATACTCCTCCCTTATCCGATCTTTACACCGCCGGAGAGTCGATATCGAGAGGGAGCGGGTCGAGGTATGCCCGGCGGCGCACTATACGATGGGCGGGGTGCACACCGACGAGAACGGAGAAACCACGGTTGACCGGCTCTTCGCCGCCGGCGAGGTCGCCTCCGGTGTGCATGGAGCCAATCGCCTGGGAAACAACAGCCTCAGCGAGACGCTGGTGTTCGGTTATAGGGCCGGGCGTTCGGCGACCCGCTGCTGCCGAAAACACGGCTTTGCCCGGCCGAACCGGGAACAGGTGGACGGCGAGCTGGAGCGAGTCGGCGCTCTGATCAACAGGAAGCCGAAGCGGTTGGCGCCGGCGGTGATCAAGGAAAGGCTGCAGCTGCTGATGGGTGAGCACGCGGGAGTGCTCCGTGAAGAGACCGAACTTGCCCATGCGGCGCGGGAATTGCGGCGGCTGCAGGAACAGCTGCGCCTGGAAACGGGAATCCGCCCGGAGCACTTGGTTGCCAACCTGCAGTTGTTCGATTACCTCGAAACGGAGAACATGCTCCTGCTCGCCGGCGGACTCATCGAAGCGGCCCGGATGCGACGGGAAAGCAGGGGTGCACAGGTCCGCCTGGATTATCCGAACCAGGATGACCGGCAGTGGCTCTCCCACATTTCGGTGTGCATGCAAGCGGGCACCCTGCGGGTGGAGAGCAATGCCTGCGGCGGGGGACAACCGGGGGAGTAATGGGTACGGTTTTCAAGGTACGGATACTTCGATTTGATCCGAAAAGACAGGATCGACCCTTCTACCGCAGCTACGAGGTCCAGGCGGATGAGAAGCCCACCGTGCTCGAATTATTAAAAGAGATCTACAGGAAGCACGACGGCGGGATCTCGTTTCGCTGGTCCTGCGGCACAGGCAAATGCGGGGCCTGCGCGATTCAGCTGAACGGCAGGCGCACTCTGGCCTGTCAGCACGTAGCCGTAGAGCAGGAGTTGACAATTGAACCCGTGAAGGATTGCTCCGTCATACGGGATCTTACAACGGCCCTCGACCAAACCACCCGCAGATCGCGGGTGCACGGCGAACCCAGGCAAGGAGGTGATAGGTAGATGATCTATAGAGTAAAAGGACGACAGGTGAGCTACGGGGAGGCAGTCGGTATCATCCTTTTAGAGAATTATGCCCCCTTCATTCCCGGCGACGTGGCCAACGCCACCACGTATGATTTCCCCGTGCGCTTTCAGCGGGTGGAGAACTTCAGCGTGGAACGTATTTTCAAGCACGACATGTCCCTGCTCGATCCGGTTCTGGAAGCGGGCCGGGCTCTGGTGCGCGAGGGGGTGAGGGCGGTCACCGGTGACTGCGGATTCATGGTGATCTACCAGGAACAGCTGGCCGCCGCGCTGGAGGTGCCCGTGTTTATGTCCAGCCTGCTGCAGATCCCCTTCTTGAGGCATATGATCGGGCTCGATGAGAAGATCGGAATCATCACGGCGAACTCCGAGTCCCTGGATGAATTCGTGCTGCAGAGAGCCGGTGCGGATTCCTCGGCTGGGCTGCTGATAAAGGGTTTGCAGGGCAAGGAGCATTTTGTGAGCGCGGTCATCAGGGAGGAAGGTCTTTTGGATTCGGAGAAGATCGAAACAGAGGTGGTTTCCGTGGCCGAGGAGATCGTCGCCCAAGACTCGAAGGTCAAGATAATACTCCTGGAGTGCAGCATGCTTGCTCCCTATGCCGCGGCGGTGCAGGAAACGGTGAACCTTCCCGTTTTTGATTTCATCACCATGATCAACTACGTATTTTCCGCCGTTGTACGGCGGCGCTATAGAGGATTCATGTAGTTTGATCGATACGCAACGGCTGCGCAGCGATCTGGAGGAACTGTCCGGAATCGGCAGACTTCCCACCGGTGGCATGTCCAGACCTGCCTTCAGTCCGCAGGAAAAACAGGCCCGCCGCTGGTTCATCGGCAGGCTCGAGGAGGCCGGTCTGGAGGTCAAGGTGGATGAAGCGGGCAATATCACCGGCCGGCTGCCGGGCCCGGGGCCGGCGGTGCTCAGCGGTTCCCATCTGGACACGATAGAGAACGGCGGAGCCTTCGACGGCGCTCTGGGGGTGCTGGCGGCGTTGGAGTGCGCGCGGGTGATCAAGGAGCGGAATTTGAGCTGCCCGTCACCCGTAGAGGTAATCGCCTTCAGCGACGAAGAGGAGGCATTCATAGGTTTTCTCGGCAGCCGGGCTTTGATGGGTCAGCTGTCCGACAAAGAGCTCGAAGAGGCGAGGAATCCGCAGGGACTCTGGTTGAGTGAGGCCATGGCGGAATGCGGTCTGGACGTCGGAGCCGTTCGCCGGGCCGGACGCGACCCGTCTACGATCAAGGCGTTCGTCGAGCTGCACATCGAGCAGGGACCGATATTGGCGCAGCGGGGCGTATCGGTCGGGGTGGTGGCGGCGATCAAGGGCAACTACCGCTACGGGATCACCCTGCGGGGGCGAAGGGATCACGCCGGGGTGCCGATGAAAGGCAGACGGGACCCGCTGTTCGCCGCACTGGCCCTGATAGAAAAAATACGGGCCCACGGCAGCCGGATCGGTTCCGAGGTGTTGATGACGGTGGGCCGGTTCACCGTCGAGCCGGGACTGGAGAATGTAATTCCCGGGAGTGTCTACTTCTCCGTCGATTTCAGGGACGAAAATCCCGGTGTCCTGAGGAGCCTGGAAGGACGCCTGTTCGATGAGATCGGGCGGCTGCGCTCCGAGTCGTCCCTCGAAATACTGCAGCAACCGCTTCTGAAAATCGATCCGGTGCCTTTGTCCCCTTCGATTCAAAGGGCGATCAAACAGGCCGCTGATCAGCTGGACATCGACTGGCTTTCCCTGCAGAGCGGGGCGGGACACGATGCTCAGGTGATCGGGCAGTTCGTGCCTACGGGAATGATCTTTGTTCCCAGCCTGGGAGGCCGGAGTCACTGCCCCGAGGAGCACACCGAATGGAGAGACATCGAGAGGGCCACCGAGGTTCTCCTGGCCGTGATCCTGCGTCTGGCTGCGGCGGACTAGGGTCGGGCGTTCGTGGAGTATCTGAAGGGGATGGAGGTCCTTGTCGGAGGATCTCCGGGCGGTTTCTGGGGCCCCGGCAAAAAGCGGGCTGCAAACCATTGGAAAAGTGGTAAAATTTAAAGTCCCGCTTTAAATATTGCTAGAAATCTGAGTGTTTCAGCCCCCCAAAAATTCCAAGTGGGTCAGTTTGATCCGGACGATCCGCCGGAGCGCTCCAGGCTGCGCTTCATCTCCGCAAACAGGCGGGTTGCCTCTTCGCTGCCGACCTCCTCGTCCTCCCGGTGATGCTCGATCAGCTCGGCGGGTAGCTCCTCGAGAAAGGGGGAGGGTTCAGCCTCCTCCGGCCGCCCGCGGCGCCGGCGGCTCCTGCAGGAGCTCAAGAACAGCCGCTGTTTGGCCCGGGTGATGGCCACATAAAAAAGGCGGCGTTCCTCCTCGAGGTTGTGCGCCCCCTCTTCGACGGAGCGGGCGTGGGGGATCAGCCCCTTCTCCAGCCCGGCCAGAAATACGGTGTCGAACTCCAGCCCTTTGGCCGCGTGGATCGTCATCAGATTGACCCGCTGCCTGCCGGCGGCATCCTCCAGGTTGTCCCTGGACACCAGGGTCACCCGGTTGAGGTATTCGTAGAGATTCGGATCCGGATTGTCCGGATCCTCCTCATAGCCGGAAATCGAGTCCATCAACCCTTCGACATTTCCGTACTTCCAGCGGGCTACCTCCGGCCGGGAATGCTCCTGCACCAGGTAGCTCCAGTAGTCCAGTTCCTCGACAAGTGCCCCCAGGGTCGATGCCAGCCGACCCTTCTTGAAGAACCTCGATCGGAATGATTCGATCAACTCGATGAACTCCCCAAGCACTTCCGCCGCCTTGTCGGGCAGGGAGGAAAACGGTGCCCCGGCGATCTCGGCGCCGGCTGCCGCTCCGGCAACTGCCGCTCCGGCACCCGGCGACCCTGCGGAGGCAGCCGATGTCGATCCCGACAGGGCGTTGAGGGCGGAGTACAGGGAACAGCTGCGCGATCGGGCAGCAGCCACGATCGCCTCTATCGTTTTTTTCCCGATTCCCCTTCGGGGGGTGTTGATGATACGGAGAAGGTTCATATCATCGTCTGGATTGGCCATCACCTTCAGATAGGCCAGGATATCCTTGACCTCCTTGCGCTGGAAAAAGCTCATCCCGCCGGACACCTGGTAGAGGAGGTTTTGGCGGACGAAGGCCTCTTCGATCGCCCGGGTTTGACCGTTGGTGCGCACCAGCACGCCGAACTGATTCAGGGGCACACGCTCCTTCAAGGCCAGGCTGCGGATTCGTTCGGCGATGAACTCACCCTCCTGCTGCTCGTTCTCAGGGGTTACCAGAACCACCGAATCCCCTTCGGACAAAGCCGACCAGAGACTCTTGCCTTTACGGTTCTTGTTGTGAAGGATCACCCGGTTGGCCGCCAGCAGGATTTTCCGGGTAGATCTGTAGTTCTGTTCGAGTTTGATCTCCTGGTAGGCGGGAAAGTCCCTCTCGAATTGGAGGATGTTCTCGAAATGGGCGCCTCTCCACGAGTAGATCGACTGGTCGTCGTCGCCGACAACGCAGAGATTGCCTGAAGGCCCCGCCAGCAGACTGATCAGACGGTACTGCTGAAGCGAGGTGTCCTGGAACTCATCGACCATGAGGTACCGGAACCGCTGCTGCAGAGCCGATCGAACCTCGGGGTCACCGTCCAGGAGCCGGACGGGCAGGCGGATCAGGTCGTCGAAATCGACGGCGTTGAACAATTTCAGCCGGTTCTGGTACTCCTCGAATAGGGGGCGAAGATGGATCGTTTCCTCCTGCCAATCCGCGGTCCCGCTCTTCAGCTTGGAAAACAGGCCGCCGATCCGGTAGGAATCGAACCCCTCGTCCCCCCGCCGGAGCAGACCCAGATCCCGGGCACTCTCTTTGATCAGGGCTTGTTTGTCCGTCTGATCGTAGATGCTGATGTTCCGGCGATAATCCAGCCGGTGACCGTGTTCCCGCAGCACCCGCACACCGAAGGCGTGAAATGTCGACACTGTCAGGTTCTGCAGCTTCTGGGCGCACAGCTTCCGCACACGGCCGGCCATTTCCTGGGCTGCCTTGTTGGTGAAGGTCACGGCCAGAATTGCGGACTGGGGCACTCCCCGGCCGAGCATGTAGGCGATGCGGTGCGTAATGACCCTGGTTTTCCCGGAGCCGGCCCCGGCAAGGATCAGCAGCGGCCCTTCGATGCTCCTGACGGCATGAAGCTGCTGGGGATTGAGAGATTCGGTTAATCGGGGCATCTACCTGGTCTACTTGAGGAAGAAGTAAAGGGCCTTGATTCCGAGGGTAAACACGGCGGCAACGATGATACCGGCGATAATCACACCGCCAAACACGGCCAGGATCGTTTTGCGTCGATCCATGCCCAGGATCCAGGCACCGAGGGTTCCCGTATAGGCTCCGGTAATGGGAAGAGGGATGGCCACGAAGAGGATCAAGCCTGCGTACCCGTACTTTTCTACCTTGGCATGTACCTTGCGGCGGGATCGTTCAACGATACGCTCGAAAAATCGCCGGTACGGCTGCCAGCGCTCCAGGAGCTTGTGCAGGGTGGAGAGGAACAAATAGACGAGGGGTGCAACCAGGGCATTGGCTCCCACGCATATCAGGTAGGCCATCAGCAGAGGAACATCATTGGACAGGGCGAAGGGCAGACCCCCCCGTAATTCGGAGATCGGCAGCAGACAGAGTGCAAGGGTTACCAGGAGTGTACGCAAACTCATACGGTAATGCCCCTCCCGGGCTCGTTGTTCGCACCCGGAAGGGGAAGAAACCTGCGGTAGAAGTATTAACCGGCTTTGACGGCCTTGCTGCTCTCCCACAGGCCGTGGATATTGCAGAAGCTTAGACCGTACAGTGTGCCTGAGGCTTTCAGGGTCAGTGTCGCGCTGACCGTCGGTTCTGTGAACGCCGGGCCTTCATTCGCTCCCTTGACGGACTCGCCATGGGCGTTGAACTCGCAGTTGGCCAGCTGATAGCTGAATTTATCGTCATCCGGTTTGAAGAACACCTGGATCCAACGGATGTGGTGCTCCGTGGTGTTGGGATGGGCGATTTGTTTGCCCACGGATACGGTCACCTGGAACTTCTCCCCCGCCTTCACGGAGTCTGGACATTCGATAACCGGAGAATGCTTCTCCTGCTTCCAATCGGCGCTTTGAAATTGATCACCAAATTTGGCCATTCGGCTCCTCCTAGTAGTTGGATTTTGATTATTGATACCTGGTCAAAGATAACATTGAAGGGGGGGGAATGTAAATAAGACTATATAGGTAATCTACGATATCGGCCGCTCTTGCAGCTGCCTGGTGGAACTGCTACAATCCAAGCCGAAACCCATGCACAGCAACATCCGATCCCGAACCACCGAACCGTTGCATCGCCTTTCCTGGGGAAATCGAGTGCTGGATTTTCAGGAGCGCCCCTATGTAATGGGTATTCTGAACTGCACCCCCGATTCCTTCTACCCGGGATCCCGGGTACCGGAGATCGATCAGGCGGTGCAGACGGCTCTTTCCATGATCCAAGCCGGCGCGGATATCCTGGACGTGGGCGGTGAGTCGACAAGGCCGGGATCCGATCCGGTGGGGGCCAGCGTTGAGATCGGGCGGGTTGTTCCGGTCATCAAAAAAATCCGTGAACTCTCGGAGGTGCTCATCTCCATCGATACCCGCAAAGCCGAGGTCGCGGAGAAGGCTCTGGCCGCAGGCGCCGATCTGGTCAACGACGTTTCCGCTCTTCGCGACAACCGGGCTCTGGCGGAGTGCATCGTAGAGCGGGACGTTCCCGTGATCCTGATGCACATGCGGGGGGAGCCGAAGAATATGCAGGAAAATCCCCACTACCGGGACGTGATTGCCGAAATCACCGAGGATCTGGCCGGCTTCATCGATTTCGCCCGTTCCTGCGGGATCCGGGAGGATCGGATCATCATCGATCCGGGAATTGGCTTCGGCAAGCGCCTTCAGGACAATCTCTGCATTATTCGCGATCTTCGATCCCTGCGCTCCCTCGGCCACCCCATCTTGATCGGACTGTCCCGCAAATCCTTCATCGGCACGGTGCTCGACAAACCCGTGGGCGAGCGGCTGATCGGTACCGTGGCGGCGCATATGCTGGCATTGATGAACGGAGCGGACATTCTCAGGGTCCACGACGTCGCAGAGGCGGTGGACACCGTCAAGATCTTTGAGGCGGTTCGGCGCTCCGCGATTCGGCGGGTATAGGCATGGATTGGTTTGCGGGACACTGGTTCGTGCGGGATTACATCGTACCCATACTCGACATCCTGCTGCTGGCCTATCTGATCTTCAAATCCTACCAGATCCTGGTTCAGACCCGGGCGGTCCAGCTGGTCAAAGGCGCCCTGATCATGGGCCTGATCTATCTGGCGGCTTTTTTCCTGCGCCTCAACACGCTTCTCTGGATCCTCAACCTGCTGGTTCCCGGCCTGGTCATCGGTATCGCCATCATTTTTCAGCCGGAGCTCCGGCGGATTTTCACCCGAATCGGAACCCGGACCTGGTTACGACTTCGCCCGCGCGTGCGCTCCTACCACCTGGACGCGGTCTTGAACGCAACGGAGATGCTCTCCGCCAAGCGCTGCGGCAGCCTGATCGTGTTTACCCGGAACATCGGTTTGAATACGATCATCGAGACGGGAACCCGGGTGAACGCGGATTTGACCTCGAGTCTGATCCTGACGATTTTCACGGAAGGCAGCCCTCTTCACGACGGGGCCGTAGTTATCCACGAAGACAAGATCATCGCGGCTGGCTGCTTTCTGCCGATATCCGAGCAGCCGGATATCCGGCGCTCCTTCGGTACCCGCCATCGGGCCGCTCTGGGCTTGGCCGAGGAGACGGACGCGGTGATCCTCGTGGTGTCGGAAGAAAACGGGGCCGTATCTCTGGCCTATGATGCAAACCTGCTCTACGACCTGTCCCTCCCGGAGGTTTCTCGAGCTCTGAAACGACTGATCGAGTACCAGGGGGAAGCGCTGGAGGAGGCCGAGGCTTGAAAACCAGAAGGTTTCTGGAGAGCATCTTCTCCAGCTGGCCGGCAAAGATCATTTCCCTGGCTGCGGCGGCTCTGTTGTTTCTCTTCTACAGAGTCAATACCATGGATGAACGCTTTTTCAGCGTTCCCCTGGAGGTCGATCCTCCCACCGGACTGGCCATCAGCAAACCCTATCCCAAGAGTGCCCGGGTGACGCTGCGGGGCAAGGAGGAAGCCATCTTTTCGGTGATCGAAGAGGACGTGGAGGTATACGCCGATTTCGACCGTTTCCAGTCGGAGGGCCAGTTTCGCATACCGGTTCGGGTCGTTCGTCGTGGAAGTTCTTTGAACATCGAACCCCTGGACATTCGGGTGGAGCCGGCGGAGATTTCGGTGGTTCTGGAACGGAGAATAGAAAAAACCGTCGCCCTGGAGGCGGTGATCCGGGGATCCCCGCCGGCGGGCTACGATCTGGTTCAGTACACGATCGTCCCGGACAGCGTTCAGATCTCGGGACCCAGGAGCATCGTCAACTCGATCGAGACGATCCAGCTGGAGGAGATCGACCTGGACGGGCGTACCGAAGATTTCACAGAGCAGGTGATGATCGTAGAGGAGAATCCCCTGGTGGACTATCCCCGTGAGCGGGCCATTGTCTTTCGGGGAATCGTGCGGGAGGCGGTGATTATCAAGACCTTCGAGGATATCGATATCATCAGCATCGATCTGTCCCCGGATCTCAGACTGGCAGAGCCTCTTCCAAAGGGCAGCATTCGCATACAGGGAAATCAGCGTTCGATTGAAGCGCTGCCGCTGGAGCAGCTTCGACTGGTCATTGATTGCGGGGAGATCGAAAAACCCGGACCGCAGACGCTGTATCCGCAGCCGGATATTCCGCCCGAGTTCGTGGTTCTGAAATTCGAACCGCAAAAACTAGATTTGACATTTATCCTATCTGGGATGGAGGAGTAACAGGAATGATTTTGGGAATCGGCATCGATGTAGTTCACGTATATCGGTTGAAGCGCTGGGAAAAGATACCGGGGCTGTTCC